>Ga0224523_1001006_pt1 | contig 12807 bp, 9 predicted proteins | sample CFST50metaG_FD_182732 | JGI IMG/M metagenome (GOLD analysis project Ga0224523, IMG submission 182732) | Peat soil microbial communities from Stordalen Mire, Sweden - C.F.S.T50 | ecosystem: Environmental > Terrestrial > Soil > Wetlands > Peat | place: Sweden: Norrbotten County, Stordalen Mire...
GTTATAATTATAGCAAGCCCCATTTACGCTCAAGACCAAACGAGGGAATACAAAGCTTACAAATGGGAAGAAGCGCCAAAACTTACCAATACTGATTTAGATACTTCAAATAATTCGGTTGTTATTTTTAACAAGAGTTTTCATGAGTACGTTTATGAAGGCGACATATTATATGAATATAAAACCATTCATAAAAGAGTAAAGCTGATTACTAATGTCGGTATAGAAAAAAATAATAAAGTTTATATTCCATTACAGGATAAAGATGAAGTTGTAATGGAAAAAGCGAGAGTAATAAAAAACGACGGTACAATTCGCGAATTGAAAAGCGATGAAATAAAAGAGGCATATGATCAGGAATCGGGAACGAAATATCATTATTTCGCTTTTGAAGGAATTGAAATAGGTTGCGAAATAGAGTATTTGTATTGCATTAAACAGTTCCCTTCATTAAACGGAAGTGTGAATACAATCCAGTTAAGCGTTCCTATTCTTTCTTCTGAAACAAAATACATAACACCTACTAATTTAATTTTTAAATTTAAAAGTTATAACGGTTGCCCGGATGCAGTATATGATACTACTGAAAAAGAAAGAAATGTATGGGTAATAAAAAAAGACAGCATCCCCCGTTTAAAAGAGGAAGAAAGTTCTGCATTAAATGCGAATATGATGAAATATGCAATGAAGCTCGACCGAAATACCTCAAATGGAAAGAAAGATATATACTCTTATGGACCGATTGCATCCAAGATCTATGATAACATTTACAACAATCTTGACTCAAAAGATTTAAAAGCAATCAATAGTGTTATCAAAGATATGAAGTTAGACGAAACCAATGAAGAAGCCAAAATAAGAGCAGTTGAAAATTACCTGAAAACAAATTTCATTTATCATGAGAGTGATGATCCCGATAAATTATTGCTTCCAAAAATTGTTTCCAATAAAGCATACAACGATTTCGGCGCAGTAAAACTCTTTGCCAATATTTTCACAAACCTTGATATTGAAACTGAAATCGTTCTCACATGTGATCGCTTTGAAAATAAATTTGACAAAGACTTTGAATGTTATTCCTATCTTGATAAATATTTAATTTACTTTCCTAAAATAAAAAAATATCTCTACCCTGCTGATAACTTTACACGACTAGGGTTTCCTGACAATGTATATGTCAATACGTATGGTTTGTTTATCAAAGGTGTGTCGATGGGCGATTACAAGACAGGTCTTGGCAAAATAAAATTCATTCAAGGTGCAAAATATGATGAAAGCTTCGATATGCTTAATATTACAGCAAATATCACACAAGATTTCACTGACACAAAACTTGAAATTGTTAGAAAAATGAGCGGTTATGATGCATCCTATTATCAACCATTTTTTGATTTTATAAAAGAAGCTGACAAGCTGAAAGAATTTTCCGAATCCATCATCAAGTACATTGATAAAGAAGGAACCATCGAAAATTTAACTTTTGAAAATAAAGGAGGCAATTTTCTTGGACAGAAACCATTAATTGCAAAGGCAGATCTTAAATCTGATTATTTCATTGAAAAAGCCGGAAACAAATATTTATTTAAAGCAGGTATGCTTATTGGACCTCAGATGGAACTTTATAAAAAGGAAGAACGCAAACTCCCGCTTGAATTTCCCTACACTCATGGATATATCCGAACTATTGTTTTCAATATCCCTGATGGTTATAAAATTTCAAACCTCAATCAATTAAAAATAAAAGAAACTTATATCAGAAAAGATAACGATACTACTATGGCATTTATTTCTGATTATAAATTAGAAAATAATAAAGTTACTGTTTTCATTTCCGAATATTATAAAGAATATGAATATGCATTGAGCGAATTCGAGGAATACAGGCGAGTTGCCAATGCTTCAGCAAACTTTAACAAAGTGGTATTGGTGTTCGAAAAGAACTAACATACATCTGTTACTGGTTCCTAAAAAAACAAAGACTATAAAGTCAAGATTCTTAATTCTGCCTTAAGGATATAATAATATTTTAAAGATAATTATTAAGGCTTTGGATTTTTAATACAATTAATTTTCGCGATAAAATACGAGTGACATCTTTTTTTTTCTTAATATTACTGTGTATTTTCACAAGGATTATTACCAAAAAAATAAAGCAATGAAAAAACTTAGTCTGTTTATTATTTTTATACTTTACAGTATGACTAATTGCTTATTTGCTCAAACCGAAACGAAATATTATTTGATCGCAGGTTCATATAAAACCGAAGCGCAAGCGCAATCAGAAGTTGATAAACTGAAAGCAAAAGGTTATCCTGCCGAAATAGTAGACAAAAATAAAGAAGGAAATATTCGAATTAGCTACTACAGTTATAATAATATCAACGACGCTAATGCGAAAATGTATAAATTAAAAAGTAATGGAATCATAAATGTTTGGATTTATAAAGGAAATACAACTACCATCAGTACGAATAAAAGTTCAACTATAATTTCAACAAAAAACAGTGAACCCGATTGGAAAAATGTAAATACTAACTTTTGTACAACATGCAATGGTATCGGATTATATTATAAAACAGAGTCGGGCAGCGCTTATAATAAAACCTGCAAAAATTATAACTATACAATTAAGTTCGTAAATGAGACCGGAAAAGAAATAAAGCCATCAGGAATATTGAACATAAGAAATAGTGCCAAATCGCCTGTATGCGATATAGCAGGTGATACAAGAGGAACTAAAATCGAATTTGCTGATTCATTAGATCCGCTAAAGCCGGGTTATTCTAAAACTATGACCTATACTTTGCATATTGATACAACGATCAATTCTATACCTCCTGCACCTGATAATAATCAAAGCACATTCAGTTATAAATTTTATGAGAAATTAGAAAACATTCTTTCTTGCAGCGATACTTTATGCGGAAATTGTAAAGGACAGGAATGTTTTACATATATATTTTCTTTTAAACCTTCCAGTATCGGCTCGTTTTATCTTGCTTCGGCGCACCTTGAAATAACAGGTTCTGCAAAGTCTGCGATAAAAGGAGTTACCTTGCATTATAAACGAAGGATGGATGAAACCGGCAATTATTCAAAAGAAGAAACAGTTTATTTCAATTGCGATAGTAGCGGAACATTTAAAATGCCACCTCAAAACCTTGGAAACATATACATGGATAGGGATACGCAAACAGGTAAATATGTTTATGATAAAAAAAACATAAAAATTATCTCACATGATATTGAATGTTCAAGTGCACAAGCAAACAACAGCAAGGATAATAACGAAAATAATTTCAATATCAGCCAACAAGCTGACACAGCCATTGTTTTCAGCCAATTGCAAAAGGCAATAGAATTAGAAAAGAACAATCCCACTGAAACTAATATTGACAAACTTGGTGAAGCTTATTATAATTGCGGGATTGCTTATAAAGACAATGGTTTACTTGATAAGGCAATTAATGATTATAATAAAGCCATTGAATTAAAACCGGCTTATGCTGATGCCTATTATAATCGGGGGATCGCCTATAAAAATAAAGGGTTATATGATACTGCAATGGTTGATTATAACAAAGCGATAAAACTAAATCCACAAAATGGCGAATATTATAATCAACTCGGAATAGTTTATTGGAAAAAAGAATTATTAGATCAAGCCATAGCTGCTTATAGCAAAGCCATTGTATTAAAACCGGATTTTGAAAGTGCATATAATAATCGCGGGCATGCATATTGGAAAAAAGGATTAAATGATAAAGCATTAGTTGATTACAATAAGGCGATTGAATTAAACCCGGTTTACGCCGGTGCATACAACAATCGCGGACTTATATATATAGAAAAAGGGTTAGATGATAAAGCCTGTCTGGATTTTAAAAAAGCCGAAGAACTTGGGTCAGAAACAGCAAAAAGCAATATTTCCAAATATTGTAAATAACCTATAAAATTATCACATCTAAAATTTTCTGTTTTTCATAAATAAAAATCTTTTCTTTATTAAGATAATTAATGAAATATTCCTATTTTTGTTTTTGAAGAATGATTAATAAAAATTAAACGGAGAGATTTATGCAAGTAATTATTGTTGGGACAGGCTATGTAGGCTTGGTTACAGGGACATGTTTTGCAGATGTGGGTATTAACGTAACCTGTGTGGATATTGACAAGGAAAAGATTGAAAATCTAAAGAAAGGTATTAGCCCGATCTATGAACCGGGACTGGATGAAATGATCGAGAAAAATGTAAAAAAAGGAAGATTACATTTTTCAACCAATCTTTCAGAAACATTAAATGACGCAGAAGCAGTATTCATTGCTGTTGGTACTCCGCCTGATGAAGACGGAAGTGCTGATTTGAAATATGTGCTTTCTGTTGCTTCCGAAGTAGGCAAACACATGAATAAATATATGCTTGTTGTTACCAAAAGCACAGTTCCTGTTGGCACAGCAAAGAAAGTTCATAATGCTGTTCAGACTGAACTTGACAAGCGCAATAGCAAACTTGAATTTGATGTGGCTTCAAACCCTGAATTCCTCAAAGAAGGAGCAGCTATTGATGATTTCATGAGACCTGACAGAATCGTAGTCGGTATTGAATCAGCTAAAGCTGAAGAGGTAATGACCCATTTATACAAACCTTTTGTAATGAATGGTCACCCCGTTATTTTTATGGATATTCCATCTGCTGAAATGACCAAATATGCAGCAAATTCAATGCTAGCAACAAAAATATCATTCATGAATGATATAGCAAACCTTTGCGAGATCATGGGTGCAGACGTGAATATGGTACGAAAAGGCATTGGCAGCGATACACGTATTGGTACGAAATTTATTTACCCGGGAATAGGATACGGCGGCTCATGTTTCCCGAAAGATGTAAAAGCGCTTATTAAAACTGCCGATGAAAACGGCTACAGCATGCGCGTTTTGAAAGCTGTTGAAGAAGTGAATGACGACCAAAAAAATGTTCTCTTCAACAAAATGAAAAAATATTTTAAAGGCGAATTAAAAGGAAAACAAATTGCTCTTTGGGGATTATCCTTTAAACCGCAAACCGACGATATGCGCGAAGCGCCATCATTAGTTCTCATCAAAAGCATGCTTGATGCAGGCTGCAAAGTGAAAGCTTATGATCCCGTAGCAATGCCCGAATCAAAACGAAGAATAGGCAATTCCATTGAATATGCTAATGATCAATATGACGCATTAAAAAATGCAGACTGCCTTTTGATTGCAACCGAATGGACTGATTTTCGTTTGCCGGATACAAATTTGATGAAAGAGATAATGAAAAAGCCTGTCATCTTTGATGGACGAAATATTTATAATTTAAAAGAAATGAAAGCCGAAGGATTTGAGTATTTCTGTATCGGGTTAAAAAGTTAAACACAGCATGAAGAAAAAAATTCTGGTTACAGGTGGCGCAGGTTTTCTCGGCTCACATCTTTGCGAAAGGTTATTGAACGAAGGAAATGAAGTAATTTGTCTTGACAATTATTTTACAGGGCAAAAACAAAATGTTGTTCATCTTTTGAAGAATCCATATTTTGAAATGATCCGCCATGATGTTACCATGCCTTTCTTCATTGAAGTTGATGAAATATATAATTTGGCATGCCCTGCATCTCCTATCCATTACCAGTACAACCCCATCAAAACCATTAAAACATCAGTGATGGGAGCAATAAATATGCTGGGACTTGCAAAACGTATCAAATCAAAAATTCTGCAGGCATCTACAAGTGAAGTTTATGGAGATCCTTTTATACACCCGCAAACCGAAGATTATTGGGGAAATGTGAATCCAATCGGGATCCGCGCATGTTATGATGAAGGAAAACGTTGTGCAGAAGCTTTGTTCGTAAATTATCACAGGCAAAATAATATCAGAATTAAAATCCTCAGGATATTCAATACCTACGGACCGCGAATGCATCCAAATGATGGCAGAGTTGTTTCGAATTTTATTATACAAGCCTTAAATGGAGAAGATATTACAATCTACGGAAATGGTTCACAAACAAGAAGTTTTTGCTATGTTGATGATCTGATCGATGCAATGATCCGTATGATGAATACTGCTGATACGTTCACAGGGCCTGTCAATGCAGGAAACCCGAATGAATTCACCATTCGCGAATTAGCAGAATTAGTTATCAGGTTAACAAAATCAAAATCAAAAATAATTACACAACCCTTACCAGAAGACGATCCCATGCAGCGGCAGCCCGATATCACAATAGCAAAGAAAGAGCTTGGATGGAAACCTCAAATTAATTTGGAGGAAGGATTGAAAATAACTATCGATCATTTCAAAGAAATAATTTCAAAATGAATATTCTAATTACAGGAGCAAACGGGCAACTCGGCAGTGAAATAAAAGAACTGTCATCGCTTTACAAAAATCTTAATTTCACGTTTACTGATATTGACGAATTGAATATTACCAATATCAATGCGCTGGAAAAATTCTTTTCAAAGAACAAATTCGATTGTATCATAAATTGCGCAGCCTATACTGCTGTTGACAAAGCCGAATCAGAAAAAGATAAGGCAGTGCTTATCAATGTTTCAGCCGTTAAATACCTGGCAGAACAAGCATCCAAACAAAATGCCTTATTCGTTCATGTTTCAACAGATTATGTTTTTGATGGCAGGAACTGCAAGCCTTACCTTGAAAGTGATCTTACAAATCCAAAATCAATTTACGGAAAAACAAAACTTGATGGTGAAGTTGAAGTAATTTTCAATTCTAAAAATGCTGTGATATTCCGGACATCATGGCTATATTCGTCATACTGTAATAATTTTGTTAAAACAATTCTTAAAGTATCTAAAGAAAAAGGGATACTGAATGTGGTAAGCGACCAGATAGGAAGCCCTACTTACGCAAGAGATCTCGCAAAAGCCATTCTTGATATTGTCCCCAATTATAAAGTTGCCAGCAAATTTGAGATCTTTAATTTTTCAAATGAAGGTGTTACCAGCTGGTATGATTTTGCAAAAGAGATCACTGAGATCGCTGAGATCAAATGTACTGTTATTCCTATAGAAACGAAAGACTACCCCACTGCCGCAACAAGGCCACTTTACAGTGTTTTAAACAAAACTAAAATTAAAAAAACTTTTAATCTCACTATTCCATACTGGAAAGACAGCCTCAAAGATTGCATCAAAAAAATTAAAGAAAACAGCAAATAATAAAATATTGTTTTATGATTGAACGCCTTATCCTTGATAAAGCCATGACTTGGCTCACTCCTAATTTTGATGAAGAAACAAAAAAACGAGTTCAATATCTTATAGATAATGATGCAAAAGAGCTGACTGATGCCTTTTACCGCGATCTTGAATTTGGCACAGGAGGTTTACGAGGGATCATGGGCGTTGGCACAAACCGAATGAACAGGTACACTGTTGCAATGGCTACTCAAGGACTTGCAAATTATTTGATAAAAATGTTCCCAAACGAAAAGCTTATTAAAGCTGCAATAGCCTTTGATTCCAGAAATAACAGCAAGGAGTTTGCGAAAATTTCCGCCGATGTTCTTTCAGCAAATGGAATAAAAGTTTTCTTGTTTAATGAATTAAGACCTACACCTGTCTTATCATTTACAATCCGACACCTTGGCTGTCAGAGCGGAATAGTGATCACCGCTTCGCACAATCCGAAAGAATACAACGGGTATAAAGTTTATTGGAACGATGGCGGACAGCTTGTAAATCCACACGATAAAAACGTTATCACAGAAGTTCAGAAAATAAAAAGTATTGCCGATGTAAAAATGATTCCGGTCAATAAAAACATTGAGATCATTGGCGAAGAAATCGATAAAGCTTATCTTGAAAAAGTAAAAGGACTTTCACTGAATCCCGAGATTATCGAAGCACATAAAAATTTAAAAATTGTTTATACACCTATTCATGGAAGTGGCGTCAATCTTGTTCCAAAAGCGTTAAAAAAATTCGGATTTACAAATATTATTTCAGTTGATGAACAAAATGTAATTGATGGAAATTTCCCAACAGTAAAATCACCAAATCCTGAAGAGCCTGCCACGCTTGAATTAGCACTAAGAAAAGCAAAAGAAACTGATGCTGATATTTTATTCGGGACCGATCCTGATGCCGACAGAGTGGGCGTTGCAGTAAAAAATGATAAGGGCGAATTTATATTATTGAATGGTAACCAAACAGCATCGCTTCTTATTTATTATCTTTTAAATGCATGGAAAGACAAGCAACGCATCAAAGGAAATGAATTTATTGTAAAAACAATTGTTACTACTGAACTACTAAAAGATATTGCAAATTCATATAATGTAGAAAGCATTGATGTTCTTACTGGATTTAAATTTATAGCTGAAATTATCAGGTTGAATGAAGGAAAGAAAAAATTCATAGGTGGCGGAGAAGAAAGCTATGGCTATCTTGTCGGTGATTTTGTAAGAGATAAAGATGCTGTGATTTCATGCTGCATGATCGCTGAAGCTGCTGCATGGGCCGCCAGCAAAGGAAAATCGATGTACCAACTGCTTATCGAAATTTATTCCAAATTCGGACTTTATAAAGAATCGTTGCTTTCGCTTACCAGGAAAGGCAAAGAAGGAGCCGAAGAAATTCAGCAGATGATGGTTGATTACCGCAAAGATCCGCCAACATCAATAAACATGAGGAATGTAGTAATGATAAAAGATTATCAGCTATCAACTGAAAAAGATATTCAAAATAAAAAAGAGAAAACTATTAACCTCCCAAAATCAGATGTATTGCAGTTCTTCCTTGATGATGGCAGCAAAATAACTGTTCGTCCTTCAGGCACTGAACCAAAAATAAAATTTTATTTTGGCGTAAAAGCAGAATTGGCAAATGCTGCAAAGTTTGAAGAAACAAATAAAATTCTTGATAAAAAAATAAAAGGTATTATTGATTCAATGAAATTAAAATAATTTTTAAGTCATTAAATCCTAATACTGTTTTTTAAAACCCGGAAGAAAAATCATAAAATAAATTACAACCAGCCCCACTCCTATTCCTGATGCGATAAATGTTGCGGATGGATTAAATGTATACCAAAGGAAACCTGCTAAAACACTGGCAAGCAAGGTACATATACTTGACATACTTGTATAAAATCCAATGGCTGTAGCAGTTTCCATCTTTTCGCAAATATTCGATATCCATGCTTTTGCAACACTTTCGGTCGAAGCTGCATAAATTGCATACAAAAAGAAAATAACAGCAAATACCCAGAAACCATGAGCAAATGCCATGCTGCCATAAACGATTGAAAAAACAAATAATCCAAGTATTAAAACTATTTTCATTCCTAATTTATCAGCCATAGCTCCCAAAGGATAAGACAATAAAGCATAAACCAAATTATAAAAAATATAAAATCCTATCATTTGGATATCTGTAAGCCCATTGTATTTTAATGCAAGTAAAAGAAAAGCATCGGAACTATTGAAAATAGTGAAAACAAGCAAACCAATAACTAATTTTTTATAAACCGGCGAACCTTTTTTCCAATACTTTAAATACGAAAGAAATCCAATACGTTCTTTCGTTTCGGTTAGTTCTTTCTTTTTTTCTTTAACAAAAAATGTGATGGAAATAGCCATTAATCCTGGCAAGAAAGCAATAATAAAAAGCCATTTATATTGACCCGGATTAAAGTACAGATAAATAAGAGCAAGCACAGGACCTATTGCAGCGCCCACTGTATCAAGAGATCTGTGAAATCCAAAAACTTTAGCTTTATTTTCTTTTGTGGTTTCATCACTTAATAAAGCATCGCGCGCACTCGTGCGTATGCCCTTGCCTATCCTGTCGAGCGTACGTGCAAAGAATATCCACAATGGAAAAACAAAGAATGCCATTAATGGTTTAGAAATTGCACTAAGTGAATATCCCCAACGGACAAAAGGCATTCGCATTTGTTTTTTATCTGAGAGATTCCCGAAATATCCTTTACTTAATCCTGCCGTAGCTTCAGCAATTCCTTCAAGTATCCCTATCAGCAACACTGAGAATCCAATTGAACGAAGATAAACTGGCATTATAGGATAAAGCATCTCACTTGCTATATCGGTAAACAGGCTTACCAAGGAAACAAGTAAAACAACACGGGTAATTATTCGCGGCTTCATTAAGATTTATTTTCAATCACATCAACTGCCGTTACCAATTCTTTCATTGAAACAATTATTTCATCAGCATCGAAAAAATCGGAAACGGTGAGCTTTTCATTAAACAAAATTGTTTTCATTCCAATAGCTTTTGCTCCGCGAATATCTTTTGCATAATTATCACCGATCATTATGCACTGTTCAGGATCAACAATAATTTTTTTAATAATGGAATTAAAAAAATGTTTATCCGGTTTTTCAGCGCCAATATCTTTTGAAGTAAAAAAATAATGAAAATATTTTTCAGCTCCTACCCTTTTCAATGCTTCTGTCATAAGTGCTGCATCAGAGAATCCTGCATTCGAAGCAATACACATAATATATTTTTTTGATAAATTATTTAGACATTCTTCAATGTTAGGAATATATTCAACATGATCCCAATGCGCCATAGGCCCTGGATTTTCAGGAAAATCACGCATAACAGTATTGCCCCAATCAAATATCAATGCTTTTATCATAAAGAATATTTTATTTATTAAGCATATTAAACATCTGCTCTTTTTTTTCTTTAAGACCTTTTGCTGTTCCTATTGCTGCTTCGAACTCATCATCCTTCAATGCCTGCAATGTTTCCAAAATAAATTCATCTACCGAAATTCCGCCATGCGTTTGCGCTGCATCTGTTCTTCTGTCGTGACCTAATTCCGTATCTACGGCAGGAGGTGCTATTTCAAACACTTTGATATTTGTGTTTTTCAAAAGATAACGAAGTGAAAGTGTAAACGAATGCACTCCTGCTTTTGTAGCACAATAAATCGACATGAATGCAAGCGGAACATAAGCCAACCCTGAACTGATATTGATTATAGAAGCCGATTGTTTAGTTTTTAAATGATCTACAAATAAAGAAGCCAAATGTATGGGCGCAGTGAAGTTCGTTTCAACTTCTTGTCTTACTTTTTGCAGATCAAGACCTGCGTCTATCTTCTGGCCGGTTTGAATGCCTGCATTATTTATCAATATATTGACTGCAGGATATTCTTTCTGTATCCATTTCACCAATTCAATTCTTTCTTTTTCATTGCTGATATCACAACTACGTGTAATGATGGAGGGATTATTTTCATTTATTCTTTTCAACCTGTCTTCTCTCCTACCGCATATTATCACTTTATTTCCGAGTTTCGAAAATGCTTCAGCGAAGCCCAGGCCAATGCCTGATGTTCCTCCGGTAATTAAAATAGTATTGCCTTTAAGTTCCATGATTTTATTTTCTATTTATAAAAATTTCTCCAAATTATAAAATATTTTCAAATATGTATCGCAAATCTATCACGAAGTAAAAAAATGTTAACTTTGATCGATAATATATAAAACTAATTTTATGGATCACACACTAATTACCACAGCATTTAATTTTGATGGCTATACAATTGAAAAAAACCTTGGTGTTGTAAAAGGAATAATCGTCCGCTCACGCTCGATAATTGGGAATATAGGCGCCGCATTTCAATCACTCGCAGGCGGAAATATTACTTTGTATACTCAACTCTGCGAAAAAGCAAGGCACGATGCTTATGAATTAATGCTGAAACATGCGGAAGAATTAGGTGCAAATGCAGTAATAGGTTTTCGTTACGATGCAAATGAAGTTTCAAATGGTATTACCGAAGTTCTGGCTTATGGAACAGCAGTTATAGTGAAAAAGGTTTAATAAATAGAACAAGCGTAAATCTTAAATCGTAAGTCGTAAATCTTTTTTATTCCTGATCCGATTTATCTTTTACTTTTCCTGTTTTCCACATTTCTTCCTGTTCACGATGTGCTTTTTTAAGTGAATCAGAAATTTCTTTATTTTCAATTGTAGAAAGATCAGGCTGACCAGCATCAACCCAAGCTGAATACCAGAAACTGCCCACAGTCTCAATAGCAAGGCGCATTCTGTTTTCAATCATATTATTTGTAAGAACAGTAAATTGTAATGCAAATTCTTTTGAAATAACTTTTACATTTTTATTTCCTTTTGTTTCATAAGTATATTTTTCGTCATCAGGATATTGACTATCCAATTTATCCCATACCTTGAAAAGCTCTTCAATAGCTGAGTTCCCTGATTTTATATTTTCCCAAATTTTATCTAAAGGTGCATCAGAATATGAAGATATATTTCTTGATTTTTTTAAAAATATAAAACTATCGCGAACTGAAGGTATATCTTTTGCGTTAGTTTCTCCAAAATAAACAGCTTGTCCAACAAAATAATTATAATCATCACCAAATAATTCAGGAATTCGTGATTCGAAAAAAGCATGAATTCCTTTTTGGCTAGGTTTCTTTCCATCATAATACTTCGTGTCGTGAAAGGGTACGCAAGGATCTTCAAGGTAATGAGCAAGGTTTGCCGAAACATTTAATATTTTATCAACATCCAAATTTTTAAACGCTTCAACAAGCCGGTAATACATTTTCTCTGTCCACCAGGGATTGATCCCGTATTTATTCAATGTATCCTCTGTGTATTTAGCAACGGCATCTTTCCATTTCTTTGGCATTGAATCAAAAGGTTTATCGCCATAATGATCAATGTCGATATAGTGGCGAACAGCTTCTTTTTCGTCAACAAATTTTCTTTTATCAGGATCGTTGCTGTGTTCGGTAATAT
>Ga0224523_1001007_pt1 | contig 12794 bp, 5 predicted proteins | sample CFST50metaG_FD_182732 | JGI IMG/M metagenome (GOLD analysis project Ga0224523, IMG submission 182732) | Peat soil microbial communities from Stordalen Mire, Sweden - C.F.S.T50 | ecosystem: Environmental > Terrestrial > Soil > Wetlands > Peat | place: Sweden: Norrbotten County, Stordalen Mire...
GTCGCGGGGCTGCCGCCAGTTGCAGGGCTGCCACCGGTCGTGCTGACGCCACCGGTTGCACTAGCGCCACCGGTCCCTTCCGTCACCCCGCCGGTCGTGGTCGTCCCACCAGTTCCGGCCGGCGGCTTCTGTTCTCCATTCCCGCAGCCAGAAAAGCCAGCCAGAGCAGCCGCGAGGGCCAAGTAGCGGATCTTCTTCATGCGAGGTCTCCTTGTCACGGGATTGGGTCGGGAATCTCTGCAGGCTGGACTCAGCCTGCCCACTGCAAGGGCGAGACCTTCCCACAACCTTCCATGCAATTGTCGAGATTCGACCGTGGCCGAGACTATTCCGGTACGTGGACCATAGGCATCATTGGCGCATGGAGTCTACGAGCGGATGACGCCATTCCTCCCGGGGCGCCAGTTCACGCAACGCCGGATCACGCCGGACGCGCGCCATCAGCGCCCGCCGCGCCCAGAAAATGCGGGACTTTACCGCCATACGGCTGGCGCCCACGATTCGCGCGATCTCCTCGATGGGACGTTGCTCGGCCACGCGCAGAATGGAGGCGATACGCCTTTCCGGACCGAGGGCAGACAGGTGGGCGCGGATCCTTTCCACCCGCCGCCGGCCATCAGCGATGCTATCGGGCGGCGCCGCCGGATCCACAGGTTGGGCCGGAGCAGCCACCAGATCCAGGGAAACTCCCCGGCGCTGGACCGGCCGGCGCAGGTGCCACGGCCTGAAATGCGGGGGGACTACGGCAGAGGGGCACGGTCCACGAGATGATGGCTAGTTGCACGATCCGCCCGTGGCGGCGCCGGTACCACCCGTGCCGAGGTTTCCGTTTCGATGTGACCAAGCGCACACCGGTGCCTCGGTTTGACGTACAGGTTTTGTCTCGGCCCAGACAACGATAGACTCTCCAGCCATGTTGCGCCTTCCCCTTCCCCTGGCCTTGCTCCTGGTTTTTTCTGCCTTTGTCCAGCCACAGGCCCACGCCGGAGAAGACTCCTCGGTGGTGCCGGCCTGTCCTGCGGGCAATCTTCTGGCCGGCAAACTGCCGGTGGCGTGGCAAGAGATCGCGCGCGATCGCGCCTTGCTTACCGACGAGACCGTGGCAAACGAAGGCGCGGTGTGGGATGCGTCCCTGGCCGCGTTGTTTGAAACCGGCGCCTCCACCGTGACCTGGGATCTGGGCGAGGTGGTGCGCGTGCGCTTGCTGGCCATCCAGGCCGACGCCAACGACACCTACAACATCTGGGGATCGCTCGACGGCAAGGACTACAAGGTGATGGGTCAGATCGATCCGGTCACCGGGCACGGTTTGCGCATGCGCACCCTCGATGTGGGCGGCATGGCAGCACGCTTTCTGCGCGTGGGCGAAGGCAAGGGCGACGGCTCCTATTCGGTTTCCGAAGTCGCGGCGTACTGCCAGACGCCCACACCCTTTCCGCCGCAATTCAAGGTCACGGACGCGCCGGCGGCCACGGCACCCAAAAGCTATCTCGACTACTGGAACACCGATACCAGCGCCCGCTGGGAAATGATTCTCGCCATCCTGGCTGCGATCCTGCTGTGGTGGGAGCGCCGTCTCACCGGCCTGGGCATGGCCGCGTTCAAGCTGCGCCTGCGCCGGATCCTCCTCGGGACAATGGGGGTGCTGGCCTTTCTGAGCTTCTTCAATTTCGGTTTCTGGCACTTCCCCGGTTTCGTGCACGGATGGGATACCTTCCACTACTACGTCGGGGCGAAGTACTTCAAAGAGATGCACTACGAGCGCCTGTACGAGTGCGTGGCAACTGCCGATTCCGAGGAGCCAGGGCTGCGCCGACGGGTCGAGCTGCGCAAGATAACCAACCTGCGCACCAATGTGGTGGAGAAGACCGACGACATTCTCGCCCATCCCGAGCGCTGCAAGCAGCACTTTACCGACGCGCGCTGGGAATCGTTCAAGAATGACCTACGCTACTTCCGCACCTTGGAGGGCCCGCGCCGCTGGGATGATGCCCAGTGTGACCACGGGTTCAACGGCACGCCGGTGTGGGCCATCTTGGGCAGCGCCCTGGCCAATTTGGCGCCGGCCAGTCGGCTCGACGTGCTGGTACTCGACGCCATCGACGTGGCGATGATCGTCGCCATGGCATTGCTGATGTGGTGGGCCTTTGGCTGGCGGACTGTGTCGGTCGCCCTTCTCGTGCTTGCCACCAATTTCCCGTCCCGCTGGGACTGGATTGGCGGATCTTTTCTGCGCTTTGACTGGTTGTTCTGGATGGGCGTGGGCGTGTGTCTGATGAAGAAGGATTGGCCGTTCTGGGCCGGGGCTGCCTTGGCCTACGCCGCGCTCTTGCGCATTTTTCCGGGATTTCTCTTCGTGGCGCCGCTGATTGCGCTCGGCTACCACTATGTGAAGGCCCGGCAATGGGACCGACGCTTGCTGCGTCTGATCATGGGTGCCGCGGTGGCGGTGGCGGTGCTGGTGCCAGTCAGTTTCGTCACATCGGGCGGTCCCAGTATCTATCCGGAATTCCTGCGCAACACCGCCAAGCACTCGGAGACGCCGCTGACCAACCTCATGGGGCTGCGCACGGTGGTCCATTTTCGACCTGCCGAGACGGCCGGCCGCTTGAACACGCCGGCTATGGTGGATCAGTGGTCGCGCTGGAAACAGGCACGCCTCAAGGCCTTCCACGAGGCCCTGCCGCTCTATGTGTCGCTGGTGTTCTGCTACCTGGTGCTCGTCGGCCTGGCCATCCGCAAGGTCGAGCCCTGGGTCACAGTGCTCTTGTCGGCGACTGTGATCTCGTTTGGCTCTGAACTGACTGGCTACTACTACGCCTTTCTCATAATTCCCGCCTTGCTGTACGCGGTGGTTCCGCGCGCCGGCGAGTGGCTGTTGTGGTTGACAGCGCTGACCCAGTTCCTGTGCTGGGCGCCCATCAAGCACTTTCCCAATTGGCTGCAGAGCCTGCTGCCAAGTTCAGTGCGACAAAGCTCCTTCGTCACCAATTTCAGCATGCCCAACGGGATGGACGAACAGCACACCTGGATGTCGCTTGCCACGCTCATTGTCTTCGTGCTGATTGCGCGCGAGTTGATGCTCGCACGCCAGCCGACCCTCGTGCCCAGCCTGGCCGGGCCCGACGGCGGCAAAGAAGCGAACGAGCCCCTGGCCGCCCAGGTCCTCGCCCCGGTTGTGGCGCGAGTCCCTCACCCGCAGGATGCGCCCCGAAACCGCAAACGCAAGCGGCGATAGCGGCGACCCAGAGCGGGCCCCGGTCGTAGAAGGCCGCGCCTAGCGACGGGCCCAGTAGCGCTGAAAGGCCTCCAGGACAGCCTCGTCCATGTTTGCGATCGGCACGGGCTTTCCGTCCCGGATGAAATACTTCTCGAGCACAGCCGTGCCGCTCTTGCGCGCGGATTCCTTCGCCCCTGCGTTCTTGAAGGAGTACTTTGATGACCACAGAGAATTCCAAAGGAGATTCCCATGAACAGAAACATGGTCCGCGCTGCGCTTTTGTTGGTTGTGACGCTGGTTTGGGTTGTGCCGGTCATCGCGGCCGAGACCTTCCCCATCCGGGACGGGGACAAGGTGGTGTTCTGGGGGGATTCGATCACGGACAATGCGCTCTACACTCGCACGATCGAGAAGTACGTGCGGGGCAGATATCCCTCCCTGAAGGTCGATTTCGTCAACCTCGGCTGGGGCGGGGACAACACGTCCACGGTCAAGCGGATGGAGCGCGACCTTCTTCCCGTCAACCCGACGCTCGTGTTCATCGACCTGGGCATGAACGACGGCGGCTACAAGCCCTACGAAGACCGGACCGGGGACGCCTACATCGCGGGCATGACCCAGCTCGTGGACCTGATCCGCACGAAGACCTTCGCCCGGATCATCCTCATCACACCCACGCCCTATGAACCCGGGGTGCGCACGGACGACCAGGCCAAGAAACTCGATGCGTTCTATCCGCAGGTGATTAGGAAGTTGAGCGACCGCCTCGTCGCTTTCGCGAAGCAGAAAGCCATCCCGGTCGTGGACCTCAACGCCGCGTATGCCGAGACAATTTCCAAGATCAAGGCCAAGGCCCCCTCCTTCAAGTTCACGGGCGATTCGGTCCATCCCAATTCGGTCGGCCAGGCGCTCATGGCTTTCCTCATCCTGAAAGGGATCGGAGCCGACGGCAGAATTCTCGATCTGGCCATCGACGCGAAGACCGGCAAGGTCGTCAGGAGCGAGGGACAGACGATCACGGAACTCACCAATTCGAAGGACGGTCTCGTCATGACCCGCAAGGTCTCGGCCTTCCCCTTCGAAACCAGCGGGAGTCCGGCCGGAACCGACTTCTCTCCCTGGTACGACACACTGAACAGGAACATGCTCAAGGTCACCGGCCTCTCGGCCCCCTGGTACATTCTGACGGCGGACGACGACGGGAAACCCCTCACGGTGCTGTCGAAGGACGAACTCGCCAGGGGAGTGAACCTCTCGGACCTCGGGATCGGTCTCCCGGAATACAAAACTGCGGGATTCATCGCGTCCCTGGTCGACGAGAAGCATTCCGCGCGGTACGCGCGTTGGCGCAGGACTCTCCTGCCGGGCGTGAGCAGCCCGTCCCAGTTCACACCCTACCTTCCCGAGACTACGGAGACCCTGTACCTCGCTGACAAGGCGGACATGATCAGCGCGTTCCTTGCGGGAGGCAAAATCTCCTGCCCAGTCTACAGGCTTCGGCTCATCCCCTCCGCGGTCAAGCAGATCGCCAAGGAAACAACGCTCATCCGCTCGAGCCTCAAGCTCCAGGACGCCGTTACGGGTTCCTGGGGAGGGAAAGGGACGCTGACCGCGGAGGACACCGCAGGCGTCAGGACCTGGTCCCTGGATTACGCGTTCACCGACACATGGTGGGCGGGTATTGGACTGAATCTCGACAACTGGGCCGGGGCCGCACCCAAGGATCTTTCGGGATACACCACAATGCTGGTCACGTACGAAGGCCCGGCCGAGGGCAACACGCTGGCGGTAATAATGTCATCCGGCGCGGGCAAGACGGAGATCAAGAGCGAAAACGCGGAGGTCGGCGGACCGTCGAAGGGGTGGAAAACCGCCGAAGTCCCCCTGAAGAACCTCAAGAATGCGACCTTCGACCTGACCAAGGTCGCGACGGTCATGTTCAGCGTCGGCGGCGCACCCAGCGGAAAAGGGATGCTGCGAGTGAAGGATGTCAGGCTGGTCGTGAAGGAATAGAGCTGTTCTAGGGCTACTTCCCGTAGCCTGCGGCGACGATGTTGGCCTGGACGGCGTCATCGGACGCACTCGACGAGGCGCCGGAAGTCATGCACCCTTCGAAGAAGTTCCCCTGAGCACCGTCGGTGTTGTCGCCGCCCATACCCAGGATGATGGCCCCTTGTTTCTTCATGGTACTGTAGCCATTGGGACGCGCGCCGTCGTACATGGTTGTCAGAGGACCCGACTGCGCATTGCCGCCCTTGAGTGCAAAGGTCCCGGATTTGCCTATCACGATGGCCGTGACGTAGGTGGAAGTCAGAGGCGTGTTGGTGGTCGTGGGTCCCTTATCTCCTCCAGCAAAGAGACCGTTCTCAAGGTCCGCCATCACCCAGGGGCCCGCGCCAGTACCCTTGCCCCAACTCTTGGAGTTGCCGAAATAGACGGCTTCCATGGTAGCGGCGCCGTCGTCCGTGTTGTTCGTCTCTGCATTGCCGTAGTCGAAGCAGCACCCACTGTTGAAGAAGGTACCGCTTGTCACCATGTACTCAGTCTCCGGCTGGTCGCCGGTTGCGATGCCCGAGGTACTGTTGTTGCGATAACCATCGCCAGCCACGATATGAACCCCGTAGACCGTATGGCCAGAGGCGGTCAACTTGAGAGCAGTCGCGTTTGCTTCGTTATCTGGTGTGTCTTTTCTCTGGCCCGCCGGGGCTTTGGTCAGGTGGTTGCCCTTCCCGGACTGGTCATAGATGATGGAGATGGTGCATGTCGTGCCAGAGCAGAATGTGTCTTGCACAGCGGAGTCGGCGAAACCTCCAGAGGTCAGAATTCCTATGTCCTTGGTTGTGTTGTCCGACGCGCGCCTGACCTGGTAGAGGTTCCCCTTGTACGCGCCCAAGAGAACCCGCACCGTGCTGTGGGCGGCAACACACGGCGTGTTGCCGGTTGCATAGATGTCGCAAGGCCCGCTGACGGCCGTTGTCGTCCCGCCCGAGCCGGCGGCTCCGCCCGTGCCGCTCGTACCGCCCGAACCAACCTGACCGCCGGTAGCACTTGTGCCTCCAGTGGACTTAGCCCCACCGGTTGAAACTGTTCCCCCCGTGGTCCTTGTTCCTCCAGTGCTCGTCATTCCCCCAGCAACGGCGCCACCGGTAGCCGTCGTGCCTCCAGTGCTTGTGCTTCCCCCAGCAATGCTGCCACTGGTAGCCAGTGTGCCTCCAGCGCCTGTGCTTCCTCCAGTTGCAGTGGCGCCACCGGTCGCAAGCGAACCGCCTGTGCCTGTTGCGCCTCCGGCGCTCGGCATTCCACCGGTCGCCGTGCCTCCGCTTGCGGGAGTGCCACCCGTGCCCGTGGCCATGCTCCCTCCGCTGGCCAGCGAGCCACCTGTTGCAACCGAGCCGCCAGTCCCCACAGAACCTCCCGCGCTCATGCTTCCCCCGGCGGCACTGCTTCCTCCCGTGCTCGTCACCCCTCCGGTCGCGGTCGAGCCACCAACGTTGCTCTTGCCGCCTGTCCCTTGCGCTACCGCCCCGTCAGATCCGGAACATCCCAGCGGGAAAGCTCCGACCATCCCGGAGAGCAGCAGAGTTCCCGCAAACTGAAGCGTTCGTGTGGCGCCTGGTGCTGTGAACATCATCTCAAGACTCCTCGCGCAAGAGTAGCGGCGATCCATAGTCGCTACGCATGATTGAATTTGAGGGCGTGTCCATGTTCGAGCCCATGGGCGCCGACGCACACTGGCGAGAACACAGCGAACACGTTCAGCAAGTGCCGTCTCCTCAGGCCCATGGCTCAGAAAGCTTCAACCGAAAGTTCCGCGACGAATGCCTCAGCCAGAACTGCATCCTCAACCTGGAAGACCCCCGTGCTACGATCGGCCTCTGCAGAAAGGTCCGTCACACATCCTTTTCCCGACGACGAAGAGATCCGAAAGATCCTTCGCCCAGTAGAAGATCATCCACTCCTCCACTCCTCGTAGTCCTTGTCGTCGACGCGCGGGGCGAGGAAGAACGGCGGCAGCCCGCCGTGCAGCATGCGCCGGTCGAGGTCAGTGCTGCCGAATGCTTCTAGTCAGACCAAACGCAAACTGGCTCGCCGAAGTCAGGTGCTGGGGTCTTGCTGGCTTCTGCCTCGCACGATGGTGCGCCGCCGCGGTCCGGGCCGGAACCTGTCGCTGTGCCGACCACCGCGCTGGCGGCCCCGGCGGCCAGCGCGGGATCTGCGCCAGCAACGACCCCAACCACCTGCGACACGCCTACATTTACCTCACTGATGAGATCGCGCTGCCCGGCCCATCATTTGGGAGTCAACTTCATCACAGTGCCGCCGTGGGTTGTCCAGTAGACGCTCGTGGCGTCCACGGCGATGTCTTGCGGCGAATTCTGGCCCGAAACGAGGAGCGTGGTCGTGCCACCATCAAGAGAGACCTTCATCACGGTTCCGCCGAGAGAGGTCGTCCAGTACACGCTGGTGGAGTCCACAGCGATGGCAGCAGGGTCGTTCTGGCTCGCGGCGAGAGTCGTGGGTGTGCCACCGTTTAGAGGCATCTTCATCACAGCACCGTTGGGGGAGACACCGTTGGTCCAGTAGACACTGGTGCCATCCACGGCGATGGCCTCTGGCTGGTCTTGACTTGAGGCAAGAGTCGCGGGTGTGCCACCATTCACAGGCACCTTCATCACCGTGCCGCTCGATCCCGTCCAATAGACGTTGGTGGCGTCCACGGCGATGGCGATGGCACAGGGGGTGACCTGATACGAAACCAGGGGCATGGGGATCGTGCCGCCGCTAAGGGGCAACTTCATAACACCATCCAACTTCGGGCGCTTCGCCCTAGGGTTGAGGAGGGTGGAACAATTGGTCCAGTAGACGCTGGTGGCGTCCACGGCGATACCAGGCGGCGAATTTTGGCCAGTGGCGAGGGTGGTCGGCGTGCCACCACCCAGAGGCACCCTCATCACGGAAGCGCCCCTGTAGAAGCTGGTGGTCCAGTAAACGCTCGTGGCATCCACGACGATGCCAGAGGGAGCTGGGCCAGTGGCGAGAGTGGTGGGCGCACCACCGCCCAGAGGTACCTTCATGATGGTGTCAGCCTCAGGGTCGGTCCAGTAGACACTGGTGGCGTCCACGGCGATGCCAAAGGGAGCCCGGCTAGAAGCGAGGGTAGTGAGACAACGACCGGCGGTACACTGAGCCGTGGAGGGCGCGATGGCCGAGCAGACTCGGCCGCATCCACCACAGTTGTTGTTGTCCGCCTGGGTGTCTACGGGACGACCGTTGCATACCGTCTGACCCACACGTGCGCCGGGCGAGTCGGCAGGGGCCGCCACATCAGCCGTGCCGGCGTTGACGTCGTGGGGCACACAAAGAGCAAGGAACAAAGACAGAACTGCTGAGAGCGCGTTGGTCCTGGTTTGCATGATGACCCTCCTCCACCGTTCGAGTGTGGGGCATTCTAGGACCGCTCGATTTTTCTGTCCAGCCCAGCCACAAGCGAGTGTCGCCGAAGCGATCGTCCACGATGCGCAGGTCGGGGTTCTGCTTGTCGCCGTGGAGAGCGTTTTCAAGAATTGCGTGCGTTCAGCGGTGATTGGCGCCTCGTTGGCCACGGGCCACACCACCACGCTGCCGCGGTTCGTTCAAGGCGATGCGATTGACTGCCGAGCGCATCGGCCCCATCATCTTCGGGCGCCATGCCGGGATTCGAGACTGAACAACAGCTCCGCGCTGCCAAGTCGTCGAGCGACATTGTCTGGGTGGTCCGGGATCTGCTGAGCGACCTCCTCCACGGAAGCACGATCCAGATCTGGATCGCGCGAGTCCTGATCATATCAATCGCCGTTTGGCTGGTCGTTTGGGTGTTCAAGAAGACAATCGAGCTCATCGCGGGAATTGTCGAGTCCTGGAAGAAGGCGGGTCTTCCCGTACCTTGCTTGTCGCCCGAGCAGAAAGAGGTGGTGCAACAGCGCAAGCGGTTCTGCGTTACGGTGGCGAGCGATCTCGATCAGCTCAACAAATCCGAGAACTGGAACGATCAGCAGTTCACCGATCTCGAGGCGGAGGTAGAGGCCGACGGCTGGTATTACGCGAGCCGCTTCGACCGCATCATCCGCAGGCGTTCACACGGGCAGCGGCGCGTTCCATCCCTGATGAAGGCCATTGAGACCAGCGTCGAGCGTCGCCTCCTCTTGGTGGGAGAACCAGGAAGTGGCAAGAGCGTGGCATTGCGCCACCTGGCGCACGAGTTCGCAGAGCGCGGGAAGAAGTCAACCGATCTGGACGCCAAGATCCCACTCTACGTGAACCTCAAGGAGCTCCCACCGCCTCCGGACGCCGGACCCAGCGTCGGCTGGATCAAGAGCTTCGTCATCGAGAACGTCCGGCGAGGCGACGCCGACACCGCCCAGTACGTGCGCGATCACTGGGACCAGCACATGAACCGGGGCCTCTGGTTGTTCCTCTTCGATTCCTTTGACGAGATTCCCGCTGTAATGCACGCGCCCGACGAGAGCGGCGCCATTCAGTCCCACGCTGAGGCGATCCGGCAGTTCCTGGACGGCGCCGGCAACTGTCTCGGCGTCCTGGCCTCGCGCGAGTTCAAGGGACCGCAACATCTGGCCTGGGAAAAGTTCCGCATCTTGGCGCTCACGGATCGCAAACAGGAAGAATTCGTGGGCAACTGGTACCTGCAGCAATCGCGACGTGAGATCGTGGAGCGGCACCTCGCCGCTTCGCCGGGACTCACCTACCGCAACCCGCTCTTCTTGGCCCTGCTCTGTCGCCACGTGAAGGAGCAAGGGCAGCCTCCCCCCAGCGACCACGATCTCCTCTACGGGCACCTGGTGCGACTGGCGGGCAGGGATGCCGAGCGCACCCTCGCACGGTATCGGCTTACACCAGACGACCTGATGAGCGGGGCCACCCAATTGGCGATCCTCTTCGCGCGCGATGCTACTTTGAGCCTCGCCCCGACCTACGACGAAGTCGCAGCAGCGATGTCCCCCGGCGTCTTTTCAGCTGAGCGGATCGGGACGCTGCTCGATGCGCTCGTGGACGTCAAGCTCGGTCGCAGCGACGTCAAGGAGACCCGGCAAGGAGACAGGCGATTTACTTTCGCCCATCGGCGATATCAGGAGGTGCTCTTCGTCCGGCACTTGGCGACCCATGGTGGCGAGATCGAGCCCCGGGAACTTCTCCTCGACCATCGTTGGCGCGAATACGCGGTCGCCCTGCTTCAGACCGAGTCCGCGGCGGTCAGGATGCCCCTGGTGAACGCGGCAATCGCCTTGCTTCGGGATTGGAGCGGGAAGCAGGTGCCGGTCGCAGGTCCCACGGGCTTCGGAGCGCAGGCGACGTTCTTCGAGTGGCCAGGGGACCGCGAAATCTGGCTCTTGTCGCTTCTTCAAGAAGGTCTGTGCCGGCGTCTCGCGGAAGTGCCCGCTGAACTGCGCGACGCCGTGGGCGCACTCCTGCGCCCACGATGGGAGGGGGGCGACACCTTGGATAGGACGAACGTGCTCATGTACGGGCTACTGTTACCGGAGAAACAGCTTGGGGAATTCGTCACCAGTGCAGTGATGGACGGAAGCAGCGCTCAGAGAGGGGCCGCCTTCAGCGCGATGGCGTATCTGAGTGAGGTCCCGTATCCTCACGCATCGTGGTTGTGCCATCGGCTGAGCAGAGAGATCCTTCTTGCTCCGGGGAAGCAGGATCTCTTGGCGCTGGAGGCGACCGTTTCACGTCTACCGGACTATGTGGGCGCGGCGCACGTCTATCGAAGGTGTCTGCGCCTCAGACGCCTTCTGCCCCTACCGCGGGGAAGGCTGAGGAGGCTGTTTCCTGACCGAGGGAAGATGGCAATACTTGCAAGTATTCCTGCTTCACTGATTCTCGTCGTGGGCTTTAATCTCGCGTTTCTCAAGATTCCCGCTTCCAGCGGTGGAAGCGTAATCTATCGCATCCGGCTCCCGGCCCTGGTTCTCCTCGGCATACTGGGTTCCCTCTTTGCCTTCATTGTGTTCACATTCGCAGTTAGGGACGTCAGATGGAAAATCACCCCTCCACGTCTTCTGGCCATCCTGAAGACAAACGCCCTAAGAGACCTGATGTTTGCCGCGGCATCCATGCTGCTCATGGGTGGCGCCCTTGAGGCGTACCTTTTCTTCGTGAGGGATGGGTTTTTGAAGTTCGTGTCCAGGTTGAATCGTTGGACGAGTTGGTTGGACGTGGCGCTGAATGTCGCCATCATCTTCGCTATTGCGTTCGATGCGTTTGCGTTATGTTCCGCCGCGTTTGAGGGTTGGAAGTCGCGGCGGCACGCACGCCGCCTGAAGCAACGGCTTGCGATGCTTGCAGCGCGGACGCTCGCGTTGGCGCAAGTGCCACTCGACGCTGAATCCCTAGAAGAGTTGGAGGCATGGCTATCCGCGCCGAGCCAGGCGTTGTTGCTCGACCGCCTCCATGCGCGCGGCCTGGGGAAGACGCTTCTTACGGGGAAGACGCAGCCTCGGCTTCTGCCGGAATCGCCGCTCGCATCTCATATGCTGGCGAGACATCCGAACGCCAAAATCGGCGCCGCATTGACTTTGATCGAGTCACGGCTGTCGGTTCCTACGCAGCCGTAGAGAACTAGCGTTTTGCGGTAGTCGAGCGTACCCCGACAGGCGGTTGCCCGCGGTCCTCACTTGCCGCGCGCGGCCAGTTCGTCATAGAACGACTTCAACACAGCGAACGCCTTCTTCTTCTTGCCGTTCTGGCCGATCAGACCCTTGCGATTCCAGCCGTCTTGCACGTTGGGCAGAACCCGGCGCGGGGAGCGGAAGTCGGCGAGGATCCACGGGGTCACGCCTCGCCAGGCGGGAATCTTCTGTAGCATGGCGATGGTCTTGCGATACAGGTCTTCCTGGTATTCCTCACTGAAGCGCGTGAGCGCATCGGCGTGCCAGCCTTGCAGCGCATCGGCGCCGAATTCGCTGATGACCACCGGCTTCTTGTACTTGATTGACCACGAGATGCGCGCTGTCTTGTCGGGCAGGCCGTCGTACCAGCCAATGTATTGATTGAAGCTCACCAGGTCGGTGAACTCGCCAAAGGGATCGTCCACGATGCGCAGGTCGGGGTTGTGCTTGTCGCCGTGGACTTCCATGGCTGCCGAGATCAGCCGCGATCCATCCAGTGCTCGCGCCGTGTCCACCAGCGTCTTCAGAAATCGCGTGCGCTCGGCGGTGATCGGCGTCTCATTGGCCACGGACCACACCACCACGCTGGCGCGATTCTGGTCGCGCGCGATCAATTCAGTCAATTGGGTCTGCGCGAGGTGCAAAGTGTCCGCGTTTTCCCACTGAATGGCCCAGTAGACCGGGATCTCCTCCCAGACCATCAGGCCCAGCTCGTCCGCCACGCGGGCCATGTGCTCGTTGTGCGGGTAGTGGGCCAGCCGGACGAAGTTGGCGTTGAGTTCTTTGGCCCAGCCGAGCAGCATGCGGGCGTCCTCGACCGAATACGCCCGCCCGCCGCGTATCGGGTTCTCCTCGTGAATGCAGATGCCGCGCAGGAAGACCGGCTTGTCATTCAATAGAAT
>Ga0224523_1001009_pt1 | contig 12770 bp, 10 predicted proteins | sample CFST50metaG_FD_182732 | JGI IMG/M metagenome (GOLD analysis project Ga0224523, IMG submission 182732) | Peat soil microbial communities from Stordalen Mire, Sweden - C.F.S.T50 | ecosystem: Environmental > Terrestrial > Soil > Wetlands > Peat | place: Sweden: Norrbotten County, Stordalen Mire...
GGCAATGAGAAAACCCTGTGTGTCGGCCAGCACGGGCCAGCGACCGTACAGAACCTTGAAGTCATCGACCGCCACTTCGTGGCGGCCCTACCGTTTCAGAGGGCCGCGCGATTATTGAGCTTTCAAGCTGTTCGGTGTTCTAGGAAGTCGAAGGGAGAACGTCGTCCCACTCGCCTCATTCGATTCTACGCCGATGCTCCCGCCATGAGCAGCAACGATCTGCTGCGTGATGAAGAGCCCGAGCCCGAGTCCTTTCGAGCCGGCATGCCTACTCTTCCCCATGCGAAGCGGTTCGAAGATGACTGGCAGAAGGTCGGGAGGGATTGCGCCGCGGTTGTTCACTTTCACCATCACAAAGTCCGTTGACTGGCCATCGATGCCCACGCAGATGGGCGTTCCGGACTCTCCGTGATGGCGCGCATTGCCCATGAGGTTGGAAAGCACCTGCCCGAGGCGATCGCGGTCCCACGTGCCCGCGAGATCTCCTGAGCACTCGTACTGAATCTGCTGCGTGCCTCCTTCGCCCTGAAACTCCGCGACGATCGCGCCTGTGAGGTCGCCAAGATCCATCGCTTTTGCGTCAACCGGAAGCCCGGTACCAAGGCGAATGCGCGTGAAGTCGAGGATCTGGTCGATCATCCTGACCATCCGCTCGGCGCCGGCGAGAATTCGAGTGGCGGGTTTGGAGATTGGCTCGGAATCCGCTCGCCTGAGCAGGAGGCTTGCACTCGTGGTAATGGCGCTCAGCGGGTTTCTCAAATCGTGACCGAGGACTCCGACAAACATCTCGTTGAAGCGCGCTGTTCGCTGGAGATCCTCGATAAAGCCCACGCGCTCCTTTTCCGCCCGCTTTCGATCGCTCACGTCCTGAAAGGTAATGACCGCACCGGTTGTGCAGTCGCCGCGTCGTATGGCCGCAGAGGAATAGGTTGCCTGCAACCACGATCCATCTGTGCGCAAAAGGACGTGTTCATCACTGCTGATGCTTTGGCCAGTCCGCATCACTTCATCGAGGGGACACGCAACAGCGCTGCCGTCGACTGCGGCAAATCGAGTGATCTCGCCGAGCGGTCGATGGAGAGCGTCCCTATTTGCCCAGCCAAGCAGTCCTTCGGCTGCACGATTGAAGAACGTGACGTGTCCCTCGAGATTGACGGCAATGACACCCTCGACAAGGCTGCCGGCCATGGCACGGGTGAAGTCGAGCTGCTCTTGCAGTCGTTCCGCGGCCTGTCGGGCATCCTCCAGCGATTGGAGCAGCTCTTGATTCTGGTAGCGGACTTCCTCCATGGGGCTCGGGGCCACGCGACCGGCCAGCTCTGCGACGATCCTTGCCAGGATCGCCGGCGTCGGCATTGGCGCGTCCTTTGGCAGCGTTTTCGCCAGTTCGACGGTAGTTTCCTTTCCCGGATCAGACGCGAGCTGGAACCGATCCATGAGCAGCTTAGCTCCGACGATTCCCCTGCCGAGCCCGGACTTCGACCTGTATCGACCGCTCAGCACCGCCTCGACGTCTGCGATGCCCGGACCGTGGTCCGTCACGCGGATGACAAACGCCGCGGGCGCCTCCCCCTCGATCCCGAAGCTGGCGCGTCCGCCTGCCGCGTACTGGAAGGCATTGCGCGCCACCTCGGAGACGGCGGTGGCGATGCGGGTCTGGTCATGGGCGGTAAAGTTCAAAAGCTCGGCGATCTGTCGTGCGCGCTGCCGTACGAGTACCAAGTCTTCCTCGGTGCGGATCTCGGTCGTGAGAAGGGCGGCCTTCACGTAGCCTCCTTCAAACGGGGGTCGCGCTCGCGGCAAACGAGAACCACCACGTCGTCGTTGCGAGTATGGAAGTCTCGATACAAGACGCCAGCGATGAGGCTCGGGTCCCTTTGGCTCAACCCCGGATACGTTTCCAGATCCCAGCGGCTCGAAAGACCGTCCGAATGCACCACCAGGAGCGCCCTGGCCGGCCAACGGCGCGTGAACTCCTGAACGCGTCCTGTCGCCTGACCGAGCGTGCCGGGGTGAGAGACAAGGCCGGTGCCTTTCTCGCCTGGCGAAAGCAGCATGCCCGCGATGTTGCCAACGCCAGCGTATCGCACCTCGCGATCCGGCCAGCTGATGTCGACGGTCACCGCTGCGGCGCCGCGCGTGCCTCGCAGATCTTGGTCGAGTGCCCGCAGAAGCGACGCGGGCCCCTCATCCGACATTCTGTGGAACCCGCCAATCGCTTTCTGCGCGGCATCGAAGGCGTGGATCCCATGTCCCACGCCGTCGACGACCAGGATCCTGCTCCGGCCGGGGGCCTCGTCTACCGCGTACCCATCCCCGGAAACGTCCCCACCGAGCATGGGCACGCCGACCGCGCCCCATAGCAGCTGAGACCCAAGGGATCGTTCCCGGCGCACAGAGATCCGAGAGAAGAGCGCAGTCCCCTTGCCAGGCGCCGAGAAAATGTCGAACGTCGTCGACAGACGGGCAATGGCCCCCATTCCGTCGCCGCTCGATCCTGCGGTTGAGAATCCGTCCCTCATGCACGCAGCCACATTGGTCATGCCGGGTCCGTTGTCGAGAGCGAGAAGTTCAAAATCAGCGGTGGCATCCATGGTCGTGCGACGAAGGAGGATCTCGCCACGCCCTGCGTGCCGAGCGATGTTGGTCGTTGCCTCGGTGACAACGAGCGCAACACGGCCGACGTCGGATTCACTGAACTGGAGTACTTCAGCGAGCCTCGTTGCCATCCTTCGAGCCTCAACAGCGCCGGTTATGTCTTCGATGGCCACCGACCAGCACATGACGTCACTCGGCGGCAGGCTCAAGTCCACAGCGTCACCGTCACGCGCGTGCCCATGCCCACACTGGATGCGAGGTCGAATTCGTCCACCAGTCGCTTGGTACCGCCAAGGCCGAGGCCCAGCCCGCCGGCCGTCGTGTACCCGTCGGTCATGGCTCGCTCGACGTCCGCGATGCCTGGCCCGTGGTCTTCGAACGTGAGCCGCAACCCGCGACGAGCAAGTTCCACGTATGTCTGCAAGAGCATTTTCCCGCCACCGCCATGAATGAGCGTGTTGCGTCCGATCTCACTCGCAGCAGTAACCGCTTTGGTTTGCCCCAGCTTCCTGAAACCAAGCTCGGCCGCGCGCTGCCGCACGAGCTGGCGAACGAGAAGGAGGTCCGTCTCCTGGCGAATGGCCACGGTCTCACTGTCTATGAGACGCATTGGCGCGTCCCTTCCTCATCGCCGTGCGCAGGCGCTTCATGCCCTTCTCCGCATCGAGAGCGGTGAGAATTCCTGGCAAGGAGACGCCCATTTCGACGAGCGTCATGGCGACTGTGGTCTGCATTCCAACCAGCACCGTTTCGGCATCGAGCACGCGGGACATTTCCGCGATGTTGCCCAGCACCCGGGCGATGAAGGAGTCGACGGTATTGAGCGCCGAAATGTCGATGAGGACGCCGCGCGCCCCGGTGCTCGCCAGGCTTGCGCCGAGATCATCTTGCAGTTTCGTAGCGAGTCGGTCGTGCAGGTCCACCTGGATGGTGACCAGCAAGAACTCGCCCATTCGAAGGATGGGAATGCGCTCCAAGGCCCGTTCCTCCCGCTATGCCCCGTGTTCTTCGGATGGTTGCAAAGACCTGACCCCCAGGCCGCGCCGCTTGAACGCGATGGCCAGCGCACCAGCGATGGTGGACTTGGTGACGACGTCGGCGAAACTCACGCCCAGGCCAACCATCGTCTGGGCGATCTGCGGCCGCACGCCGGAGATCAGGCACTCGGCGCCCATGAGGCGCGTGGCGTTCACGGTATTGATCAGATGCTGCGCCGTAAGGGTGTCCATGGCCGGAACGCCCGTGATGTCGACGATGGCCACCTCTGCCTGGGTCGCGGCAACCCGCTCGAGCAGGGTCTCTAGCATGAGTTGTGTGCGCTTTGAATCGAGCGTTCCGATCACGGGCAGCGCGAGGATGCCCTGCCAGAGCTCCACCACCGGAGCGGAGAGCTCGAACATCTCTTGTTGCTGGCGACCGATGATCTCCTCGCGCGACTTCTGAAACATCTCGGCTGTGTAAAGACCGAGCTTGTCGAATAGAACGGTCGCGTTCCAGTAGTCTTCCGCGAGCGAGTCCGCCTTGTCGTGGCTCTTTCGCAAGCGAGCGAATATTGGTTGCTTGATCGAGAAGACGAAGGTCGCAGTCTCGGAGGCGCTGAAGCCCTGCAGCGCTCGTGAACGGCTGATCTCGCCGAGCATGTCTCGGACAGGCGTCCAGTGCGGCCGCTGAATGTCGAAAATATTGCTTCCCAGGATGGCTTCGCGAAGTAGCTTGATGAACTTTGTACACTGCGCACGCAACTCCCCCTCTTTCAAGAGGTCAGGCCGGAGCGTCGTTGCGCCGATCTGTTCCTTGATCCATTCGGCGAGGACCTCGGCCTCGTGCTTCTCGAGCACCTCGAGGAGCTTCGAACTCATTTCTAAAGGCATCGCATCTCCTTTTCATTCTCGGTGTAGGGAAGGCGTCGGCGGCAAACCGGCTGGCACCAACGCTGTTTCTCTGGGCGTCGTTCGGCCCTGATCAGGGATCCCCTGCGAGGCCTGCGGGGGCATTGCGCTCGCCGAGAGGCTTCGCTCGATGGCGTTCGCGAGCTGATCGAGATGGAGCGGCTTACGCAGCACGGTCGCACCGTTCATGCTCGCATTCGGAACCGCCGTCACCACGATGAGTGGAATAGAAGCGAGACTCGGATCGCGCCCCTGCTGCTCGCGAAACTGCCAGCCGTCGACATTCGGCATCTTGAGGTCAAGGATGATCAGGCTCGGCCGAGGGGAGATCGAGGCGAGAAGCTTCAGCGCCTCGCCACCATCGGAAGCCAGGAGCGACCCGTAGCCCTCGTCTGAAAGAAAATCACCGAGAGCGTCGCGAACCAAATCATCATCGTCGATGACGAGTACGAACCCTCGCGTTGGAAATCCCTCACTCTGCGGTCGACCGGCCGACTTGGAGGACGAGCCTGCGCCGCGTGATCCTCCGCTCGCGCCGCGAGCACACACCCACTCGTCGACCTCAGAGAGCTTCACCTTCCAGAGCTTGCCGATCTTCTTCGCTGGCAATCCACGGTGCTCGATCCAGCGGTAGATCGAGTCCTTCCGCACGCCGAGATGGGCGGCGACGTCGTCGACGGAAACCCATGGCTCTGCCGTCTGGCCAGGAGCGGGCGACGAAGCTGAAGGAAGCGGCCGCATGTGACCGGATCTCTTACACCGCAGACAGAATGCGTACAATAGTAAACAAAAGTCGAAGATACGATGTTACGCGATCTAGGGTTGTCCTTCGCCCAGCTGCGCACCAGGACATTCTGGAGATCAGGCGTTACAACTGCAACAAGCGCGAAATTGCAGAAGGAATTCGCCCTGCCCTGACTTGCCCCAAGGCCCGCACAGCGATCAACCTTGACGCATGCCAGCCTCACCCTGCCGTCGTGCTTATGACCACCGCATGCGCGACCTCGTCTGCGAGGAACGCGACCCCATGCTCTTCCGTGACCTCGGTGTCCCGCGCTCTACCGCCGCAAGTTGGATCCGTCGCGGCCCCCGTCCCGTCGTCTCCGCCGAGGTCCTTGCCATGGACCAGCAGGAACTCCAGGCCGAGATCCTCGCCCTCCAGCGCCGGGCCAGGTTCCTCCTTGCCATCATCCGCCTGGCTGCGGCAGCAGCCTTCCGGGAATGCCGTTTTTGCAGGAGGGCGGAATACCGCTCCGCCACGCTTCCATTCGCACTCAACGAGGGGCCGGTTGAGAGGCCCGGTGCATGTTGGGGTCCGATCCGTTCGGGCGCTGCAATCTCGCTCGCAAGCTCAAGGGCTTGAGTTCGTGGGCGCAGTCGCCCGGACGGGGCGGTTCGTGGTCTTTCGACCTCCTGCAATAGCGACGTGTTGGAAGGCTGATGCTGATGAGTGCCTCGGGGTGAGAAATGTGATGACGGTTCTATTAGGCCGGCAGCGGCAAGCATGGCCCGGTCGAGCCTGCCCTCCGCATAGCCAGCGGCGCTCCGAGCGCGCACAGGGGGTGTCAAGGGCGGCGAAGCCGGCGCGAGGCGTCCCCGACGAGTGCGTACCCTTGATACCCCCGAGCACGCTCGCACGATATCCCGTGCGGTGGGCAAGCGGGGTTCGGCGGTGTGCGAGAGATTGGGTACGGTTTGCGCGGGGCATGTCCTGCCTTTGCCCTTGCTGGCTATGCGGCGGCCTTTCCCGCCAGCTGCCTTTCGTGATATCCGAGGGGTTCGTAGACTTCGCCGGTCACCCAAAGCCGATGCATCAGTACGCCCAGCTTTCGCGCGACCGCGACCTTGGCTCGCTTCTTGGCGTTCTTGCCCCCGCGCTGGGCCAGCGCCAGGCCCCAGCGATGGCCCGAGAATATAGTTCGCGCTGTTGACCAGCAGCCGTCGTACGAAGCCGTCCCCGGCCTTCGTGATCCGTAGCTGCGGATCGTCGTCGCCCGACTGACCCTTGCGCGGTCGAAGTCCGAAATACGCGCCCGTCGTGCGACTTCGCTCGATCCGGGTTTTGTCCCCGATGGTCAGCATGAACACCAGCGCGGTCAGCGTCCCCACACCTTTCGGCTGGCTGACGACCCTCGTCTCGGGATAGCGCTCGGCGATCTCTTCGATCTGCTTGTCGAAGTGTCGGATCTCTTCTTCCAGCTTCTCCAGCACCGCGTACAGCGGGTCGGCCGCTGGTTTCAGCACTGCTGGGATCTGCGATGCCGTTTGTCGTGCGAACGATTCTCCGCTGCATTTCGGCAGTCGGCTGCCGTAGCACTTGGTCACGCCCCGGATGTGATTCACCACCTTCGTGCGCACCGCCACCAACAAATCCCGGGCTTTGGCCACCGCAAGCTCCGCCTGCATTTGATCGTTTCGGTGCGTGACCGGCGAGAGCAGACTCTCGTCGGCTCTGCCCAGTTTCGCCAGAAGCTCCGCGTCTCGTCGATCGGTCTTGTTGTTGCTTTGCGTGATGAGCTTCAGTCGTCGCGGGTCGGCGATGGTCACCCGATGCCCGCATTTCTCGATGACCTGGCTCACCCACCGCGAATGCGCGCCCACTTCGATCACGACGTGCGCCGGTTTCCGCCCGCTGAAAAACTCCATCATTCCTTTCGGTGTCGTGCGAATGCTTGCCTCCGCCTTGCTCCCGTTTGTCTTCAGCACGCAAATCTCGCTGGTCTTGTCGCCGATGTCGCATCCGATGGTCTCGAGGGTGGTAGTCTTCGTCATGGCCGTCGTCTCCTTTGCACCTTGAGTGCGTTTTCAACCCGCATTTTACCTGCGGGCTGGGGTCGACGGCCTCCTCATCCCATCTCGCTCACGCTCACGCCCTCGCCAGCCGCTACCCGCTAGCCGGCCTAGCAGTGGCCCCGAACTTCCCGACCAGCCGTTGCTAGGCGACTGCAAGGAGGGCGCGCTCGGCTTGCGCCACATACGACCCGCCGAAGAGATTGACGTGAACCATGAGGAAGTAGAGTTGATAGAGGGGCACGCGGTCTTCGTGGCCCGGGGAAAGCGGCCAAGCTTCTTCATAGGCGGAAAACACATGATGTCCGAAGCCGCCAAAGAGACTCATCATGGCCAGATCGACCTCGCGATGGCCGCCGTACACGGCCGGATCGATCAAGCAGGCCACGCCGGTTGCGTCGCCAATCACATTGCCGCCCCATAGATCGCCGTGCAGGCGCGCCACAGGCTCGGCTGGGCCCACGCGTTCATCCAGCACGGCGAAGAGCCGGTCGAATCCACGGGCCATGGCCGAACTGCACAGGCCGGCGTCGCGCGCCAGACGCAGCTGCGGTTCCAGCCTGCGGCTGCGATAGAAGTCCGGCCAGGTCGGCGCGGGCGCGTTGCACTGGGGCAAACGTCCGATGAAGTTGTCGTGATCCAGGCCGAAGCCAGGCGCCCCGAAACGGTGCAAGGCTGCCAGAGCGCGGCCCAGCCGTTCGTCGAAATCCGGCCGGCGTCGCGCAGGCGAAATGCGTTCGAGTACGAGAAATGTCTCACCCACCGCCAGTACCTCGGGAACGCGCAGCACGCGGGCCTGCGCCAGCCAGGCCAAGCCGCGCGCCTCGGCCGCGAACATGGTTGGGGCAGCGAGGAAATTGCTCTTGACGAACACCACCCGTCCGTCTGCCAGCGTCATCTCGTGAGCGCTGTTGATGTCGCCGCCGGACACCGCGCACGACGACCGAATCGCGCTGCCCAGGGCACGCGCCACCTCCTCCTCCAGTTTGTGCCCGGCCATCACCCAAGCCCGTGCGTGCGCCGCAAGTGATCGAGCAGGCCGCGGCAGGCCGCCTCGCAGATATCGAACACGCGCTCGAAGCCGTCAATGTTGCCGTAGTAGGGATCGGGCACCTCGGCATGGGGAGGCGAAGCTGGGTCGAACTCGCGCAGCAGGTGCACTTTTGCGCGCGCTTCGGCGTCAGGGGCCAGCCGGACTAAGTCGGCAAGATTCTCGCGATCGATGGCCAGCACATAGTCGAAGCGTGCAAAGTCCGAGCGTCGAAACTGGCGCGCCTCGCCCAAAAGCGGCATGCCCCGTTGCGCCCCAACCGACTGGCTGCGCTCGTCGCGCGCCTCGCCCACGTGCCAGGCACCGGTGCCCGCGCTGTCGATTTCGATCGCGCTGTCGAGACCGGCCTGCTGCACGAGATGGCGCATGACCGCCTCGGCCGTGGGGGAACGGCAAATGTTGCCCGTGCAGACAAAGCTGACCGCGATGCGCGTCTGGCTCATGAGCTCGGGCTCCCGAAGAGCGTGGCGGGGTTGGCGCGCTCAATTTTCACGTCGACGAAAGCGCCCAACTTGGCTCGTGCTCCCGCCGGCACGATCACCGAACGGAAGCTGTCGGTGCGGCCCAGCAGCTCATCCGGGGAACGGCGCGAGGGCGTCTCCAGTAGAACCCGCTCGCACCGCCCCACCTGAGCCGCGTGGATTTCTCCGGTGATTTGCCTTTGCAGATCGATCACCTGGGCCAAGCGTCGCTGCTTCACCTCGGCTGGAACATCGTCGGCCATGGTCCGCGCGGCCAGGGTGTCAGGACGTTCCGAATAGGCGAAGGTGAAGGCATTGTCGAAGCGCAGCTCGGGCAAGGCGCGCAGGATCTCGGCGAACTCCTCCTCGCTCTCGCCGCAGAAGCCGACCAGCAGGTCCGTGGTGATGGCGACGTCAGGCAGAGCCGTGCGCAAGGCGCGTACCAGGTCGCGGTACTGGCCAAAGCTGTAGCCCCGTTTCATGCGCGCCAACACCGTGTCCGACGCTGACTGCAAGGGCAGATGCACATGCTTGCAGATCTTGGCTGACCCGGCCATGGCTGCAATCACATCGTCGGAAAAACCCAACGGATAGGGCGACATGAAGCGAATCCGCTCCAGGCCGTCGATGCCGGCCAGTGCCTGGAGAAGACCCGCGAAATCCACGTCCCCGTGCCGATAGGACGTCACCGTTTGGCCCAGCAGCCGAACTTCTTTGCCGCCCGCTGCAACCAGAGCGCGCGCCTGGCGCAACACCTCGTCGGGTGCGGCGCCGCGCTCGCGTCCGCGGGTATAGGGCACGACACAGAAGGAACAAAACCGATCGCAGCCGCGCTGGACGGCAATGGAACCGACCACGGTTCCGGTGGGGTCGCGGGCCGGATCCAAGCCTTGGTAGGTTTCGTGCGGGTCGAGGACGGTGTCGTCGACCTTGGCACCCGCGCGCGCCTCTTCGATGTGGGCGAGAAGGCGGCGGTAGCCGTCCGGCCCCACGACCAGGTCGACGAAGGGCGCCCGCGCACGCACCTGGTCCCGCAGGTGCTCCGCCATGCAGCCGGTGATGCCCAAAACCACATGGGGGCGCCTGGCCTTGTAGGTCGCCAGCGTGCTCGCGCGGCCCCATACTCGCTCCACGGCCTTTTCGCGCACGGCACAGGTGTTGATCAGAATCACATCAGCCGCCGCCGGATCGTGGGTCCGCTGGTAGCCCGCCCCCTGAAGCAAACCGAGCACCATCTCGGTGTCGGCCACATTCATCTGGCAGCCGTAGGTCTCGACGTAGGCCAAGAGGCTCATGCAAAAGATCTGCAGCTACTTGCTCGAGAGGCGCGCTACCTGCCGCATAGCCTCGGGCCGCGAAGGAGCATCCGGGGGCGATAGCTCCACGTATTTCTTGAACGCGGCGAGCGCGCCGGACTTGGAGCCGGTCAGAAGCTCCGCCTGGCCAAGCTGAAAATACAGCTCGCTTTCCCATGAGGCATTCGCCGGGATCTTAGCAATGGCTTTGCGGAAGTGATCGATGGCGGCCGTGGGATGACCGTGGTCCATCTCCTGCCGGCCCAGACGGTAGTGGGGCTCCGAAGCATCCGGGGCCACGCGAACCGCGTCGCGCCACGCGGCCTCGGCCTTGGGTTGCTGTCCCATCTTGTCGTAGCAGAGCCCCTGGAAGATCAGAGGCTCGGCCGAGTTGGGAAGCATCTTGGATGCCTCCTTGAAGTCCGCCAGGGCCTTGTCCAGTTCGCCGTGCCGGTAGTACTCGCGCCCGCGTTCCATGCGGGCTTCGGGCAGGTTGCTGGCAGCGTCCAGCGCCACGTAGGCCTCTTGCTCTTTGCCCACCTTCAAGAGAACCCGGCCGTAGGCGTAGCTGTACGCGGGAAGCTTTTCCCACATCAGCGCCCGCCGATACTGGGCGAGCGCCGTCCCCAACTCGCCGCGGGTCTCGTGGACGCGGGCGAGTAGGTACGCAGCCTCGGCATTGCGCGGGTTCTCGTCCTGGACCTTCTTGGCCTCGCTCTGCGCAAGCTCCAACTTGCCCAGGTCGAGCGCCAACCGCGCCAGCGCCAAGCGCAGGGTCGGCGTCACCCGACCAGTCTTCAGTTCCTCTTGATACCGTACCAGCGCCTCGTCCTTCTGGCCCAGAGCGAGACAGACTGTGGCCAGCCGCTCGCGCAGCCCGAGGGTGTCCGGCATCTCCTTGAGCGTGTCCTCAAGGTAGGCCTTGGCTTCTTTGAGCTTGTCCTGCGCTTGCAAGGCGGCTGCCACGCCCAGACGCGCCTGAGCAGACTTCGGATTCGCGTCCAGCGCCTTGCGGAAGACCTCCTCGGCCTTGACCGGCTCTTTCGCCACAATCAGGGCGTCGCCCCAGGCCAGCTGCAGGATGGCCGCAGGCGCTCCCGCTTCTTCGGCTGCACGCAGAACGATCAGGGACTCCTGCGCCTTGTTCTGCTGCTGCAGGAGCGCGGCCAGCTTGAGCGAGGCGGGCAAAAACTTGGGATCGCGCTTGAGCGCCTCGCGATAGCCCTGCTCTGCGCCCACCAAGTCAGGGCTCTGCTTTGTGGCAACGGCGAACCCGTTCCAATAATATCCCCTCGGGTCATTGGGCGCGTCCGTGGCGGCCAGAGTGACGAGCTTCATGCCTTGTTCCATCTTCTTTGTGGCCAGATATGCTCCACCCAAAGCGAATTGGCCCGCGGCGCTCGCCTCCATCGCCGGTCCCGGCGCCTGAAGCGTGGTCAGCGCCTCGTCGTAGCTCCCCTCGTAGAGCAGCGACTCGCCCAGCGCCAAGTGCGCCGGTATCAGGCGCGCATCCAGCGAAATGGCCTTGCGCAACATCACCTCAGCGTCGTGGCTGCGCCCCATCTCCAGGGCGGCCTGGCCCCACAGAAGGTAGGCCTGAGCCTGCTCGTGGGGAGAAGCGGCCGGCTGTTTTCTGTCGAGGAGGGTCTGCGCAGCCGCCAATCGCTGTTCTGGCGTCTCCGCCATGCACGCCAGGCCCAGCGCAGCGCCATAGTGCTCAGGATTCCGGCCCACAACCTTTTCGTACTCCGAACGCGCTTCGGTCTTGCCGGCATAAGCCAACGCCCGAGCCAGCATGTACTGCGCGACCAGTTCCTTGGGATGGGTGGCCAGGTACCGACGCAGCGGCTCCACCGCAGCGGTGGCCTTCCCATCTGCCATTCGCGCCAGCGCCACGACCAGTTGGTTTTCCGGGAGCCCGCCCTCGTTCCCAAGGGTGGGTTCGGCTTCCTTGGGCTTGCCCTTGGCCACGGCCAGCAACGCCTTGGCGCGGTGAAAACCAGCGACCGGCTTGGGCGACGGCTTGAGGGCTTGCAGGAGCTGCTCGGCACGAGCCGTTTTGGACGAATCCGCCCCGTGCACGATGACGTCGAGAAATGTGATTTCCGCCGCCTTGCACCGCAGAGCATCGCCTTCGTCCTGCAAGGGCGCGATGACTTGCGCCAGCTGACTCTCGGCCGCTTGGTAGGCCGCCGGAGTGTCATTGAGCAAGCCCGCCGCCATGGGCTGAAGGACGTCCTCGACCTTGGGTGCCTTGCGCGACGGCATTAGGAAAATGGCGGCGGCAACGCCCGCCACCACAACCCCGCCGACGACCGCGATGACCCACCTGGGAATCCCAGACTTCTTGGCCACGGGCCGCAACGCGCCCCCGCGCATGGGCCCACGCCCCGCAGCCGGCTGCAAGGCCGGCAAGTGGTCTGCGGCCGCCGCCTCGGCCAGTCCTTCGCTGGCGACCCGAGCGCCTGGGAATGGCAGAGTCGCAGCCCCCGCCTGTGAGCCAGAATCACCCTCCAACTCCAGACTGAACCCCAGGTCCACTCCGCCTGACAAACGCTTGCTGCCCGAAGGCGACGGCTCGGGTGCAGGCGTGCCGGTCGATGCAGGTGGGACCAGAGTGGGCGCTGGTGCTCCGGTCGGCGTGAGCGGGGCCAGAGTGGGGACCGGACCCCCTCCTGGCGCCACG
>Ga0224523_1001010_pt1 | contig 12749 bp, 8 predicted proteins | sample CFST50metaG_FD_182732 | JGI IMG/M metagenome (GOLD analysis project Ga0224523, IMG submission 182732) | Peat soil microbial communities from Stordalen Mire, Sweden - C.F.S.T50 | ecosystem: Environmental > Terrestrial > Soil > Wetlands > Peat | place: Sweden: Norrbotten County, Stordalen Mire...
ACCCTGAGCAACCGAGCCGGCTTGGGCGTGGCCACCAGATGCAGATGTGCCGGCGCTAGGCAGAGCCCCTCCTGAGGCGGGGGCACTCGTGGTCGTGCCGCCTGCGCTCACGCCGCCAGTGGACGTGACCTCGCCGCCGCTGCTGCCTCCGGAACCGGACGGGGAGTTGCTGGCGCTACAGGCGAGCAGTGAAAATGTGGTGAGAGCGAAAGCTCCGAGGAAGAGTCGGGTGAGACAAGGTTTCATCATTTTGAGACTCCAGTGCAATGCAACATCGTGGGTCTGAAAGCTGCTGGTGGCGACATTCTAGCGAGAAACAGCCTCCCGAAATGACCCGTTTTGGTCGGGCGCTCCCCCGTTACTAACTCTGGGGCAGTGACCTGGCGTAGGGCAGGCGGCTCAGAGAATCTAACAACGCGACGAATCTAACAACGCGACGGGCAATCAAGGGCCGCCCACCTGGCCCCTTGGCGCTTCTCGGCCAGCGGGAACCAATTCGTCGTCGCTGTCTCGCGCATGAGCACGCCGACGTGCGAGGCAATCGTGCTCTTGTCGCCATAGCCGATGAGGAGACCGGACGGCTCAAGAGGGTGAGCGGCCCGTCGGACAGAATCCATTCCACCCTGCTGACCCCGCGCGATAATGCCCACGCAATAATCCGGCCAGGGCCCGCACTTGACCCAGACCACGCTATCGGCGACGCTCACACGCCGATGACAGACACGCGTGTCTTGGGCAAAACTGGTGTTCACGTTCCGCCGGTGATTTTCGCAAACAATGCCTTCGGCTCAGGCTAGTGGAGCGACATGGTCGTCGACTCTCATCATCACTTCTGGCGCTACAGTCTGGCCGAGTACGGCTGGATAGACGACCACATGGCGGCCATACGGCGGGACTTTCTTCCCGCGCATCTGCAACAAGAGATGGGCGCCGCGGGTGTCGACGCGGTGGTGAGCGTGCAGGCGCGCCAGAGCGTCGAGGAGACGCGCTGGCTGCTCGATCTCGCCACGCAGAATCCCTTCATTGCGGGCGTGGTGGGCTGGGTGCCTTTGGCTTCTCCGACGGTGGCCGCCGATCTCGCGCAGTTCGTGGTCCATCCCAGGCTGGTTGCCATCCGTCACGTCTTGCAGGACGAGCCTGATCCGCGCTTCATGCTGCGCGAAGATTTTCAGGCGGGGATTCGAGCCCTGCGGGCCTACGACCTCGCCTACGACATTCTCATCTACCACCGACACCTGCCCCAGACCATCGAACTCGTGGACCGGCATCCTGCGCAGCCGTTCGTCGTCGATCACATGGCCAAGCCTGCGATCAAGCAGGGGACCATCGAGCCCTGGGCGCGCGGTATGCGCGAGTTGGCGCGACGGCCTCATGTCTGCTGCAAGCTGTCTGGCATGGTCACTGAGATCGGCCGTCCGCACTGGAGCCTCGCCGACCTTCGCCCCTACTTCGATGTGGTGCTAGAGGCGTTCGGGCCCGAGCGCGTGCTGTTCGGCAGCGACTGGCCGGTGTGCCTGGTCGCCTGCGGCTACGCGCGCTGGATGGAGATCGTGCAGGAGCTCATCGCGCCCTTGTCGTCTGGAGAGCGCGCTGCCATTCTCGGTGACAACGCCCGGCGTGTGTACCGGCTGAGAGACCCATGAAAGCGCTTTTCATCACAGCAGCAGGAAAGACCGAGATGCGCGAGATTGCGCGGCCCGAGCCTGGGGGCGGCGAGGTGCGCGTTCGCGTACGCTATCTGGGATACTGCGGCTCCGACCTCAACACATTCCGCGGGCTCAATCCCCTGGTGAACTACCCGCGCGTACCGGGCCATGAAGTAGCGGGCGTGATCGATGCGGTCGGGCCCGAAGTCTCACCGGCCTTCGCTCCGGGGACTTCGGTGCTGGTGGTTCCCTACACGAACTGCGGCACATGCTCCGCGTGCCGCAAAGGGCGCCCCAATGCCTGCCGCAACAATCAGACCCTCGGTGTGCAGCGCGACGGTGCCCTGGTGGAGCAGGTCGTGGTCCCCGCGGCCAAGCTGCTCACGTCGCGACGGCTGTCATTGCGAGACATGGTTCTGGTCGAGCCGCTGTCAGTGGGCTGGCATGCGGCCAGACGGGGGCGGGCCGCTGCGGGCGATACCGTGGTGGTGTTCGGTTGCGGGATGGTCGGTTTGGGCGCCATCGCATCGGCTGCCGCGGCCGGAGCGCGGGTGGTCGCGGTCGATGTCGACGACGGGAAGCTGGACATCGGGCGCGCCGCAGGTGCGGTTGTGACCATAAACTCGACGAGGGAAGACCTGCACCAACGCCTGCAGGCACTGACCGAGAACCATGGTCCCGATCTGCTCATCGAGGGCGTGGGGTTGCCCGCAACCTACCGCGCCTGCGTCGACGAAGCGTGCTTCGCGGGACGCGTGGTCTACGTCGGCTATGCCAAGGAGTCCGTCGAATACGCGACCAAGAATTTCGTGATGAAAGAAATCGACATCATGGGCTCGCGCAACGCGACTGCCGACGACTTTCGCGGCGTGATCGCCTACCTCGAGGCGGGACGATTCCCTGTCGACGCGGTCATCACCCACGTGGTTCCTCTGGCCGAAGCCGGCGCGGCGCTCGACATGTGGGCCAAGAATCCAAAGACTGTAACCAAGATCGTGGTCGACTTCGGAGGACAATAATCGTGCCCAAAATGTTCCGCGGCGAAAATGGACGGAGCCACCTGTTCACGTTCCTGCTGGTCTGCTCTCTCTTCCTGCTTTGGGGATTGTGCAATGGCATGATCGATGTGCTCAACAAGCACTTCCAGAATTCGTTGCACGTCTCCAAGGCACAGTCGGCCCTGGTGCAGTTCTCCAATTACATGGGCTACTTTCTCATGGCGATTCCGTCTGGAATGTTAGCCCGGCGCTTTGGCTACAAGGGCGGGATCATCATTGGCCTCGCGCTGATTGCCGTCGGCGCTTTCTGGTTCATTCCCGCTACCCAAATTGGCACCTTCGGCGCCTTTTTGGTCGGTCTTTTCATATTGGCTACCGGCCTGACCTGCCTCGAGACAGTCGCCAATCCCTATGCCACCGCGCTGGGCCCGCCGGAACTGGGCGCGGCCCGCATCAACCTGGCGCAGAGTTGCAACGGCATCGGCTGGATGCTCGGTCCTCTGGTGGGCGGCCATTTTGTGCTTTCCTCCACCGCCGAGGTCAATCGCAGCAATGCGACCCTGTATTTGCCCTACCTGGGCATTGGATTGCTGGTGACGGTGTTGCTGGTTGCTTTCTTGCTGTCCAAGGTGCCGGAGGTGACAGCGACTTCGGAGCAGAATGCGGACGGTGGTGCGGCCGACCCAGGACGATCGATCTGGACGCGGCCCCACTTCGTGCTGGCCGTGGCTGCGCAATTCCTCTACGTGGCCGCGCAAACCGGCGTGTTCAGCTTCTTCATTAACTATGTCGTATCCGACATGCCCAGGCTGAGCGAGGGAGCAGCCGGACTCTTGCCTCGCGAGTGGACCTATGCCAAGGCGGATGGCTTCCAGATCACCGAGCGTGCGGCGTCCCAGCTGCTTTCCTTCGGCGGCTTCGGGCTGTTCCTGCTCGGTCGCTTCACCGGCAGCCTGGCTTTGAGCTGGTTCAGGGCCGAAAAGACACTCGCTCTCTTCGCGGGCGTGAACGTGCTGGTCATGGTCCTGGTGATGGCGCCGCTCGGCTGGATTTCGGTCGGCGCGCTCTTCGCCAGCTTCTTCTTCATGTCGATCATGTTCCCCACCATCTTCGCGCTCGGCATCCAGGGGCTGGGCCCGCAGACCAAGAAAGCCTCTGCCTTCATCGTGATGGCCATCGTGGGCGGGGCCATCATGCCCATGCTCATGGGCTGGTTTGCCGACGTGGCCTCCATGCGCGTCGCATTCGTGGTGCCGCTGTTCTGTTTCGCCGGAATCGCTGCCTACGGTGGGCTGTGGAAGCGGCTGGCCGCAGCGTCCGCGCAGCGATAGGCCCGCACGGGCGCAAGAGTCGGAATTGGACTCGCGCAATGAAGAATTTGCCGAGGAAGGGGTTGTTATGAAATTGCACGCTTTGCTGGTGACCGCCGCGATGGCGTTTGAGGCAAGCTCTGCCGCCAGCGCCCAGACCCAGGCCCCGTACAAGATCCCTGCATTCACCGGCCGTTTCGCCGGCCAGTCATCGCCCCCCGACCAGCCGCTGGCACTGTGGTACCGGCGCCCGGCTGTCGAGTGGGAACAGGCCTTGCCGGTCGGCAACGGTCGATTGGGCGCCATGGTCTTTGGTGGCATTACCCAGGAACACCTCACTTTGAATGAAGACACGTTGTGGAGTGGGGGGCCCTACGACCCAACCAATCCCGAGGCGCTGCCGGCTCTGCCCCAGGTGCGCGCCTTGATCTTTGCCGGGAAATACCGCGAGGCGCACAAACTGGCCGAAGCCAAGATGATGGCTCGGCCTTTGTGGCAGGCAGCGTACCAACCCGTGGGAAGTCTGCTGCTGACGTTTCCCGAGGTCACCACCGTCGAAAACTACCGACGCGACCTCGACCTCGACACGGCCATCGCGCGAGTCAGCTACCAAGTCAATGGCGTCCATTTCGTGCGCGAGGTTTTCGCAAGCCCGGTCGATCAGGTGATTGTGGTGCGGCTGTCGGCGGACAAGCCGGGCCAGATCACATTTTCTGCGCGCCTGACCACGCCACAGACGGCGACGGTCGCGACCGCAGCGGACGGCACGCTGGTTCTCACCGGTAGCAATGGCAAGAGTCCGGCGGGCCCGGGCAAGCTGAAATTCGAGGCGCGAGTGCGCGTAGCTGCGGTCGGGGGAAAGACGACGGTCGGGAAAGACGAAATCACGGTCGTGGGGGCGGACTCGGCCAGCCTGCTGGTAGCCATGGCCACCAGCTACAAGAGCTTCAAGGATGTGTCGGGCGATCCCGAGGCGCAGAGCAAACGCCAGCTCGCGGCGGCCGCGGCGAAACCCTACGCCGATCTGCTTGCGGCCCACGTCGCCGAGCATCAGCGACTGTTCCGCCGCGTGACGCTGGACCTTGGAAGCAACAAGAGGGTGCAATTGCCGACCGATGAGCGACTGCTGGCCTTTGCCAAGGGCGGCGATTCGCAATTGGCCGCACTCTACTTTCAGTTTGGCCGCTATTTGCTGATTTCAAGCTCGCGCCCGGGCGGCCAGCCGGCCAACTTGCAGGGTCTTTGGAACTATCAGATGGAGCCGCCTTGGGGCAGCAAGTACACCATCAATATCAACACCGAGATGAACTACTGGCCGGCCGAGACCACCAATCTCAGTGAAACCGAGGAACCGCTGTTCCGCCTGATTGAAGAATTGTCCGAGACCGGCAGCCACACCGCCAAGGTCCACTACGCCGCGCACGGCTGGGTTGCCCATCACAACACCGATCTGTGGCGCGCGTCGGCGCCCATTGATGGTCCCACATGGGGCATGTGGCCAATGGGCGGCGCATGGTTGTCGCTGCACATGTGGCAACACTACCTCTTCAATCCCGACCGGGCGTTCCTGACCAATGTGTATCCGGTTATGCGCGGGGCCGCGCAGTTCTTCCTCGACACCCTCGTGCCAGAGCCCAAGCATGGCTATCTGGTGACCAATCCCTCGCTGTCGCCGGAAAACGAGCACCCCTACGGGGCCAGCGTGACCGCAGGACCGGCCATGGACGGGCAGATCCTGCGTGACCTGTTCGCGGCGTGCATCCAGTCGGCCGAGATTCTGGGGATCGATCCTGAGTTGCGCAGCCAACTGGCCGCGACCCGCGCGCGCTTGCCGCCCAATCAAATCGGGGCGCAGGGGCAATTGCAGGAGTGGCTGGAAGATTGGGACCAGGCCGCGCCCGAGATCCACCACCGACATGTCTCGCATCTTTGGGGTCTTTTCCCCAGCACGCAGATTTCTCTGCGCGACACGCCAGCCTTGGCTGCGGCCGCGCGACGCTCGCTGGAAATTCGCGGTGACGATGCCACTGGCTGGGGTCTGGCCTGGCGCCTCGCGCTTTGGGCGCGCCTGCACGATTCCGAGCATGCGTACAAGATTCTCACCGCGTTGCTGCAGCCCGAGCACACCTATCCCAATCTCTTCGATAGCTGCCCACCCTTCCAGATCGACGGCAATTTCGGCGGCACGGCGGCGATTGCCGAGCTGCTGCTGCAGAGTCGCAGCGGCGAGATCGAGCTGCTGCCCGCGCTGCCCGCCGCTTGGCCCACTGGAGCTGTGAAAGGCTTGCGCGCGCAAGGCGGATTTGAAGTCGACCTGCGCTGGAAAAGGAAGCGACTGGAGAGCGCCACCCTGCGCAGCAACCTGGGCGGAAAGGTCGTGGTCCGCTACGGCGATGGCCGGCAGACAATCGACCTAGTAGCAGGCAAGAGCAAGACGCTTGCGGCAAAGGATTTTGCCAAAGTGGGCCCTCGACGCTGAGTCGTCTGTGCTCGTGCGTTTGCAATCCATGTAGACATGGCAAACCCGTTCGATTCTCGTCTGCAAGAGCGAATTGACGACCAGCTCCGCCTGGCGCAGTTGGCACGGTCGCTGTTGCCCGATGCCAGGGTCCCGTGTTTCGCGCACATGCGACTGGCAATGGGGGACCGGGTGCGCGACGTGCTGCTAGGGCCGCACACGCGAACCGGGGGCCCGGTAGCCATCATCGACTGGCGAAGTGCGCCCCTGGCTGAGGTCTTCTTCTCCTGCGCCGAGGGCGACGACTACGAGATTGACGATGGGGAGCGCACCCTGACCGGGACGCTCATCGAGCGAAACCTGGTCGGCTTTGCTGCGGGCGAGCTGTGCGAGATCGAGTGCGTCGAGGGACGGCTGCGGCTGATCGATGGCGCGTGGCACCTGGAAACCGGGGCGACGCCTGGGCTGGTCCTCCGGGACGAAGCGGCGCGCCTGCACTCCAGTTCGCCCGCTGACGTGATTTTGGACGCTGCCCAGAGGCGCATCGTCGAACTGCCGGCGGGTAGGGCGGTCCTGCTGTTGGGCGAAGCCGGATTCGGCAAGACCACGGTGGCCCTGCATCGGCTGGCGCACCTGCGGGAGCGGAGCGGGTCCGATTTGCGTGCGGGGATCATTGTTCCCACCGAAGGCCTACGCCGTCTTTCGGCAGCGTTGCTCGAAAGAATGGGCGCTCGCGGCGTCGAGGTTTGGCTCTATGACCGCTGGGCTGCGGTCGAGGCCCGGCGTGCCTTTCGCAAGCTGCCCGAGCGCGAGAGCCAGGACGCCAGCTCCGGGGTCATTCGTATCAAGCGGGATCCGGCGTTGCGATCCGTGTTGGCCGACTTGGCGGCGCGACGGCCCGGACGGCGCACGCGGCGGCGGGATCTGCTGCACATCTTCGGGGATCGCGAGTTGATGGAGAGGCTGGCGGCAGCCTCGCAGCAGGGCCTTGGCGCGGGAATGGTGGCCGAAATCCTGGAGCACACGCACGTGCAGTTCAGCCACACCGCCGAGGAGGAATTCGCGCATGTGGATGCGGAACGGTTGGAGACTCTGGACGGTCGGCCCATGGATGACGGCACGCCCATGGAGGATGCGGGCACCCTGGATAGCGAAGATTACGCCGTGCTGTTCGAACTGGATCGGCTGCGGGCCGAGCGCGCGGGCGAGCAGGCGGCGCAGCCGCGTCCCTACCACTGCCTGGTGCTGGACGAGGCGCAGGAGTTTGCTCCGTTGGAGCTGGCGCTGATGGGTTGCGCGCTGGCGCCGGGTGGCAGCCTGATCGTCGCTGGCGATGCGGACCAGCAGGTGGATCCCACGGCCTGCTTTTCCGGCTGGGCCGGCAGCATGGCCGAGCTGGGCTGCGCCGCCTATGAGACCGAGGTGTTGGAAATCAGCTACCGCTGCCCGCCCGACGTGACCGAGTTGGCCCGGCGAATTCTTGACCGTGGAAATCTGCCCTGGCCACCCGGACCATCGACGGTGTGTGTGCAATTTCCCAGCGAATGCCACCAGGCCGATTGGCTGACCCGCGAGCTGAGCGTTTTGCAGACCAGCGATCCGCGCGCGTCGGCGGCTCTGATTTGCCGTACGCCCGAGTCTGCGCGGCGTCAGTTCCAGCACCTGCGGCGCGGTCTGGGCTTGCGGCTGGCACTGGACGGCGACTATCAATTCGTGGGCGGCATCAACGTCACCAGCGTGCAGGAGGCCAAGGGCCTGGAGTTTGACTACGTACTGATCCCCGACGCCTCGGCCGCGGTCTATCCCGCCACACTCGCCGGCCGCCGCGCCCTGTACGTGGCAGTCACGCGCGCCTCACACCAGCTGCTTCTGTCCAGCGTGGGTCCGTGGACGGAAATTCTGCAGAGCTGACAGATCCTTTCTAGTCGCTCAGGACGCGCGAGAGAACATCGAGCAAAGCCTCGCAGTCAAACGGCTTGGTCAGCGCACCCTTGAAGCCGTACTGCGAATATTCCTGCATCACCTCGTCGTCGCTATGTCCGCTCATCACCACCGCGCGAACCTCGGGATCGAGTGCACGCAGCGCGCGCACCGCCTCCCGTCCCCCCATGGCGCCTCGAACCGTCAGGTCCAGAATCGCCGCATCAAAGCAACGGCCGCCCTGCTTCGCCTGGGCGTACAGTTCCACGGCCGTCTCCCCATCCGCCGCCAATTCCGGCTGGTAGCCCATCTGCTTGAGCACCCTTCCGAGATTGGTGCGCACGACCTGTTCATCGTCCATGACCAGGATCCGGCCCTGCCGCTGCCCCGTCTCGGGCCGGACGGTGTCAGCCTGCGTGAGGAGTTGTCGGGACGCCGGAAGCAAGACATGAAAGGTTGTGCCGGCGGCCAGCGTCGATTCCACCGTGATGGCTCCTGCGTGTTTCTGCACGACGGAATGGCAGATGGTCAGGCCCAGCCCCATTCCTTTCTGCGTGCCCCGCAATTTGGTTGAGAAGTAGGGGTCGAAGATCTTGGGGAGCACGTCCGGCGCTATGCCACAACCTTGGTCGGCCACGCGTATTTCCACGTAGTCCCCCGGCGGGAGAGCGGGGCCACGGCCCGGGCTCAGCACCAGGTTTTCGGCTCGCAGAGAAACCAATCCGCCGCTGGGCATCGCTTCCCGCGCGTTGAGAACCAGGTTGCGTATTGCCTGCCCGATTTGACCGACATCCACCTCGACCCGCCACAGGTCCGCGGCCAAGGTAATTTCGCTGCGAACGTTGGAGCCACTCAAGGCCAACGGCACCGCCTCTCGCAGGACCGCGCCCAGATCGGTGGCCTGCCGAACCGAGGATCCACCGCGCGAGAAGGTTATCAGCTGTTGTGTGAGCACCTTGGCGGCCAACACGGCGTGCCTGGCTTCCAGCAGGGAGACGGCCACGTCCTGCGCAGAACTTTGACTGGATTGGGCCATCTCCAAATTCATGAGTAGGCCGGCGAGCAGATTGTTGAAATCGTGGGCAATGCCGCCCGCGAGAATCCCCGTGGATTCCAGTTTACCCAGGACCAGTCGGTCCTTTTCTGCCTGCTTGCGAACGGTGACGTCCAGATTGGTTCCGATCATCCGGACCACCTGGCCGGTGGCATTGCGGAAGACATGGCCCTTCGATTCAACCCAGCGTTCCTGGCGGTCGGGGTGCAGGACTCGGTATTCCCACTGCCCCTCCTCGCGATTCGAGCGCAGCCACTCACTGACGCAAGCGTCGAGCCGGGGGCGGTCCTCTGGAACCACCCGTTCCCTCCAGCCTTGGTAGTCGCCGGAAAAACTTCCTCGCTCCAGTCCAAAGATTTCTTCCGACTCGCCCGTCCAGAAGACCCGGTTGTCAAGCAGGTTCCAGTCGAAAACTCCCACGTGCCCCACCTGTTGCGCTAGAGCCGACCGTTCCTCGCTTTCTCGCAGCGCCGTCTCCGCCCGGTTGCGCTCAGTGACGTCGCGGATGATCCCGATGAGGTCGAATTCCACGAACGGCAGCAGGCGCACTTCGTAGAAACGCGTCTGCTCGGGCGGACCGTCCGAGTATTCGAATGCGATGGAGGACTGAGTCTCGCGCACCTGCTGAATGGCACACCAGAATCTACCCGCAGGCGAAGAGCCATCACTGGACGGTGACTTGCGCAGGCTGTGCAGCGCTGGTTGCTCCAGCACCGAGCTGCCCTGTGAGACGTCGCAGATGCGATCGTCGGCGCGAACGCGAAAAATCAAATCCGGGAGCGCCTGTAGAACGCCACGGAGTTCTGCGTTGGCCGCGTGCAGTTCCTCCGAACTCAACGCCAGGGCGCGTTCGACGATGAGCCGCCCGGTATCGAATACCTCGTAAGTGTCACTGACGGCCTGCAGGAAGGGACGCCATTCTTCGGGAGCGACCCTGTCGCGACCGAAACAGCGCCTCCACTGCCGACGCAGCAACGCGTGGAACTCTTCCATCCCGCCTAGTCCTCGGCAATGCTGGTGATGCTCATGGTCTCGTTGTGAAGTTCGGCCGCGCCGCCTGCTTCCGGTGGAGCGATTTCTCCGTAAGAATAGAAGCCGGTCAGAGCGGTTCCTTCGCCCAGGACATCGCGCACGGCCTCCACCTCTTCCTCGACCCTCTGGTTGAGGAAAAAGCGCCGTGCGGCGCAACTGACCAGCAGCGAAAGACTCGGCTGTCGACCGCTCATGCTGTCGAGGCTGGATTTCGCCGCCTTGAGCGTTCCGTCGATCAGATCCTCAATGTGCCCCATCATGAAGCGCGCGTGCGATCCCTCCGGCATGTCACCCGCAAAGATGATGCTTTGTTGAGTTTCATCTACACCGATGAGCGCGCGCATTACGCGTTTCCGATCCGGAGCGAGGCACAGCTCCAAGGGGAACATCAGCCCGGCCGCGGGCAGTCCGACCGCGTGTTCGCCCAGGTACTGCTTGTATAGCTCCAGCGCGGGGCGTCCGTCGATTTCGTAGAGCACGTTCTTGTGGGATTTCGTGATCAATCGCTCGGGGCCAAACGGGCGCCAACCTCCAGTCACGGACAAACCGAAGTGCAGCCGTTCGCCGTAGAAACCCAGCGCGATGGCCATCGATTGTTGCGGTTCACTATCATTCCAGACCAGCGTTGCCTGCGGCGCATGGCCGTCGGCGGCGAACCCACCGGAGACGGTCACGCCCGGTGGGACCGTGGCGGCGATGCCCCTCACCAGATCGCTGGCGTTGACCTGCAGGCCTTCGCAAAGAACGAACACATGGCGCAAGCCGCGTGGATCCAGTTGGCGGATCAAGTGTTCGCCTGCGACAAAACCGCTGTCCACCGTTTCAATGGGGGCTTGCGCCGTGGCTATGCGACTGTGGTCGAACGCGAGGGCGGTGAGCGCCAGGGTTCCGTTATCGACACACGACCCCTGAATTTCGCCAGCCGTACTGCAACCAAACAAGTGGGCATTGGGGAAGGCTTGGCCTATTCGCACCACGCACTCCTGGGTCCTCACCAGATGGGCGTGGCCAAAGAGAAAAACGACTTGGGCGGAGGCGGCCAGGGTCGTGGAACTCAGCGGAGGGTTCCAGCCACCGGCGACTGTCCACTGACATTGCTCGACTCTCATGTTCATGGGAATTGCCTCACCAGAATGGGGGAATACGCGCACTCACGGTTTCACGCCCAACGACGCTGACATGACGAGCCGCACGCTTTCGTGAGCGTTCACTACTATACGATTTCTTCCGGGCCCAGAAAAGCGGCTTGTGAGTCGCGCCGGATCCTTGCGTGAGCGCAGAAAGTACGCATCATGGAGACCCATGCTAGTCGGCGAATGGATGAGCCGCGATGTCGTCTCGGTGGGGGTCAACGACAAGATCTCCCGCGTGGCCGCTCTCATGTCCCGCCTGCGCATCAAGCAAGTGCCGGTGCTCGACGGCGACAAGCTGGCGGGCCTGGTTACCAGGAGCGACCTTATCCGGGCTTGTCCCCCGGACCTGAACCCGTTTTCGCTGCTGGGCCCCATCGCGGAGGAACTGGCGCAACCGGTCCGCCACTTTGTCACGACCGAGACTGTGACGGTGGCGCCCGAGACGCCGCTGGAGGGCGCCGCCCACCTGCTGATCGCACGCAACATCAACGCCTTGCCCGTGGTTTCTGCGGGGAGAGTGGTGGGCATCATCGCCGGATCGGACATCTGCCGCGCCTTGCTGGCCGCTTTGGGCGCGGGCGTGCCGGGGGTGCGCATCACGTTCGACGTGGGCAATGACGAAGACGTGTTCACCTTTGTCACCGACCTGGCCCGCAGGCACGGTGTACGTGTGGTAAGCGTGACGGCGTTCGAACAGGAGAAGCAGCGTGTGGCGGTGGTGCGCGTGGATCACGAGAAGCCCGACATGGTGGACGAGATCTGGCGCACCGGGCACCGGGTTTCGAGTGTGGCCCGCTTCGCTTAGAAAGGTTCCATCAATTCTTCGATTCACCGACGGCCGACGATCCGAGCCGCTGGCTCGCCGGTCCTGCGCTTCCGGTCCTCACGTACCGTAGTAGGCTCCGGGCCGGTTCTCGGCCCGGCGAAGGCGCGGGGGCAGGTGGCAGGGTGGGCAGGTCCGAGTGCCCGAAGGGCCTTCGCCATCGACTCCGGCTTGTCGGCCGGCTCTCGAAGGCGAATCTGACGTCGTGTTGCTCGTAGGGGCGACCTGCGGTCGCCCATCCCTTCGCCGCCAACGACACCTGCATTATATACCCTGGCCTGCACGTGCGGGCAATACATGCTTGTCTGATGACGCTCTCATCAGGGTTGCCCGCCCGATCCTTTTCTAGAAGCTTCTTGCCCATGACAGCCCTTG
>Ga0224523_1001011_pt1 | contig 12739 bp, 8 predicted proteins | sample CFST50metaG_FD_182732 | JGI IMG/M metagenome (GOLD analysis project Ga0224523, IMG submission 182732) | Peat soil microbial communities from Stordalen Mire, Sweden - C.F.S.T50 | ecosystem: Environmental > Terrestrial > Soil > Wetlands > Peat | place: Sweden: Norrbotten County, Stordalen Mire...
CAACCAATGGACCGGATGGGACTTTGGTGGACGGAGTACATTCAAAGGTGGTAATTTTGGTATTGACAGTCAGTTGAAAAACTACTGGTATGTGAGTGTATATGTTGGTTATGATGGTAACAATATTGATAACTATGTATTGAGAGGTGGGCCTTCTTTGAAAATACCGGGTGATATATTTTATAACTATTCGATCAGTAGTGACGACCGGAAAAAGTTTGTCTATGGATTCAATAACGCCTATTCAAATGGTTTCAATAAAGTAAGCGATTTTAAAGATTTTAACCTTGACCTTAGCTATCGTCCTGTAGATGCTGTTAAAATAGAATTTACTCCTGATTACCAGTATGGCTTCAACGACATGCAGTATGTTACTACTGTATCTGGTAAATATATTATGGCGCGTATCGATCAGAAAATATTTCGTACCTCGTTTCGTTTCGAATATTATCCCCGACCCAATATGTCTATACAGTATTATGGGCAGCCTTTTATCTTTTCGGCCAATTACAGTAAGTTTAAACAGGTAACCAATTCAATGGCTTCTGATTATAATGACAGGATTCATCTCTACAATACGAGTGAGTTGACGCTGGCAAATAATAGTTATACTGTAATTGAAAATGGCAACAGTGCTTCTGCAATAAATTTTGATAATCCCAATTTCAAAGAGTATACTTTCTTATCCAATCTGGTGTTCCGTTGGGAATATATTCCCGGATCTACCGTCTATCTGGTATGGTCTCAAAACAGATATGATTCAGAGAATATGGCACAGTTTAATTTTGGTACGGACTTCTCTAATATTTACAAGATCTACCCTCACGATGTATTTATGATTAAATTCTCGTACAGATTTTAAGAGGCAACGAATTGAATTAATAGAATGAAATTGATAAAAGACACTATTTTTAGTGTCTTTTTTGTTTTATTATTTGAACAAAAGCGATTTTTTTTTGTTTTACATATGTTCGAACCTATAAATATATTTTGGAATATAAACTGAATTTGATAAACATAATATAATACTGAAATTTAATTACATTTAAAATCAATAACATATGAAAAAAGTAACACTGATCGCTTTATTAGCATTTTTATTATCAGTCACAGTAAAAGCACAATCAAGCTGGTCGCTTGATAAAAACCATGGTAAACTTGGTTTTACCATCACACACTTAATGGTTTCTGATATTGATGGTAGTTTTAAGAATTTTGATGCCAAAATTACTGCTCCAAAAACGGATTTCACTGACGCTGTCGTAGAAATGACTGCCGAATCTTCCAGTATCAATACAGACAATGAGAAAAGAGATAACCATTTGAAAACTCCTGACTTTTTTGATGTAGCTAAATTCCCTTTGGTTACTTTTAAAAGCACTTCTTTTAAAAAGGCTGGACCAAAGTTGTACAAAGTAAAAGGTGAACTGACCATGCATGGTATTACAAAGCCGGTCGTTCTTGATGTTGTTTGTAATATTGGAGCAGACCCAATGTCAAAGAAAGCTATTGCAGGATTTAAAATTACTGGAAAACTGAAGAGAAGTGACTTTGGAATTGGTGCTAACTTTCCTGCTGCTATGTTAGGAGAAGAAGTTACTATTAATGCTAATGGTGAATTCAGAAAAGATTAATTTAATCAACAGTACTACTGTCTGATAGATTATCTTTTTGAAGAGGATAACTTATATACAATTAAGTTATCCTCTCTTCATTTTATATGATACCGGGTTACCTTAAACATGACTGATAGCAGTGAATAATATCATGAAGGTAAGTTCATAGTTTTCCGTTTTCCAGATTTGATTACTTGAGATATCTCTATATCTTTACAGTGAATAAGACTCCTTTTATAAAAAATAAATTATTTTAAAATGAAATCTACTTTCATTCTTTTCAAAAAATTAACGTTTACTATACTCTTATCTGTCATGGTAATATTTCAAACTACGGCTAAAGTTCCCGGTAGGGAGTTCTATGAACTGAGAATCTATCATCTCAACAATAAAATACAACAGGAGCGGGTAGAGCGATTTTTACAGTATGCCTTTTTACCTGCCCTGCATAGGGAAGGGATAAATAGTGTTGGGGTGATGAAAACTTTGGACACCGACACTTCCGGTTTGAAAATATATGTATTGATACCTTTCAAATCGATGGATCAGCTCTTGCTATTGCCTCAAAACTTACAGCATGACAAATTATTTCAATCTGACGGATCCGATTATTTGAAAACAACGTATGATAACCCGGCATATAATAGGTTTGAAACTATTATTATGGAGGCTTTTGTTAATATGCCCATACTTGCGATTCCTAAGTTGAATAACCCAAAGTCAGAAAGAATTTATGAGCTAAGAAGTTACGAATCTCCTACCGAAGAAAGGCATCTGAGTAAAGTCAAAATGTTTAATGAGGGGGGAGAGATCGAAATATTTAAAAAGATCGGTTCAAATCCTGTTTTCTGGGGTCAGGTCATTGCCGGTAGTCATATGCCAAACCTGATGTATCTGACTACCTACGCTAACAAGGCAGCCCGTGAAGAACACTGGACTGTTTTTAGAAATCTTCCTGAATGGAAGAATCTTTCTGCTACGCCAGAGTATCTGAAAAATGTTTCTCGTTCTGACATACTCTTTCTACAACCAACAGATTATTCGGATTTATAATTAGAAGGAAACCCTTAATGTATAAAGGCAATTGAAAATATTTTTACATCTGTTAAAGATTAATCGTTTTGCTATTTTTTATGGAAAACTGTAATAATCTGATAACCATATAATAACTGGCACGTATATAGTTGATTAACGATATACATTATATTAAAAAATTATTTTTAATATTTATTTATTACTAAGAATCAAAAATCATTAAAATCCTATTACCTTTGGAATCAATATTATGAGATATCTATTTGCAGAGGTAACTATTTCACTTCTTGGTGCTAATAATTGATTTATAAAGTATTTTTTGAATTTGAACTATTTCATTTTTTTATAATAAGTAACTCGCGATGACGAACTTAAATGTTCCTCTTTGGTGCAGAACACTGATTGAACGAAGTATTGAGGCTTATATTTTTATTGAAAATGATAAAATCGCTTTTATTAACGAAAAAGCAAAGTCATTAATGCGTACATTTTTGCCTGATGCAGATAGCTGTATTGGGAATGAAGCAATATGGGAAAATAATAGATTGAATATCATGATCGGACAGGACCCCAGGCGGTTGGCTGAATATTCAAATCTTGTATCAGTTAGTGATAAAAAGAAATCAACAACTTTCGATAATGGGACTGCTGAACTTTTATATTCAGATAATACTTTTAAACTTTTTAAATTAAAAGAAACCCCAACATATCCTGATAATATTTCATTTAGTGAACAGTGTTATTTTTCACTCTTTAATACCGTGAAGGATGCTATTTTTATTCAGGATCGCGATGGAACTATTCTTGAGGCAAATCAGGGTGCTGAAAAAATGTATGGATACCCAACTTCTTATTTTAAAGGGAAAACACCTGCAGCATTTAGTGCGTATGTAGCAAATGACAACGAGAACATCAAAATCAGTCTTGAAAAAGCCTTTCAAGGTTTACCTCAAAAGTTAGAATTCTGGGGAAAGAGAATCACTGGTGAGATTTTCCCGAAGGAGATATTTTTATATAAAGGAACTTTTTTCGGGAAAGAGGTAGTTATAGCATTAGCCACCGATATAACAGAACGAAAACAAACAGAGGCACAGTTTGAAGCATATACGATGCAGTTACAGGAGGTAATAGAAACACGCGATAGAATTTATTCTATTGTTGCACACGATCTGCGAAGTTCTTTTAGCAGCATTTTAGGATTATCTGAACTGTTGACAGAAGATTGGGATAGTATCGAAGATAGCCGAAAACAGATATTTGCTAAAAACATATTTATTGCTGCTGATGGTTCCTATAAGTTATTGCAGAATTTATTAGACTGGTCGAAGAATCAATCGGGAATAATGGAATATGAACCGATATCTTTTGATATGTGCGGTGTCATCAATGAAATTCTTTCATTATACAGGATACAATCTTTGCAAAAAAACATTTCAGTGATATCAGAAATTTCCTCACCTACTTTTGTGTATGCAGATGTAAACATGGTACAGTCGATACTTAGAAATCTGATATCTAATGCTATTAAATTTACTCCCGTAAAAGGAAAAGTGTGGGTCACTATCTGTGAACCTGCTGCTGATGGAGTTGAAAAAATGCTGTGTCTCTCGGTTCATGATAATGGTGTAGGTATCAGCAAGGAGAGATTGCAACATCTCTTTGATTCTAAAATAAATAGTACGACAATGGGTACTGCCCATGAACAAGGAACCGGCCTTGGGATATTAATTTGTAAAGAAATGTCAGAGAGAAACGGAGGCAAGTTCTGGGTTGAAAGTGAAGAAGGTATAGGAAGTACCTTCTCTTTTACGTTACCATTACCAAAGCCCTAAAAACTTATACTACCCTATTTTGATTGTTGAAAGTCGATTTTAATTACCTTTGCAGCTTCAAATCATTTTCCTTACTGAGTTCTCTATGAGTGAGCAAATAAAACACGAGTGCGGCATTGCATTGGTAAGATTGTTGAAACCGCTTGAATATTATGTTGCTAAATACGGTTCTGCATTATGGGGACTAAATAAGATCCATCTGCTAATGGAAAAGCAGCATAACCGGGGGCAGGACGGAGCAGGTCTGGCAAATATAAAACTGGATATGCAACCCGGACAACGATACATCAGTCGATTACGATCCAATTCGGCCTCATCAATTCAGGATATATTCAAAACGATATTCGATAAATTTGAAAAAGTCAAGTCTCAGAATCCTGATCGTTTAAGAGATGTACAATGGCTTAAAAACAACCTCGAATTTACAGGAGAAGTATTTTTGGGCCATCTTCGTTATGGTACATTTGGAAAAAATGATATTGAGAACCTGCATCCTGTGATGCGTGAAAATAATTGGAAGACACGTAACCTTGTATTGGCAGGTAATTTTAATATGACCAATGTGGATGAGCTTTTCGATAAACTTGTCGAACTGGGTCAATATCCTGTCCAGACTTCAGATACTATCACTATTCTGGAAAAGATCGGACATTTTTTGGATAAAGAAAACGAAGACCTTTACCGAAAGCTGAAATCTGAAGGGTTCAGTAAAAGAGAGAGCACACAAAAGATAGAATCAGACCTGGACCTGAGAAAAGTGCTGAATCGTTCTTCAGCAGCATGGGATGGTGGCTATGCAATTGTCGGAATGTTAGGTCATGGTGATTCCTTTGTGTTGAGAGACCCTGCAGGAATCAGACCAGCCTATTACTATGCAAATGATGAAGTAGTGGTTGCTGCCTCAGAAAGGCCAGTGATACAGACCACCCTCAACGTCCCTTTTGAAGAGGTCAAAGAATTGAAACCGGGTCATGCTTTGATCATTAAGAAAAATGGTTCTTATGCAGAAGTAGAATACAAAAAACCTGTCGAAAGACGGAGTTGTTCATTCGAACGCATCTATTTTTCCCGTGGGACTGATGTTGAGATTTATAAGGAACGTAAAGCTCTTGGACGATTGCTTACTCCTGCAATACTCAAAGCTGTTGACTTTGATATATACAACACTGTTTTCTCATACATTCCCAATACTGCCATAGATGCCTATTACGGTATGATGGAAGAGCTTCACAATTTCTGTGACCAGATTAAAAAAGATCGTATCATCGAAGCAGGTGTATCTTTGGATAATGAAAAACTGGATGAGATATTTAAAATCTCTCCCAGGATGGAAAAGGTAGCGGTGAAGGACATCAAGATGCGTACCTTTATTACCGAAGACACAAAGCGTGACGATCTCGTAGGCCATGTTTATGATATTACCTATGGCACTGTCCGTCCCGGAATAGACAGTCTTGTTGTATTGGACGATTCTATTGTACGTGGCACTACGCTTAAACAGAGCATTATAAGTATTCTTGATCGCCTTGGACCTAAAAGTATTGTCGTGGCTTCTTCTGCACCCCAGATTCGTTATCCTGATTGTTATGGCATTGATATGGCCAAGATTTCAGACTTTATTGTATTCCAGGCTGCCATTGCATTATTGAAAGAGACCCGGCAGGAAAGTGTCATCAATGAAGTTTATCGAAAGTGCAAAGAGCAGGAACACCTGCCCAAGGAGCAGATTGTAAATTATGTCAAAGGGATCTACGCTCCTTTCACTTATGAACAGATCTCCGATAAAGTCTCACAACTGGTTACACCCTCAGGAATAAATGCAAAAGTAAAAGTAGTTTTTCAAAACATAGAGAATCTGCATATTGCCAGTCCAGAGCATCGGGGAGACTGGTATTTTACTGGAGATTATCCAACCCCCGGTGGAAACAAGGTAGTAAACAAAACATTTATCAACTACATTGAAGGTCGCAATGAGCGGGGATATTAATTTCTTTTAATTACTGATATATACCTTGAATCCATCATATGTTGCTTGATATTGGAGCAAAGGATTTTTGGCGGGTCCCTTAATGGGATAACCGTCTATCAGTTCGTATCTTGATCCGCAAACCGGACAAGCAGCAAAAAGCCCTGAAGCGTCAACCTTGATAATCGCTGTCGTGTTATCAGAATCAAAAGTACATGCACGATCGTAAGCAAGAAACTGATCTGTTCCCATGCGATAAATAACGATACCCCGATACCCATATGAAAAGTATTTGAACTTACTCACACCCAAATCACTGTCAATCGTATTTGGATAAACATAAAAGTTAACAGGTACATAGGGGATATTATAGGGGTTGTCACTTTTACATGAACTGTTAAAGAGCAGGATTATAAATAGTATTGAACTTAAAAACGTTTTCATTTCTCAGTATTTAAACACAGATATTAAACAAATATCTCATGCTGGTTGTTATAATTTAAAACACAAATATAACTGTTTCCGTGGTATATTTATGGATAAATTTATCCTTAAAACTTTGCTAAACCGTGATTTGTGATTTATTTATTTATATCTTTGCAACAACGATAAAAAATTAATACTTTTACAAGTAAACAGAAAGGACCCTTTTGCAGAAGAGGGTTCTTTCTGCATTATTGTTTTAACCTGTAAACACTACGGACAATGACCACAGTGAAATATTATACCCTTGAAGGGCTAAATAAATTGAAATCTGAACTTGAGCATTTAATGAATGTTGAGCGCCCTGGTATTTCTCAGGCTATAGCAGATGCACGCGACAAGGGGGACCTGAGCGAGAATGCCGAATATGATGCTGCGAAAAATGCTCAGGGGATGTTGGAATTAAAGATTTCAAAGCTTCAGGATACCATTCGGAATGCCCGTATTATTGATGAGTCCAAGTTGGATTCTACAAAGGTTTTGATATTATCGACAGTACAGATAAGAAACCTGAATAACGATAAAATTCAAACGTACACATTGGTTCCTGAAAATGAAGCCGATATCAGAAATGGAAAACTCTCTGTAAGTTCTCCGATTGCACAAGGTCTGCTGGGTAAGATCATCGGAGATCAGGTTGAAGTTACTGTTCCAGCCGGTAAAATTCCTTTTGAGATTGTTTCGATCACGCGCGAAATCTAATTGCCATGGCATCTATTTTTACAAAAATTATAAACGGTGAAATCCCTTCTTACAAGGTAGCTGAAGATGAAAATTACTATGCATTTTTAGATATTTTCCCTTTGGCAAAGGGACACACTTTAGTGGTGCCTAAGCAGGAAGTTGATTATATTTTTGATCTTGATGACGAAACATACAAGGGTCTGTGGGCTTTTGCCAAAAAGGTTGCCCTGGGGATCGAAAATGCTGTGCCTTGTGAAAGGGTAGGTGTTGCAGTCCTGGGACTGGATGTTCCTCATGCTCACATTCACCTGCTCCCACTTAATAATATGGAGGATTTTGATTTTAAGAAAAAGAAACTTAAACTTGAAAAAGAAGAGTTTGAAGAGATAGCTGCTGCCATCAGTAAGGCAATTGTTCTTAAATAAAAAAGGCGCCCTGAGGCGCCTTTTTTATTTATATTAGTATCTGTAATATTCAGGTTTGTAAGGACCGTCGACAGGAATGCCGACATACTCAGATTGTTCAGGAGTAAGTACCGTGAGTTTAACGCCCAGTTGTTCAAGGTGAAGCCGAGCTACCTCCTCGTCCAGATGTTTGGGTAAACGGTAAACATCTACTTCCATCTTTTTCTGCCACAATTCAAGTTGAGCCAATGTCTGATTGGTAAATGAATTGCTCATTACAAATGATGGGTGACCAGTAGCGCAACCAAGGTTGACAAGACGACCTTCGGCAAGCAGGAAGATGGAAGTCCCGTCAGCACGATAATATTGATCGACTTGTGGTTTTACATTGACACGTTTGATGTCTTTAGCCTCATTCAATAAATCAACCTGGATTTCATTGTCAAAGTGACCGATGTTACAAACAATAGTTTGGTCTTTCATCTGGCGCATGTGAACCAGTGTGATGATGTCTCTGTTACCTGTTGTGGTGACATAGATATTTCCTTCTGACAGTGTGTCTTCTATAGGTTTCACTTCAAAACCTTCCATAGAAGCCTGTAGTGCACAGATCGGATCGATTTCTGTAACAATAACGCGGGCGCCATAAGCTCTCATAGAGCGTGCACAGCCTTTTCCAACATCACCATAGCCACAGATGACGACGACCTTACCGGCAATCATAACATCGGTAGCTCGCTTGATACCATCAGCAAGCGATTCACGGCAACCATAAAGGTTATCAAATTTACTCTTGGTGACAGAATCATTTACATTGATGGCAGGTACCAGCAGTTTGCCTTTTTCCTGCATCTGATATAGACGGTGTACACCGGTAGTGGTTTCTTCAGAAACACCTTTCCACTCAGCCACTGTACGATGCCAGTGTTGTGTGTCTTGTGCATAAAACTCACGGAGTGTTTTGTAGATGGCGGCTTCTTCAGCATTTTTAGTCTTGTATTCAAGCAATGATTTGTCGTTTTCAATATCATAACCCAGATGGATGAGCAAAGTAGCATCACCACCATCGTCTACGATCAGGTTAGGGCCTTTGTCTCCGGGGAATGAAAGTGCCTGAGCTGTACACCACCAATATTCTTCCAAAGATTCACCCTTCCATGCAAAGACAGGAACACCTGCAGCGGCAATAGCGGCGGCGGCATGATCCTGTGTTGAAAAGATATTGCAACTGCACCAGCGTACATCGCCACCCAATTCAACAAGGGTTTCGATCAATACCGCAGTCTGAATAGTCATGTGGAGAGATCCCATGATTCGTGCACCCTTGAGCGGTTTCTTGCCGGCATGTTTTTTACGAAGCGACATAAGTCCCGGCATCTCTTTCTGTGCAATCTCTATTTCCTTGCGACCCCAGCTTGCAAGACTGATATCGGCTACTTTGTATTGAGGTTTAGAATCAACCTTTAAATTTTCCATGTAATAAATCTAATTTTTGGGTTGCAAAATTACAGTATTCTATTCAGATTATCAAATTTGATGAATGCTTTTCTTGTTGAAAACTAATACGATTACTTACACAGTTTAGAATGATTATGTTTAATTTCTGATTTCATCAAGGGTTTCTTACACAAAGTGTTGTACCTTTGCATTCATTTTTTAGAACATATATTCGAGATGACGCAACAACAAAGTGATATATACAGCGAGCTAAAGCGCCGCGTTTTAGTGTTGGATGGAGCCATGGGGACCATGATTCAGCAACATAATCTGCAGGAAACTGATTATAGAGGAGCGCGGTTTAAAAATCATCCCTGTGATGTAAAAGGGAATAATGACCTGCTTTCTCTTACTCAACCTGATATCATTCAATCTATTCATCTTGAATATCTTGAAGCCGGTGCTGATATCCTGGAAACGAATACTTTTAATGCTAACCGGATATCTATGGTGGACTATCAGATGGAAAGTCTGGTCTACGAAATGAACCGCGAATCGGCTCGTCTGGCTAAGGCTGCCGTGACGGAATACCAGAATTCCCATCCCGGAAAACACTGTTTTGTTGCCGGTTCTCTGGGACCTACAAATAAGACGGCATCCATGTCACCCGATGTAAACGATCCCGGTTACCGGGCCGTTTCTTTCGACGACCTGGTCGTGGCCTACTATGAACAAATTGAAGGACTGCTCGATGGTGGAGTGGATTTATTGATACTTGAAACAATATTTGATACGCTCAATGCCAAGGCTGCATTATTTGCAATTGATGAAGCATTGAAAAATCGGGGTATCCGCCTTCCGCTGATGATCTCCGGGACGATTACCGATGCCAGTGGCCGTACCCTCTCCGGCCAGACTGTTGAGGCATTTCTGAATTCTGTCTCTCATGCCGACATCCTCAGTATAGGATTTAACTGTTCATTGGGAGCAAAAGAGATGCGTCCTCATATCGAAACCCTCAGTCAGAAGGCGCCCTTTAATATCAGCGCATACCCCAATGCCGGTCTCCCCAATCAGTTCGGACAATACGATCAGTCTCCTGTAGAGATGGCATTGGAAGTCAAGAAGATGACGGATAACGGGCAAGTTAATATTATAGGGGGGTGTTGTGGAACTACTCCGGCTCACATCCGTGAACTAGCAAAGCTGGCTGCCAATTCCAAACCTCATCAACTGACCCATATTGAACCAGAACTCAGGTTGAGTGGGCTTGAGCCGCTTCAGGTCTTTGAAGGCAGTAATTTTATCAATATCGGAGAACGCACCAACGTCTCCGGATCCCGTAAGTTTGCAAGGCTCATTGCTGAAGAGAAATATGAAGAGGCACTCTCTATTGCCCGTGGTCAGGTCGATGGCGGCGCACAGGTCATCGATGTGAATATGGACGATGCCATGCTTGATTCTGAAAAGTCAATGGTGCGTTTCCTGCATCTGATTCAATCCGAGCCCGATATTGCCAAAGTACCCATCATGATCGACTCTTCCAAGTGGAGTGTGCTCGAAGCAGGTTTGAAATGTCTGCAGGGTAAGGCAATTGTCAACTCCATTTCCATGAAGGAAGGGGAGGAGGTGTTCAGAGAGCATGCCTCCAAAGTGAAACAATATGGCGCCGCCGTCGTAGTTATGGCTTTTGACGAAGAGGGACAAGCCAGCACATACGAAAGACGCATAGAAATATGTCAGAGGGCGTATAATATCCTGACCAAAGAAATTCATTTTCATCCCGAAGACATTATCTTCGATCCTAATATCCTGACTGTTGCTACCGGTATCGAGGAACACAATAATTATGCGATCGACTTCCTGAAGACCGTTGAGTGGATCAAGAAGAATCTGCCTTATGCAAAAGTAAGTGGAGGCATCAGCAACCTCTCTTTTTCTTTCCGTGGAAACGATACTGTTCGTGAAGCCATGCATGCTGCTTTTCTCTTTCATGCTGTAAAGGCAGGACTGGATATGGCCATTGTTAATGCAGGGGTCTTACAGGTCTATGATGAGATAGACCCTATATTGCTAGAACTCGTTGAAGATGTTATCTTTAACCGTAGAATTGATGCTACCGAGAGGCTGGTTACATTTGCTGAAACCGTAAAAGCCAGGGGAAAACAAGAAGTGGTAGAAGCCGAATGGCGTAATGAACCTGTATCTAAACGACTGGCTCATGCTTTGATAAAAGGACTGACTGAATATATAGAAGAAGATGTTGAAGAAGCCCGCCAGAACTATCCAAGAGCCCTTGATGTGATTGAAGGCCCTTTGATGGATGGAATGAACAAGGTTGGCGATCTCTTTGGCGCAGGAAAAATGTTTTTACCACAGGTAGTAAAGAGTGCCCGTGTCATGAAAAAGGCAGTGGCTTGTTTATTGCCTTATATTGAAGCCGAAAAGATGGGTGTAGTTCAGAAAGCTGGTCGTGTCTTGATGGCTACTGTAAAGGGCGACGTACATGATATCGGTAAAAATATAGTTGGAGTAGTATTGGGTTGCAACAATTATGAGATTATTGACCTTGGTGTCATGGTTTCTTCAGCACGTATCCTGGAGGCTGCCCGCGAACACGAAGTTGATATGATCGGGTTGAGTGGATTGATAACACCTTCGCTTGAAGAGATGGCCCACGTTGCAAAAGAGATGCAGAGCCAGGGATTCAATATACCATTGCTTATTGGAGGTGCGACCACTTCAGAAGTGCATACTTCAGTGAAGATAGCCCCTTTTTATCAGGCACCGGTAGTTCATGTCCGTGATGCTTCAAGAGCAGTGGGAGTGGTTGCGGCCTTACTTTCCGCGGAACAAAAGCCTGTTTTTATAAGTTCGCTCAAACAACGTTATGATGATATTCGGCGTAAACATGAAAACCATCGTTCTGATGTGAAATATCTGACATTGGAAGAGGCCCGGAAAAACAGATTCGTGCCTGATTTCACTTCCTATAAACCCATAAAGCCTCAACAACTGGGAACTGTTTCGATTGAAGACTTTTCACTGGAAGAGATCAGCCGTTATATTGACTGGACCTTTTTCTTCCATGCCTGGAAAATGTCGGGCAAGTATCCTGCTATCTTTGAAGATCCATTGAAGGGTGAAGAAGCAAAGAAAATATTTACTGATGCTCAGGCAATGCTGAAGCGGATAGTGAATGAAAAAATGCTTACTGCAAAAGGTAGCTACGGGATCTATCCCGCTCATTCCCTTGGTGATGATGTGGAGATATTTGAAGAT
>Ga0224523_1001012_pt1 | contig 12734 bp, 10 predicted proteins | sample CFST50metaG_FD_182732 | JGI IMG/M metagenome (GOLD analysis project Ga0224523, IMG submission 182732) | Peat soil microbial communities from Stordalen Mire, Sweden - C.F.S.T50 | ecosystem: Environmental > Terrestrial > Soil > Wetlands > Peat | place: Sweden: Norrbotten County, Stordalen Mire...
GTGTTGCAGGATAAGCAATGCCCTGACGAAGATTGTGCAGTGGTGAATATTTGATCAGGTAATCAAATTGTTCGACGTTATCACTTGATCCATAATCGCCGACCCAAGCCCAACCAATGGTAAACTTGTGAAACCTGAGCATATCCATCACCCCGACGGCAGGCAATGCAACTTTGAACAGATGAGGGCGTTGTGTCATGCAGGCGCCGATCAGTAATCCTCCATTTGAACCCCCGGATATGGCCAACTTATTTGAGTTGGTATATTTCTCCCTGATCAGATATTCTGCCGCGGCAATAAAATCATCAAAGACATTTTGTTTCTTCAGGAGAGTGCCCGCCTTGTGCCATTCTTCGCCATATTCTCCTCCACCGCGAATGTTGGGAATGGCCAGAATCCCGCCCTTTTCAAGCCATATCAGCCTTGCAGTACTGAAAGCAGGCGTGAGGCTGATGTTGAATCCGCCATAACCATAAAGATAGACAGGATTAGATCCATTCATCTGCAAATCTTTTTTGTAAATCAGGAACATCGGTATTTTTGTGCCGTCCTTGCTGGGATAAAACACCTGCTTGGTGACATACCCTTTTGCATTGAAATCGATTTTCGGTTGGAAATAGACTTCAGACTTGTTCTTTGCGATGTCGTATTTATAAATTGTCGTTGGAGCAGTAAAGGAGGTGAAACTGTAAAAACTGACCTTGTCTTTTGGTTTCCCTGTAAACCCACCCAGTGAACCTATGCCCGGAATGGCGATCTCGGTGATCAGTTTCCCTTCGAGCGAAAAGACATATGCCTTGTTGGAGGCGTCTTTCATATAGGTAGTGATGATCCGGTCACCCACTACTGTGGCCGACTGTAGGACGTCTTTCTGTTCAGGAACGATTGTAATCTGGTTTTTCGGGTCAGGGTTGGCAGGGTCAACCAGGATCAGTTTGTTGCGGGGAGCGCCATCGTTGGTCTGAATCAATAGTTTGCCTTTGATGTTTTCGACGACACCGTATTCAAATTCAAAGCCATCGTTGAGTTTTATGAACCCACGCATCAGATCTGTGGCATACCCCTTCTCATCTATTGTCTTCCGGAGGTCTTTGACATAGAGTATATTGCCGTCTGTACTGGTAGTCTCGGATAAAATCAGGTATTGTTCGTCATCGGTGACCGAAGCACCGTAATTTCGGAGCGGGAAATTGTCGTTTTTATAAATGAGTTGGTCCTTATCCTGGGCTGTTCCGAGCTTGTGAAAATAGACCTTGTGATATTCGTTTTTCTTTGAGAGTTCCTGACCGCTGGCCGGTGCATCATAAGCGCTATAGTAAAATCCATCTCCCTTCCAGGCTATGCCTGAGAATTTCACCCATTTGATCTGATCGGGAAGCATTTTGCCGCTTTCGGTCTCCATCACATTGATTTCATTCCAATCGGAGCCTGCCTTGGCGATGGAATAGGCGAAGTATTTCCCGTCATGAGATAGAGCGGTACTGCCCAAAGCAACGGTGCCGTTGGCTGATAATTTATTCGGATCGAGCAATACACGGGGTGTACCGGTCATTCCGTCCTGGATATAGAGCACGCTCTGATTCTGCATGCCATCGTTCTTGCTGAAAATGAGGTATTTGTTTTCCTGCGATGGGGCGCCATAGCGTGGAAAGTTCCAGATTTTTTCGAGGCGTTCCCTTATTTTATTTCTGAAGGGGATGGCATCGAGATAACTCCTAGTGACCATGTTTTCGGCTTTTACCCATTCTTTTGTTTCGGCTGAGTTATCGTCTTCTAGCCACCGATAGGGGTCGGGTATCTTCATACCGTGGTAGGTGTCGGTAAAATCTATTTTTTTTGTCGTTGGATAGGTCACTGTCTGTGAATAAAGTGTAGAACTGCTGTAAAGTAAAGCAGTTAATATTAAAAGAGGTAAAACGTTTTTCATGGTATTGAGTTTATCATTGCAAAATAAGCGAAATAAATTATCAACTGTACAAATATTTAAGGGAAAAGTAAAAATGGTTTTGAGAAATAGAAGCCCTGAAAGAACACAAAAATTAAAATGATTCTGAGAAATAAAAGCCCTGAAAGGACACAAAAATTAAAATGATTCTGAGAAATAAAAGCCCTGAAAGAACACAAAAATTAAAATGATTCTGAGAAATAAAAGCCCTGAAAGGGCGCAAGATATTAGCATAGGGTGAAGCCCTATGGGTAAATAGTACTCTCAACAACCAAGCCCTGTAAGGGCGAAAGATATGATTTTAAATATGATATGGATGATTAGGATTCCGCAATAGAATATTTCATTTTTTCTTTCGCCCTTACAGGGCTTTAAAATGGGGGATGATTTACATGACACAGGGCTTCACCCTGTGCTAATGTATTACGCCCTTTCAGGGCTGATCTTCAATTTATTTCATAACACAGGGCTTCACCCTGTGCTAATATATTACGCCCTTTCAGGGCTGATCTTCAATTTATTTCATGACACAGGGCTTCACCCTGTGCTAATGTATTACGCCCTTTCAGGGCTGATCTTCAATTTATTTCATGACACAGGGCTTCACCCTATGCTAATGTATTACGCCCTTTCAGGGCTGATCTTCAATTTATTTCATGACACAGGGCTTCACCCTGTGCTAATGTATTACGCCCTTTCAGGGCTGATCTTCAATTTATTTCATGACACTGGACTTCATCCTGTGCTAATATCTTGCGCCCTTTCAGGGCTGATCTTCAATTTATTTCATGACACAGGACTTCACCCTGTGCTAATATCTTGTGCCCTTTCAGAGCTGATCTTCAAAATAGGTATCATTTGTTTTGTTTTTTCAATCGAATCTTTATCGATTTTAATAAAAGAGTTGAAAATGAAAAGCGGGAAAAAATGGAAAAGCGGTTTAATTCATTATTTTTGTAAAAAATATTTCGCTCATGAGCACTATTAAAAGCATTACTACTATTCGTGAAGACATCATCCCCATCGCCGGCCGGAACCTTGATACACACCGGGTCAACTATACCGAATATGACGAGCATGGCAGAGAACTGAAGGTGATCAATTATGATCACCTGGACGAGGAAGATGATTGTATAGAATATCGTTACAATGCCGAAGGGTTGAAATCTGCCGAGATCTACGCCCAGGGAGGCGAAGTGTTGGAGAGTAAATATTTCTTTTACGACGAGGCCAAAAAAATCAGCTCAGAGCGCAAGGAATATCTGGAAGGGAATGCTGATACCATTGAATTTGAATACGATGAAGATGGTAAAATGATCAGACGCCTGGTAAAAGATGACGATGGTGAACTGGAGACCAACGAGACTTTTGAATATGAAAACGGACTGTTGATCAGGCAGGCCGTCATGGATGAAGACGATAACCTTATCTCTGAAGATTTATACGAATACAATGAGAAGGGTCAGCTGTTGTCTTTATTGCGCCGTAACACATTGGATGAGGAAGAGCTTCATGAAGTGACGGTATACAATGAGAAAGGCCTTAGGGTTGAGGTGAAACAGTATAATGCAGTAGGCAAGCTGGTTGAACGGATTCGCTATACCTATGACGAGAAGGATCAGGTCAGTATGCAGGAGGATGAAGATGTTCATCGACATACCTTCACTTTATTCGTTTACGAAGAAAAAGGGCAGTTGATTGAGCAGGAAGAAAAAAACAATGAGGGAGAAATGGTTAGCAGTATCCTCCGTACGTATGACGATGAGGGCAAGCTAATCGCTTCCGAAGTTGAAATTGCAGGCGGCTTATATCGTGCTCCTCAGCATTATAAGATAACTTACGAAAAGGTGTATTTCTAAACCCAGGATGATTCCACTATTTTAATCCGGGAGAATTCCATTTTCCATCAGCTTCACAAATAAAGCGCGGCAAGCCCATGCATCGGTAGCAGCATAAAGAATTTGGGCAGGGGTATAGGTCTCGGCTTCCCAGTTACTGGTCTGTTGTCTTTTGCTGATACGGATCCCAAGAAGGATAGCTGAAAGTTTACGGAGCCCCATTACCAAAAACCCCTTTTGTTTACAGTAAGAATTCAACTCTATCACATTTCTGGCTTTGAACGGCTTTGAATGCTGCAGGTGATTGATGTCATAATTCAGATCAATACCCACCTTCATGATCTCTTCTGACTCGAACAATTTTATTAATCCTGATGGCATTCCAACACGATTGATTCTAAATAGATAGACACAGTCGCGAGTGGCAATCTGGATCAACGATATGCGGTAAACAACACCTTTTTTGAATGCCGGTCGGGTCTCTGTATCTATTCCTATAATCGTTTCCTTGTTGATGGCTTGTATGGCAGGAGCGACATCTTCAGGCTTGTCAATCAGGATGATATCTCCTTCCCAGCCTCCGATGGGGAGTGCGTTCAGTTCTTCAGGCGTGATGGTGAAATTGATCATATTTGTAATAATTCAATAAAATTTAGAATCTCAAAAGAGGTGTGTTATTATTTTAGCTGCAAAGTTACCCAAATATCATACATTATCAGTTGTTAGTTATAACATTGATCTCAAATAGAATATATATTATTGGAGATTGTCATTAGAAAAATATCTCAGATTGGATATTGTCATAAGAGACATGCCTGCTGATGAGTAAGTCACGCACATCGACCACCATTTCGGCTTTGCCGCATAAATAATACATGATATTGGTGGGAAGCTCCTGCTGTTCTGCCAGCCAATCTGTTACGCGGCCTGAGAAGAGCTCTTCACCGTTTTCTCTGGAGCAACAACGGATATAATCATCACCGAGTGCAGTTTTAAACTCATCTTCGAAGTAGAATGAGTTGGCAAAGCTCCCTCCATGAACAAGTTTTTTGTTTTCATCAAAGCCGGAACGCAGCATTGAGGCAAAAGGGGCGACCCCAGTCCCGGTGGCAATCCACCAGGCAGTATTATGGGTGCCAATAAATTCTCCAAAGGGCTCAGAGACCAATAGTTTATCCCCCACACGGAGTTTATTCAAGCGGGGTGTCAGTATGCCTTCAGGTCTGACATCAAAGAGTATTTCACCATCTTTCTCTTCGGTGCCGCCCGAGAGAGAATACATGCGGGGGTTATCACCAATACCGATTGCAACGCCCACAACTTGTCCGGCCAAGAATGACCATTTTCTTTTAAAGGAGAGTACCGATACATGGGGGGTTAGTTCACGGAATGCTGTTACGACAGTCTGATACTTGTCTGGACCTTTTGGTGGCATATATGAATATTTTGACTTTAAACCATTTGACCTTACTTTTGTTTAATTTTTCTGCTTAAAACTCAGCGTCATTTCTGATATGCCTATCTTTGCACTGAATATTTTAACAATTTAACTTCTATGTTCAATTCTACTTTTATTACTGGAAAACAATCTAAATGCTATTTCAAACGATGGACGCGTAAGTCGTATAGTGTTTTCAACAGTCTGAAAATTATCATCAAAGTATGTACGTTGTCGGTCGGATTTTCGATTTTGACGTTTCCCGGGAAATCACAGGAAAACCATGACACATTAAAGATAGTTAAAAAAATTCAGCTCGAAGGAGTTGTTGTCACGGCGCAGCGTACCCCGGCTGTAGCTTCTCAGGTAGCCCGGGTGGTAAGGGTAATTTCGAAAGAGGAGATCGCCAATCTCCCGGTTCAAAGCATCGACGGCCTGTTGGAATATGCTTTGAATGTCGACGTTCGTCAACGAGGTGGCAATGGTGTGCAGGCTGATATAAGCGTCCGTGGTGGTTCATTCGATCAGACGCTTATTTTGTTGAATGGGGTTAATGTTTCGGACCCTCAGACGGGGCATCATAACCTTGACCTACCCATAGATATTGGCAGTATCGACAGGGTTGAGATACTGGAAGGCCCCGGGGCACGGATCTTTGGCGCCAATGCCTTTGCTGGAGTCGTAAATATCATCACCGGAACAGGAAAACCGGGCAGTACCTCCATTGACCTGATGACCGGTCAATACGGACTAAATAATTCAACCGTTTCGACTACTGTAGCCACAGGTAAGGTGACACAATATATCTCTCTGGCACATTCATCTTCAGATGGATACACGGATAACACAGACTTTACTCTGAATAATTTCTTTTATGACGCCAAACTTGACAACAAAAATGGGCAGACCGATCTGCAGTTGGGATATGCCACCCGAGACTTTGGAGCCAATAGCTTTTATACTCCTGTCTACCCCAATCAGTTTGAGTCTATCCGTACGCTCTTTGGCAGCTTACATTATCAGGGAAACGGAAAATTGCATCTTTCACCACTTGTCTATTTTCGTCGGCACAACGATCATTTTGAGTTGTTTCGTGATACTCCTCCGGAATGGTATACGGGAGACAATTACCATATGACCGATGTTTTTGGAGCCGGATTGAATTCATGGTTTGCTTCAGGACTCGGAAAGACCTCTTTGGGGATTGACTATCGTTCCGAAAAAATATTGAGTAATGTATTGGGTGATTCACTCGCAACACCCGTAGCGGTTCCTGGTGAAGAAGGTGTCTTTTTCACAAAAGGTCACACCAGAAATACCGTTAGTTTCTTTGCTGAACATTCGCTCTATCTGAGCAACTTCTCATTGTCGGCAGGGCTGTTGCTCAGTTATAATAACGATCTGAAGAATAAAATAAACGTGTATCCCGGTTTAGATCTGGGGTTTCTGATATCCAAAGAATTACGTTGGTATTCTTCTGTTAACCGGACACTCAGAATGCCCACCTTCACAGATTTATACTATAGCGGGCCTACTAATCTGGGCAATCCTAACTTAAAGCCGGAGGAGGCGACCGTTGCCGAAACAGGATTCAAATGGAATCAGCCCAATTTTGAAGGCCATGTTGCAGTATTTCAACGCTGGGGAAAGAATATGATAGACTGGGTCAAGATGCCACTGGAGACAGTTTGGAAGTCGATGAACCTTACAGAAGTCAATGTCATGGGCGTTGAGGTTTCAGGAAAATGGTTTCCACAGAAGACTTTCAGTGAAAATTTCCCGATTACTTCTATCAGTGTTGATTATGCCTACCTGAGTGCTGATAAAAAGAGTGGCGTCCTGATGTCTAAGTATGTATTGGATCAACTGCGTCATAAACTGGACATTGGAATAGATCATCAGATTAAATGGGGGCTGGGAGCCACCTGGCGTTTCAGTTATCAAAACAGGTATGGCACCTATCAGAAATGGGATAACGCCCAGGTGGGAAATCTCGTCCCTTACAAGCCATTCTGGTTGGCTGATGCCAGGTTATATTGGAAGTATTCCATCTTCACCATATATACCGAGGCAACAAACCTTTTCAATGTAGAATACTTTGATAATGCCAATGTGCCTCAACCCGGTAGATGGTTCAAGGTAGGACTGAAGGTTGACTTTAACTGGAAGAAGAAAAAATAAGCACTCAATCTTTAGGCGTGATTGAAGTTGCATGCCTTACACGTTCTTCGGTAAACCGTATAGTCGATGAGCTCAATATCTGTACTCAGATATTGAGCCTTGACCGGTTCGGTATGCATCAGATCTGTACTCAGATATTTCTTGTTGCTGTCAGAAAAAGTAGTGACAATGGCGGCATTATTGCCCAAATTGTTCTGAACTTTGACGGCACCAATGAAATTTGCACCTGAAGAAATACCCACTGCCAGACCCAGTTCTGCAGCCAGCTTTTGTGCCATGATGATAGCATCACCATCATGTACTGCGATGACTTTGTCAAGTTGGTCCAGTTTGACAAGTGAAGGAATAAATTCATCAGAAATACCCTGGATACGATGAACACCGATCTTATGGCCTGTCGAAAGAGTAGGGGACTCTGCAGGTTCCAAAGGATATATTTTAATGTTGGGATTCATTGACTTGAGAAAACTGCCCACCCCCATCACCGTTCCTCCTGTTCCTACACCAGCTATAAATCCGTCCGGGATGACTCCATTATCTTGTAGCTGCCACCAGATCTCTCTTCCAGTAGTTAATTGATGTGCAGTCACATTGCCTTCATTGGCAAACTGACAGGGGAGGAATACATTGGGGTTGTTTTTTGCAATCTCTTCTGTTTTGCGAATGCTGCCAAGAAACCCTCCTTCTTCTTTTGAAATTGGGATGATTTCGGCGCCAAGACTACTGATAATATCGACCCGTTCCTTACTCATCCAGTCGGGCATCACGATCATGACTTTGTGTCCAAGGGCTTTTCCGATGGCTGCAAACGAAATTCCGGTATTGCCACTGGTAGCTTCAACAATGGTATCACCGGGTTTTATCTGCCCATTCTCATAGGCTTTCTGCAATATATAAAGTGCCATACGGTCTTTTATACTGCCGGTAATGTTAAATTGTTCGCTTTTTGCATAAATTGTTCGTGCTTGTCCTCTATAAGAGTAGCGAATTACAAGCATAGGGGAATTGCCAACCATTCCCCATAATTCGGAGAATTTATCAGCTATTTCGGTAGATTTAATGTTCATCATTTTTGTTTTTAATTATGCAGAGATATATATGGATTGTCTGATTAGCAGTCGAAACGGTGTTGAAACTGATGATAATCGGATAGGCTTCCACACCGGGGAATGGAGACCAGTATTTTTTAGCATCAGTTCCCAAAGTTATAGAAAAAGGAACAGTACTGTTCATTATTTTCATTTCCCATACATCTTTTGATGCAGTAGTTTTAATGATCACCGTACTGTCATTCTTTAGCTGAAATGTAGTTCCCGGGTCTTTCACGATGGGCTCAATAATGTTGAATTTTTGAATCTCACCACCAACGGTTATCTCTTTTTCAAGATACTGATCATAGAATCGATTGGTTAAACTGTAGCTGACATTTGATTTTTCGCCATTAATCGTCTGCATAGTGCCATTGGTTATAATGCTAATGTTATCAGTTCCTTTGGCTACATTCATTGTTGCAGTGGCTTCAAAAATATTAGAGTAATAAGCATCTCCTTTTGTAAATTCAATCCTTGGTGTCAACGGAAGCAGATCGTTTTCGATGGGCATGTGTAGGGCTTCTATTCTTTTATAAGACGAAGACGATGAAGACTGCATGAAACCATTTTCTCCAAAGCCTTCGTACCAGAGGTTTGTGATGCTGCCTCCCCGGCAGACGGATTCTCTCGGATATCTGTCTATTTGTCCATAAGCAGAGACCGTTGCCATTATTTTTTTTGTCCTGATCACCGCTACTTTAAGATCTGGAAAGAACTTATACCAATTGGTTTTTTGGGCAGGAAAAGCAGTTTTGGTTTGTGAATGAGTGCCGTATTCTATAGCGAGAGCAATACTTTGAGCCCTGGCAAAAGTAGAGTAATTACATGGTGGAGAGCTGGATGTATGATTAGCAGCATGAGGACCATAACCAATCCAGCCATCGTGCATGCAATGGTTAGTTAAATACTCCAGACACTTTAATCCTGCAGCATCAAACGACGGATCCTGATCTGCCAGTAGGGCAAAGCTAAAATAGACCCCCGGGGCGGTCTTTGTCCCGCTCTCGTAGCTCCATTTGAAAGAACGGGTCCCCCATGAATTATCGACAGAGCCATTAGGATATACAAACAAGTCATGGGTCTTCAATAGGTCAGCGGCAATTTGTTTGATATGATCGTCTTTTTTCAATATGGCATAGAGTGCTATGTAACCTATACTTTGAGCCATATTGTATCCTTCGTCGACACCATTGCCTTCTCCGGTCAGGAAATTCTGCGCATCAATAAATTTAAGTGTATTGATATTCATCAATGAATCGGCTTTTAACAACCAAATTTGTTTGGGTTTTTCCACGACCTTACTGGTCATCAATAATGTAGCTGCTCCAGTGGCACTATAGTTAATGTTTCCTCCCATCGGGAAATTAGCCACAATGAAATCTGCTGCATTGTTCATGGTGATGTTCCATTTCTTGATTTCTGCAACTTTCAGAAAAGGCTTCAGAATAGGATAAGCACCTGCCATGGAAATCAATTGATCGGTAGTAGTTCCATACCATCCCTTTTGTTGGGGATCGGGCCAGTTTTCACTCCATCCCCCTGCTTTCTTTCCCTGGGTTTCCTGTGTGGTGGTCAGCCAGTTTCCCAGTTTTATGGCTGCCTCCCGATATTTTATCTTTCCTGTAAGCTTGTAGGCAATCGCAAAAGGGTACATGGCTTCTGCCGACCGCGAGTGCAGTGGATGGTTATCAGGATTTGTCGATGGGCACACCAACGCGCCATAGTTGGGGTCTGAGGGATTGTTTAACTGAGTAGGAAGCAGGGCACCACATAATGAGAGCAGTGTGGTTTTATAAGGATCATGCTGGGCAGATAATTGAATAGAACTTATTATGAATACGAATAATAGAAGTTTTTTCATGATAGGTAATTTCAAAATAGTGGAATTATATACAGATGGACTGAATCCTCATTTAGTAGGTTCTCATTATTTTTATTCCTTGTAATGGGTAAAAATACAACTTCCATAATAAATAGCAATATTTTTAAGATTGTTTTAATTATAGTTTATCAGACTTTACTTTCAACTCCCAGTCCCGGAGGGACGTCATGATTGTAATAAACGTATCATTCTTATTCTTAGCCCCGTAGGGGTGACATTATAAAAAAAATAAACCGGCCCAAAATAAGGAACCGGCTTACCCTTTTTTACAAACACTTAAAACAAAATACGATGGCAACGTACTTATTCTTTCTCAACAGCGGTCTGCGAAACCCCGGTAATTATACTCCCGGCCAGAGCCAGGTAACCACCTAATGAAGCAATCGCGGCAGGCAAAGCAATCGGCGACGCCAATACACTGGCTCCCACGAGTCCAATCACCACCCCAATCGTTCTCAGTATTTTGAAAAACTTAGGTGTAGGCGCCATCACCCTCTGCACAAGCGTCAGATCTGTAGCCGGTTGATTTACAGTTAAATCACTCTTTTCCATAATGAATCGAATTAAAAAAAATTGTTTCAAATTGTTTTACTTTGGCCTCAAGCTGACTAACTTTCTGGTTGATCAGCTGCAGACCACCTTTAAATTCACTCTTGATGAGCTGTGTGGTTGTCTTAACCTCGGCGATATCCTTTTGCATCCTGCGAAAATCAACATGCAACAGACGTACAAAATAAACCACCATTGACAACAAAATCGATATCACAATACCAAACATCCAGGTTAAATCAGCAGAAGCTTTCATAATAAGAATTTTTACGGTGTAGGGGCGACCCTTGTGGTCGCCCAACATGTTTTGTGGTCAATGTAGGGGCCGGCCTTGTGCCCGCCCACGGTTAATGCAGATATTGTTTGTGTTTTCCATGGGCGACCACCAGGGTCGCCCCTACATCTTTGATCAGAACGCGTCAACTACAACCATACTGCCACCAACCAGTGGCGAATAGTTAGCAGTTCCCGTTTTCTGAAAGAACTCAACCCCCACGGCCTGGATCACACTGTCATCGTCTGTCAGCGTAGTCCCTGTCGGGAAAGCAGCATCCAGTTCATCCGTCAGTGCGGTACCTATCGGCGTGTACTCCGAGTAGATGTGAGCACTCAACGTGTTCAACTGACTCAGCGGCTCATACCGACGATTTACCTCCACGTAAGTATAATCAGAGATCACACTAATGTGGTTCTGGATCCTGTAGTGCGTAGCTCCTGCAGGAACCAACAACGGCTTGATCGCGAAATCAGTCAGCGTCAGTTTTGCCGAGGCACGGGTAATGGGATGTTCCCATACAAATTGAATCTTCAACGAGTTGACAGCAGGCTGCAACTTATTAAAAACCATCGTACAGAGCAGTGGGCGGTCATTCGTGAAAATGATAGCCCTTTTACCACGAACGCCATCGGGATCGTCAAGGTTAATAGCCTTCACGATCTGCATCAGACGTGCAGTAAAATACTTGTCGGTCTGCTCTGGAAGCAGATTCAGCATACCCTGACGGATCGCTTTCACAGCCAGTCCACACCCGCCGAACTCGTTCATATTTTCACGGGTACGGGCAAAGGCCGGGCTGTTCATGATCAGGTCACGGTTTGCGCCTCCCTTCTCCCCTGCGTAGACATTGGGATCATGGAGGGTCACGTAATTACGGATGCTCTTAAAGCTCTTGCGATACTTAATAGCTCCAGTTAAAATAGCCATTTTCTTAGCTTTTTGTGGTTGCGCTGCTGCCGGCTTTTATTGTCAATTTTTCAATATCCGACAGTCTTGAGCAACCTGGTTAATAATTCAGTGAATTGCAATAAGTGTTGTACAACAAAGCAAATCTACAAAACAGCTATTCCCCTTGTCAAGGATAATGGGGGGGACATACCAGGACATAACAAGACAATTTGTGACATCTTCAAAAAAAAATCAAAATAATGGGAATTTGTAGATATTTTTTGATGTTAATGGGTCCTACACTTAAAGCCCTGAAAGGGCGCAAGATATTAGCATAGGGTGCAGCCCTATGATAATAAGGTGAATATAGAATTAAGCCCTGAAAGGGCGCAAGACCAAACACATAATGTTGGATATTAATTCTTGCGCCCTTGCAGGGCTTTTTATTTGACGTTTATGTCATAGGGCTACACCCTATGCTAGTATCATACGCCCTTTCAGGGCTTTATAAGAAATGGTTCCTGACCCCAATAGCTCAACTATATTTAATAAACCCAATATTGATCGAAGTGATCTTACGGCGCAATTCAAATACTCCACCTCCTTCGGCAGAAAAAGATGAATTGGTATTGCCCTCTATGGTAT
>Ga0224523_1001013_pt1 | contig 12729 bp, 12 predicted proteins | sample CFST50metaG_FD_182732 | JGI IMG/M metagenome (GOLD analysis project Ga0224523, IMG submission 182732) | Peat soil microbial communities from Stordalen Mire, Sweden - C.F.S.T50 | ecosystem: Environmental > Terrestrial > Soil > Wetlands > Peat | place: Sweden: Norrbotten County, Stordalen Mire...
GAGTTAATAGAAATCTTATCGGCACCCGAATGTAAGAGTACCAATGCATCATCAACAGAAACGATGCCTCCCCCAACAGTAAATGGGATATTAATAGCCTGTGCCACTTCTGAAGCAAGCTCAGCCAGGGTCTTTCTCCTCTCGTGTGTTGCAGTGATGTCAAGGAAAACAAGTTCATCTGCACCCTCCAGTGCATAACGCGCAGCAAGCTCTACCGGATCTCCTGCATCACGAAGATTCAAAAAGTTAACCCCCTTCACGGTTCTTCCGTTCATCACATCCAAACAAGGGATTATTCGTTTACATAACATATTAGTCCTTCATCCCTACCTAGATAGCTAAAAAGGTAGATTATATTTTTAAACAATAAATTTTTTAGTTATTTCATCTAATGATATTCTTCCTTCATAAATGGCTTTACCGATAATGACTGCCGGTATCCCAAGTTCATCCAGTCGATCCACATCATCAATATTACTGATTCCGCCACTGGCAATTATTTTTAAATGAGGGTAGTCTTCTTTGATGGTGGTATAAAGTTCAAAAGCCGGACCAGCAAGCATGCCATCTTTTGAGACATCCGTACAACAAACTCTTTTAATACCTCTGAAAGCCCAATCCTGAAGAAACTCCCAAAGACTTATGGATGCTCCTTCCGTCCATCCATTGACAGCAATACTTTCATTTTTAACATCGGCTCCCAGAATAACACAATCAGCCCCAAAATGATCCAATAAGATCTGAGCAATATGTGGATTCTGCACAGCCATACTGCCAAGATTGACCATTTTAGCCCCTGCATTCAGCACCATCTCTACATCTTTAAATTCTCTTAGACCACCGCCAAAATCAATAATCAGGTTTGTAGATGTTGCAATATCCTCGAGAACTTTCAGATTGGATACTTTCCCTGTCCGGGCTCCATCCAGATCAACCAGATGTAGTCGTTGAATTCCTGCATCTTCAAATTGTTTTGCCACGACAACAGGATTCATGTCATATATTTTACTTGTCGTAAAATCGCCTTTTTCTAACCTCACGCAATTGCCAGCGAGAAGGTCAATTGCCGGAATAATTTCAATCATAATTATAAATCAATAAAGTTTTGAAGAATCTGAGCTCCCACTGTCCCGCTTTTTTCTGGATGAAACTGGACAGCATAAAAATTATCTTTCTTTAGTGCAGCACTGAATGCAGTTCCATAATATGAAGTTGCAACAGTATTCGTAGAAACCGGTACATAATAACTATGAACAAAATAAACAGAACTATGGTCAGGGATTTTAGCAAATAATGGTTCGGAAATTGTAAAAACAGTATTCCAACCCATATGAGGAACCTTAAGACGCTTTTCAAACCGTAATACTCCTTCTGGAAATATCCCTAACCCTGTAACATCACCTTCAGATGAGTGATTACACATAAGTTGCATCCCCAGACAGATACCCAAAACAGGACACTTGAGACTGGGAATAACCACATCAAGGCCTTTCATTTCCAAAGCCATCATAGCAGCAGCTGCATGACCTACGCCAGGAAAAATCACTTTCTCAGCATTCAAAATAGTGTCCCGATCTGAAGTCAAAACAGTCTCTACGCCCATCCTGGCCAGAGCATACTTAACAGAAGCAACATTTCCGGCGCCATAATCTATTATAGTGACATTTTTCATAATGTTCCTTTCGTTGAAGGTAAGCTGGCATTCTCAAAATCAGTTCTGATGGCCATTCTGATAGCCCGGGCTACAGCTTTAAAAACAGCTTCAATCTTATGATGTTCATTATCTCCTTTTGCCTGAATATTTAAATTGATACGGGCTGTATCGCTAAATGATTTAAAGAAATGATAAAACATCTCGGTAGGCACATCACCAATGTATTCACGTTTAAATTTTACCTTCCACACCAACCATGGACGACCTCCAAAATCTATGGCTGCCTGTGCCAGACAATCATCCATCGGCAAACAGAAGCCATAACGGGCCATTCCTTTTTTGTCTCCAATGGCTTTAGCAAAAGCAGCACCAAGAGCAAGGGCAGTGTCTTCAATAGTATGATGTTCATCAACATCCAGATCTCCCTTGACGATTATCTTTAATTCAACACCGCCATGCATGGCAATCTGCTCAAGCATGTGATCAAAGAATTTAAGACCGGTATTGATTTCAGACTTTCCGGTCCCATCCAGATTCAGACTAATCCTGATATCCGTTTCTTTCGTTTTCCTTTCAATTTCTGCATTACGCATATTACCAGCCATGTATTTCCAAACACCCTCCCATGTTGGTGTTTCCAGGGCAATAACAGATTTCAACGCTTTTGGAATCTCTATTGCAAGATCAGATTGATCGGGTGGTAGCAAACGAATAGCCTTACAGCCGAGATTGGCAGCTAATTGTATGTCTGTCAACCTGTCACCGATCACAAACGAATGAGCTAAATCTATATTACCCTCCAGATATTCCTTCAACATCCCCAGTTCAGGTTTACGGGTGGGAGCATTTTCTTCCGGGAAACTCCTGTCGATATGAACAGCAGAAAACGTTATCCCTTCATTCTTCAATGTCCGCATGATCAACTCATGGATAGGTATAAATATTTCTTCGGGGTAGCCTTCAGTCCCCAGTCCATCCTGGTTCGAAACCATGACCAGTTCATAGTCTAACCACCGGGCTATCTGTCCAAGATATCTGAACATCCCCGGATAAAAAGTAAGCTTATCAATACTGTCTATCTGAAAGTCAAAAGGCTCCAGAATCAATGTTCCATCACGATCAATGAATAATACTTTCCTCATGCGCCTAATTTTTGAAGTGCTTGAATAAGTTTTCTGTTTTCCTCAGGAACACCCACTGTTATCCTAAGACATTGCTCGCAAAGAATAACGGAAGATCTATTGCGTACAACAATTTTTTGTTCAATAAGTTTTCGATATACCTGATCTGCCGCCTTTATCTTTACCAATATGAAGTTAGCATTAGAATCATAAATTTTTTCTACCGATTGCAATGCTTGCAATGCAGTAATTAACCAAACACGTTCTTCAAGCAATATACCCACTTTTCTTTTCATAGATGCTGAATCTGAAAGCGCTTCGAGCGCAGTTGCAGCATTCAAAACACTAATGTTATAAGGAGGTTTAATATTATCAAGCACTTGTATCAATTCAGGTTGTCCGATTCCAATCCCGATCCTCACTCCGGCTAACCCCCAGGCTTTGGATAAAGTCTGCATGATAAAAAGATTTGGATAAGCTTTCAGTAAGCTTATAACAGTTGCTTCCGGACAGAAGTCAATATAGGCTTCATCAACGATCACTAATCCTTCAAAATGATTCACTAATTCAATGATAATTTCCCGGTTTACCAAATTAGCAGTAGGATTATTGGGAGAACAAATAAATAACAATTTACTCTTTTCGTCTGCAATACTAAGTATCGCAGCTGTATCAGGTTGAAATGACTTTGTGAGTGGCACTTCACGAATCTCAACATCATTGATGGCAGCACTCACACCGTACATTCCATATGTGGGAGGCAGCGTAATAATATTATCGACACCGGGATTACAAAACATCCGCATCAATAAATCTATTACTTCGTCGGACCCATTTCCTGTGAAGACCATACCCGGATCAACCCCTTTCAATTGTGCCAGTTTATCACGTAACGATCTTTGATGAGGATCGGGATAACGGTTTTTTCCATTTGGAAAAGGGTTCTCATTCGCATCCAGATAAACATCAGCTTCACCACTGAATTCATCCCTTGCCGAAGCATAGGGTTTTAGCCCTTTTATATTTTTTCTTATTAGATTTTCAAGTACAAACATCGAAACTAAAAATTATTGATTTGATATTCTTAACGCTACTGCTCTACCGTGTGCTTCCAGCTTTTCCTCTTTTGCCATCGCCATGATCACAGGAGCAAGTTGTATCAACCCCTCTTTGGTGATCTTCTGAAACGAGATCTTCTTAATGAATGAATCCAGTGAAACGCCACTATACATACGTGCAAACCCTGCAGTAGGCAATGTATGATTAGTACCCGAAGCATAGTCACCGGCACTTTCCGGAGAATAATTACCGATAAAAACTGAACCTGCATTAACAATCCGATCACTAAAGTATGCTTCTTCTGCAACGGAGAGAATAAGATGTTCTGGTGCATAGCTGTTGATACAGGTGATCGCTTCCTCTTTGTTGTTTACTTTAACAAAAGAAGAGTTTTCAAGAGCCTTCCTGGCTATTTCATTCCTGGGTAACGTCTCAATCTGTGCTTCAATTTCAGCAACGACCTTCTCTATCAAACCCTCTATCCATGTAACCAGCATCACCTGGCTATCGGGCCCATGCTCTGCCTGAGAGAGCAAGTCGGCAGCAACAAATGAAGGTATCGCGGTCTGGTCTGCTACAACCATTACCTCCGAAGGACCAGCCGGCAGGTCGATGGCGATGCCATAACGGAAAGCCTCAAGCTTTGCAGCTGTTACGTACTGATTTCCCGGACCAAATATTTTATAAACAGCTGGTATAGACTCAGTTCCTATCGTCATAGCAGCGATAGCCTGAATGCCTCCAACTTTAAACACCCTTGTTACACCTGCTATCTTTGCAGCATAGAGGATAGCAGGATGAATTGTCCCATCGGGAGAAGGCGGTGTACATAATACTACCTCTTTGCAACCGGCTATCTTTGCAGGCAAAGCAAGCATCAAAACTGTTGAAAACAAGGGCGCTGTCCCCCCCGGGATATACAGTCCTACCTTTTCAATAGGCGCTGGTTTCTGCCAACACCTTACCCCTGGAGTGGTTTCGATTGGTGAAGAACTGATATTTTGAGAGGCATGAAATTTCTCAATATTGGCAGCGGCAATCTGAATTGCAGCTTTCAGCTTATCTTCAACAAGCAGTTCAGCATCGTCAAACTCACAGCCTTGAACCATCATGTTCTCGGGTTCTGCACGATCAAAATAACGGGTGTATTTCCTGACAGCTATATCCCCTTTTATTTTCACCTCGGAAAAGATCCCTCTGACTAATTCATCCATTTTGGCGATATCAACGGTAGGTCTGTTAACCAATTGATTCCACGCGATGTTATCTGGATTATAAACTATTTTCATATCGACAGCAGTTTAAATATATCACCGTTTTTTAAAAATTTTTTATTCGCAAAAAGCAGCCTTATAAAACCATTTTCTCAATAGGCATTACCAATATACCTTGAGCGCCATTTGCTTTCAACTGGTCTATGACAGCCCAGAAATCTGTTTCTCCAATCACTGAATGTATAGAACTCCAGCCCTCTTCGATCAAAGGCATTATCGTTGGACTCTTCATACCCGGAAGTACATTAATAATATCAGGAATCTTATCATTGGGTGCATTGAGTAAGATGTAACGGTTATTGCGTGAAGCCAACACCGACCTAAATCTAAACAAAAGATTGTCCAATATTTCCTGCACTTCAGGAGAAATATTTTTCCCTGCCACCAGACATGCCTCACTCTTCAGAATCACCTCCACCTCCTTGAGACCATTCGAGAATAACGTACTCCCGGTGCTCACCAAATCACATATTGCATCAGCCAACCCTATATTGGGAGCTATTTCAACTGATCCTGAAATCTCATGAATCTCTGCTTCCAGATTATTTTGCTTTAAAAAGTCTGATAAAGAATTTGGGTAGGAGGTAGCAATGCGTTTCCCATTAAAATATGCAGGTCCTTCATAATTGACTCCTTTAGGAACAGCCATCGATAAACGGCATTTTGAGAAACCCAGTCTTTCGACCAGGCGTATGTCCTTACGTTTTTCAATCACAACATTCTCGCCCAGGATAGCCACATCGGCAACACCATCTGCTACATATTGAGGGATATCAGAATTACGCAAATAAAGAATTTCCACCGGGAAATTTCGTGCAGATGCTTTCAGTTGGTCACCACCACTATTGATCGAAATACCACATTCTTTTAGCAGTTTAAGAGAATCCTCAGTCAATCGGCCTGACTTTTGCACTGCAATTTTCAATTTAATAGGCATATGATTTTGTTTTATGCCCTTCTGAAACATCGGGAAAATAAAAAAACCCGCCTGTTTTCAGACGGGCGGGTTTTTAATGTATATTGTTTCACACAGAACATACTATCACCGGCTCGCCTTTTCGCAAGTATGATGATGGTGATGAAACTGGATTAATAAATTCATTTTGTTTTATTATTTATGGCAAAAGTAGTATAAATATAAATAGAAACAACAAATCTCTATTTTTTATTCATTTTTTTCATAGCACATTAATTAAAATTCTTTGCGATAAACTGATAAAACTGCTGATAAGCTTTGTTGATATAACTATAAGCATAAATAGCACCCAGGTTATCACAGACGTATGCAGCCGAACTTTGATCAACGTAACCATAATCATAAACCAGTTCACCGGTAAGGACACTATTGATTGTTAAATCAACATTTATGACACCGGAATTAAAATAGTTACACGTAGGGGCTAAATTAGGATATAATCTTCCAATAGTACCGATTTTGTATGACACCCCATCGCCATCTGTTGCAGCTATTGCCAGTGAATCGATATGGTTGGTACTGGTTGATAAATCAAACTTTCCAAACATTCTTCCATTGTAAGTCATTAACTTATTTCCCGATCCGGTAAGATGCCCTCCATGTGTATTATAATGAGAAAGAATTGAGATAGTACCATCAGTATTTACAAAACGTCCAAACGAAATGATTGAATCATTACCAGTGATCTGGCTTTTCCCTGTTACAAGATTATTATAAGTGATTGAACAGTTTGATCCGGCAGTTCTCATATTACCGCTCACCTTGATGATCATCTTTCCGGTATAAGTCTTTGTTGTATCAGTACCAAAATCAACGGTAACCGTCTTGGGATAAGTTAAAGTATCAGCCGGAGAAACTGTTAGACTGATATACCCTATTTTGAAAGTAAAGGTCGATTGATTGATACCCTTTGAAATAATAGAGTCACGTTGAAATCTGATAGCCCTGTCAGCCTGAAGATAAACATCCAATGGGGCTTCAATAAGTTGTGTGGAATTAACACCCATTAAAACAACGTTATATCCCGGATCGGGAACCTTGGCATCTTTTATACACCTGTTAAATGTAAAACAAGCAACAACGAGCGCTGGAAGTAGGATGAGTAACTTTTTCATTTTATCTTTTCTTTTAAAAGTGAATATTAATTATTGTAAATTTCCATCATGACGAATATACTCGCTAACAGTAAAGGCATAAGCATGTTTTTCATCTGCAATATGTTCCATTTCATTTATTTTCTTCCATTTCTCATCACTGATCAAAGGGAAAAAAACATCTGATATAAAACAATATTGAATATGAGTAATAACTAAACGATCAGCAACCTCAAAAAATTGTCTGTAAATCTCAGCTCCCCCAATAATAAACACCTTTTCTTCGTCAGCACACAACTTCAGCACCTCGTTCATAGATGTAGATGCGATGCTCTGCTGAAAAGTTGCAGTATTTTGTCGGGAAAGCACAATATTTTTTCTGTTGGGCAGCGGTTTTACAGATAAGGATTCCCATGTTTTACGCCCCATCACAACGGTATGTCCGCTCGTCAATTTCTTAAAATTCTTCAGGTCATCGTGCAGATGGCACAATAGATGGTTATTAAAACCCAATCCATTGTTTTGATCTATGGCAGCAATAATAATTATTTCAGGCATTTTCATTTTATAATCAGATCGCAACATTAGCTTTGATGGCAGGATGTGGATCATATCCTTCCAGCAAAAAATCACCAAACTCAAAATCATTGATATTTGTCACCCCCTCCCTGATCATCATCCGGGGTAAAGGTTTTGGCATGCGTGACAATTGTAGTCTGACCTGATCCATGTGATTCATATAGATATGAGCATCCCCAAGCGTATGAATAAAATCACCCGCTTTTAACCCGGTTATCTGAGCAATCATCATGGTCAACAAAGCATAAGAAGCAATATTAAAAGGAACTCCAAGAAAAATATCAGCACTCCTTTGATAAAGCTGACAACTTAGGGTTCCATTTGCCACATAAAACTGAAAGAGAAGATGGCAGGGTGGCAATTTCATCTCCTGAAGCTTGCCAACATTCCAGGCACTCACAACCATTCTGCGTGAATCCGGATTATGTTTGATGGTATTGATTACTTCAGCAATCTGGTCAATACTGCTATCAGCCGTATCCCAGGATCGCCATTGATGACCATAAACGGGTCCGAGATCTCCATGCTCATCGGCCCACTCATCCCAGATAGACACTTTGTGATCATGGAGGTATTTCACATTCGTATCACCATTCAGAAACCATAATAGTTCATAAATAATGGATCGCAGATGCACTTTCTTTGTAGTCAGCAATGGAAATCCTTCTTGTAAATCAAAACGCATCTGATATCCAAATACACTGATCGTTCCGGTCCCCGTGCGGTCATTCTTCTCCACACCTTTATCCACAACATGCTGCAGGAGATCGAGATATTGTTTCATTATAAAATTATTTTTCCTTATTCATTACATCAGTATTCCGGCTACTGCTGCCGAAAGATAATTTGTAAGCGTACCACAGATTAGTGCCGTAAAACCAAGCTTAGCCAAATCCTTACGTCGGTCGGGAGCCAATTCACCAATACCTCCGACCTGGATGGCAATTGAACTGAGGTTAGCAAATCCACAGAGGGCAAAACTGGCAATGACCAATGCCTTTGGTGACAATGTAGCTTTCAAAGCTGCCAGGTCTGTATAGGCGACAAATTCATTGATGACAAATTTTGTACCCATGAAAGAACCTACGGTATGTGCTTCACTCCAGGGAACACCCATAACAAAAGCAAAGAGCGAAAACACACTGCCTAAAATACTTTTCAGACTCAAACTTTCCAGATTGATACCAATTGCATTTGTTGACCATCCGGTATTTTGAACCAGGAGACGACCTCCCCAGCCCAGTACGCCATCAACTAATGCTATCAAAGCAATAAAACCTATCAACATGGCTATTACATTGAGTGAGACCCGCCAACCATCTCCTGCCCCATGCGAAATAGCATCCAACAGGTTGGCATGTGTCCGCTTTACTTCCAGCTTTACAACCCCCTGGGTCTTTGATTCTTCCGTTTCCGGATAAACAATCTTAGCAATTACCAATGCTGCCGGAGCCGCCATTATGCTGGCAGCCAGCAGATATTCTGCCGGAACACCCATAGATATGTACACAGCCATTACACCGCCAGCAATACATGCCATACTTCCGGTCATGGAAGCCAGAAGCTCTGACATGGTCATCGAGGAAATATAGGGCTTAATCAAAATCTGAGCCTCTACCTGTCCGACAAAAGCACTGGATACATTTGATAAAGCCTCTGAACCACTGATACGCATAATAAAATGCATCCCTTTGGCAAATATTGCAACGATCCTTTGCATCAATCCTATATGGTATGCTATTGCAACCAGTACGCTAACAAGAATAATGGTAGGTACCAGTTTAAACATGAAAATAAAACCCTTCCCAATGCCAAAAACATTAGATAATGCTTTATCATCCATTAATATCCCAAACACAAAATCACCACCCTTGGTGGCATAGTCCAGTAACTTAGTGATTCCGAAACCGATTTTCGAAAAAAGGATTTGCCCTGCAGGCACCTTTAAAATGAATACCGCCAATGCAAGTTGAAGGAGTAAACCTGAAATTACCAGCCGGTAATTAATCGCCTTTCGATTGTTCGACATTGCAAAGGCAATAATTAAAATAACGGCGATACCTATAAGGCCGAAGAATCTGTCCATGTATTAGTTTTTAGTGGGTTAGCGTTTTTTTCTGCGGTTTATTTCATCTCTGATGTGCGAAGCAAGTTCATAGTCTTCTTCTGCGATTGCTTTTTGTAATTCCTCATCCAGGGTTGCCGTAGGAAGTGACTCCATAGGATTTTCAGCATCCTCTTCGTTTTCTTCCAATTCCCCTGCTCCTTCCTGTAATTCTGACGCTTCATCAATAACTATAGCAGCTTCATTCATCACCTCTGCAACAGTATATATGTCACTACCAAATCGTATAGCTAATGCCACAGCATCAGAGGTCCTTGAATCTATACTTAGCTCCATGGTATCATTCGCACATAATAGTTTCGAATAAAAGACTCCCTCAGAAAATTTGTAAATAATTACTTCCAGCAATCTGATATTAAAAGCATCGGCAAAGCTTTTGAACAAATCATGTGTCAATGGTCTGGCAGGTTTGATCTTCTCCAACTCCATGGCGATACTTTGAGCTTCTGCCCCGCCAATAACGATTGGAAGTCGTCGCTTACCTTCCACTTCACCCAATATTAAAGCATATGCACCACTACTGGCCTGGCTGTATGAAAGTCCTCTTATTACAAGCTTAATTTTATCCATCTTAAATTATTAACAAAAATGCAATAAGCATGTTTTGGAAAAGGGCATTACCCATTCACAAAATTAATTCCAATTTCATCAAATGCAACAAAAAAATAGAATAAAGAGAAATGTCACACCCTATTTACTTTTTAAGTCTTCAAAAATTAGGGTATTCGTTATTTAAAATAAGTCTACTTAAAAATATTTTTAACTTTTTATAACAAAATAAGACTGTTCAATTCACGAAAATAAATTATATATAAATACATATCAATCGATTGCATCATAACAATCAGTGTGAATTTTGAAATACAAATGCATATTTATCACATATTTAACTGGAACATGGTGATATTTTTTTCTTGGTTGTAATTTTAATAGTTCTTAAATTTGCCACTTTGGTTAAATTCTTATAATAAATCGAATACCATGAAAAAAATAATTGCGCTCTTCTCGGCTCTGTTGCTACCAGCGATGCTGTTTGCAAGTGAAGCCGACCTGAAAATCCCCACATTCTCAGACAGCCAGCACGGCCTAATGATGTGGGGATTTTTAATTTGTGTGCTGGGTTTAGTTTTTGGACTGTATCAGTTCATCAAAGTCAAAAACCTCAAAGCCCACAGTTCTATGCTTGATGTTTCAAAAGTAATCTTTGAAACATGCAAGACATATTTGATCCAACAAGGCAAGTTCCTTGTGATCCTTTTTATGTTTATCGCTGTATGTGTGGCCTTCTATTTTGGCTATCTGCAGGGTCAAGGCGTTGGTGGGGTAGCTCTTATCCTGTCATGGACCGTCATTGGTATCCTGGGATCCTATGGAGTAGCATGGTTTGGCATCAGGATGAACACGTTAGCCAACAGTCGTATGGCGTTTTCCTCATTGGAACGCAAGCCGCTGAAGTTATTACAGATACCTTTAAATGCAGGTATGAGTATTGGTGTTGTTCTCGTTTGTGTAGAACTCATCATGATGCTGATCATCCTGATGTTTATGCCGGGTGATAAAGCAGGTGCTTGTTTTATCGGTTTCGCTATCGGTGAATCACTGGGTGCTTCTGCACTACGTATCGCCGGTGGTATCTTCACTAAAATTGCTGACATCGGTTCAGATTTAATGAAGGTAGTATTTAAAATCGGTGAAGATGATCCCCGTAACCCTGGCGTTATTGCAGACTGCTGCGGTGACAATGCCGGTGACAGCGTAGGTCCTACTGCTGATGGTTTTGAAACTTATGGTGTAACAGGTGTTGCATTGATCTCCTTTATTGTACTTGCAGTAGGCCTTTCTTTCCCTGCAGAAACCCGAATGACACTCGAAGCTACTTTCCTTGTTTGGATATTCGTTATGCGTATCCTGATGATCATCACTTCAGTAGTTGCTTTCTGGATCAATAGTGCAATAAGCAGTGCTTTATATAGTAAATCAGATGACCTCGATTTCGAAAAACCCCTCACTCATCTGATCTGGATTACTTCTATACTTTCCATCATCGTTACTTTCATCGCCAGCTATTTCATTATTGGCCCTGGAACAGAGGTTGTCAGCTTAAATGTTGCCAATTCCGAGAATCTTTGGATTGTTCTTTCTACCATTATCAGTTGTGGTACACTGGGTGCTGCCCTTATACCTGAGTTCACGAAAATATTTACAAGCCCAAAATCTTCACATGTACAGGAAGTTGTTTCTGCTTCACGCGAGGGTGGTGCTTCACTGACTATCCTTTCAGGTTTAGTTGCTGGTAACTTCAGTGCTTTCTGGCAAGGTATGGTATTCTTCGCGCTGATGTTTATCGCTTACGTGGCAAGTACTTTTGGACTGGCAGGTTTCATGATTTACCCATCTGTCTTTGCATTTGGTCTTGTTGCCTTTGGTTTCCTTGGTATGGGTCCTGTCACCATCGCTGTTGACAGTTATGGTCCTGTTACCGATAATGCACAATCAGTATATGAACTATCTTTGATTGAAGACGTTCCCAATGTAAGTGCTGAAATTGAAAAAGATTTTGGTTTCAAACCCGATTTCGAAAAAGCAAAACATTATCTTGAAGCCAATGACGGTGCAGGTAATACTTTCAAAGCTACTGCTAAACCAGTATTGATTGGTACTGCCGTTGTAGGAGCTACCACCATGATCTTCTCCCTGATTCTGGTTATCAAGAATAAACTTGGCGTTGAACCCGAAGCCATTTTGAATATATTGAACCCATACACTATCCTTGGATTTATCTGTGGTGGTTCTGTAGTTTACTGGTTTACCGGCGCCTCTATTCAGGCTGTAACAACCGGCGCATAC
>Ga0224523_1001014_pt1 | contig 12716 bp, 4 predicted proteins | sample CFST50metaG_FD_182732 | JGI IMG/M metagenome (GOLD analysis project Ga0224523, IMG submission 182732) | Peat soil microbial communities from Stordalen Mire, Sweden - C.F.S.T50 | ecosystem: Environmental > Terrestrial > Soil > Wetlands > Peat | place: Sweden: Norrbotten County, Stordalen Mire...
GTAAGATGTCGGCATCATAATTATTCCCGCGAGTAACTAAGGAATTTGCAGTATCGCTTAAAACATCATATCGGATATGTTCATTTTCTATCGAATATGAAATGTTTCTTATTTTATATGGATTCCGAGAATGAATGATATATTTTAAATTCGCTTTTTTCTTTTTATAGATAATCTTTTTGCTAACGATTGAATTAAAATATCCTTTTGAATTCATATATAATTTAATCTGTTTAACGGATTTATTCGTAAGCAATGTATCTAATATTACCGGTGGTTCTCCAATAGCATTCATCAGCCACTTATCAAAACGGGTTTCGCGTTTCCCGAGTTTTGCATAATTATAAACACCTAGATGAAACCGAAAAAGAAATAACATTTTTCTATTTGGTTTTTGCTTTATATAATTGTAAATATCCTCTGTATTTATTTTTTTATTATCGGTCTCTACTGAATTTTTATTTACCAGGTATTCTCCATTAATCAATGTACGTGTGGGGTTACATGACAGGATTATACTTTCGGAAAGTATAATAATAAATGAATATAGAAATATTTTCTTCAATGAATTTTACAAATACTTAAGTTGCAAATTTAACTTAAATTATTTTTACAACTTGTCAACATTAGCATTATTACAAAAAAAAACGGATACATAAATGTACCCGCTAAAAAAGTTCTCTGTAAAACGAGTCTTTTTTACCCCCTATCTTTAATTGACAATCAATTTCTTTGTTTGGTATTCATTTCCTTTTTTAATTAATTCTATTACGTAAATACCCTTGGATAAACCGATAGTATTTAATGTTTCTTCATTTACACCATCTGTTGAAACACCCTCAAGATACATAATTTTTTTACCACTGTAATCAAACAGGTTTATTAAATAATCCTGATCTTTAAATGCATCAAAATCAACAACAATTGTTTTGTTTTCATTTACATATGCATTAAATACATTGTGTTCATCGCATTTTGCAGAAACAGGACCATAATATGTCGTTTTACCATTATAATCAACTTGTTTCAGCCTGTAATATGTAGGCTCAAACCCCTTTAATGTAGCCGCATTAGGCGATTCATCATAAGCAACATATTGAATAATAGAATTGCTATTGCCAGCTCCTTTTACAGTAGCAATCTTTTCATAATAGATACCATCTGCTGATTTTTCAATAGCAAAATAATCATTATTAAGTTCACTGGCCGTTGACCAGTTCAGTTGAATTTTATTATCTTCACAATCGGCTGAAAAACTCAAAAGACTAACAGGTAAAGGAGCTATGGCACTGCAAGAAGTTTGTGGACTAAGTGATATACTATAATCGCAGTTATCACCGCCAAATCCATCAACCATGATATATAGATTAGTATTTGCAGGGAACGTCATATATCCGGTATTCCATGAGTTTCCTTGTGCAAGATACGTGTGTATGGTCCCATATTCTTTCAGAAAAGTTAAAGGGTTATAATATGGTGCGGTTGTAGAACCGGTAAAAAGGGCAATTTGAAGACCTGCATTGGCAAAGCAATTGCCTTGATTCGTCAAACAAATATTATAGTTACCTGGAGTACTAATTCTAAAATCGAACCACGACTCGTTATCAACCTGGAAAGGGACATCACTTCCATGGGTATACCCTGGATAATCAGAAGAAGTATTGCAGTCTACATCAGCCCACCATGGTTCACTGGTAGTACTCCCATGGTTACACCTATTACAATCAGTAGCTCCAATAGTTGTACCGTTATATATATCACCACAACTATTCATTGGTTTGGCTGTATTTGGATCATCGTATGGCAATTGCTGTACAGTAAGTGCAAAAGTTCCCGGAGAACCGTCGTCATCTACCCAAATATAGTATGTTGTATTCTTTGACAAGTTACAAGTTGACATATCTGCATACTTTGAGCTAGCGTAAGTAGATTGGCTCGAATAATACTGATAATAACCAACACAATAAAGTTCATTATCATAGGTAGAACAATCTGTTGTCATTAAAGAAACAACAGGTTTTGTCATACTAATTCCATTTACATAAACAAAGTAACTTCCATTTGCCGGAGGTGTAAATTTAAACCATATATTATGTTTTGAGCTAGTATACATGCAATTGGATTCCGCATAATCAAACGTGCCACAAGTGTTGTCAGCAACAACGGTTGCTTTGTATCCTTCTGTAGAGTTATATGAAAAGCTAGAAGTTACATCTATCGCTTGAGAACATGCATTAATTCCCTGCATAGGTGATGAAGCCGTAACGCTTACAGAGTTGGATACACAAGCAGTATAGCTTTGAAATGAACCGTTTTCAAAACAATCAGCTGCTCTGACATAATAAGTGACGCTACCTGCATTTCCGCATGAACTGCTATTCGTCGGGAAAACAGTAAGTTTATTATTGGTTGTAGTGGCTATTAACGTTCCTCCGCAACTTCCGGTAAACCATTGCCATTTTGATGCAGAGCCAAGCGTTCCCCCGTTTACAGTAAGTGTACTTCCAAAACCAGGTGCAACAGAAGCCGGGGATACTGAAAGGCTGGTTGGAGCTGTTGAAGTTGTATTTACAATTAATGCACCAGAGCCAGAAGATGTTAAACCACATGTACCGCTAGTTGGTGTGGCATTACACCTGTATTGCCAACCATTATTTGCAGCTACAACAGAACTAACACTTAATGTGGCAGTGGTCCAATTCGCATATGTTGGATTCGAGCCGGCAGCTGTAATATTATTCCATGTACTTCCATCGGTACATACCTGCCATTGGTATGTTGGAGAATTAGTGCAAACAACACTGTAGGTAGTGCTGCCTCCCACGCAAATTGTTTTTGGTACCGGCTGTGTAGTAAAAATACCAGGGTTTACTGTAACTGTAACACTTCCACAAGTAGCCGACCAAGAACCATTATATGCTCGCGCATAATATGTAGTAGTAACAGAAGGGTAAACAACCAAAGGACTGCCTGAGCCAACCAAGGTACCTCCACAGGAGCCTGTGTACCAATAAATGGTGCTTCCTGCAACTGAAGCCGTTAAACTGCTAGAAACGCCAACACAAACAGTAGAGAGAGTAGCAATTTGGTTTGTCGGAGCAGCAGGAGGTGCAACACAAGCCGAAACAACAAGATTAATAGCAGTAGCTGCGCCTACGCATCCTCCTGTTATTGCTGTAGGTGTTACCGTATATGTTTCTGTGCCTGGAACGGTTGGTGTTACTGAAATAGGGCCTGTAGAGCCTGACCCAGCCGTGGAAGAAGCACCTGTAACTCCACCAGCACAAGCCCATGCATAAGTGGATGCAGTTGAACTGGTCAATACAATGCTGATCGCGCTATTCGGACAGTCTGTTTGTGATGTAGATGTGGTCAATGAAGGCGTTGCATTTACAGTTAAATCAACCGTATTGTCAGAACCATAGACAACCGGAGCACTGTTTATCACTCTTATTCTATAACCTGTTCCAGCCACGGTACTAGTTGGAATAGTTCCACTGATCGGAGATGCGCCAGTTCCTAAAGTTACAGCAGAGGAAAAGTTTCCACTGGCATCAGACAATTGAGCAGTAAATGTTCCTGTAAATGATCCTATTGTTGTGTATGGTACAGACACCGTAGCCCCTGCGCAAAATGGAGAACCCGCAATTGTAGTGGAAGTATGTATTGAAGTGAGGCATACTTCATCAGCGCCCATATCAGGCTGTGTATTGTTCCTTACATCGCCATCAATATCAACATTAATACCAGTGCCGGTAGATGCATATTTTCCAAGGGTATATGAACTTAAATGTATGTCTGTATTGGAATTAAAACTAGGGAGAACATTTGCGGAATTTGCATCCTGATTACCTTCGGCTGTTTTCCAAGTAGTAAATGTTTTGTTGGAACCTATCCAGTTTCCAATATTCCCCGATGAATATAAATCATTATAATCAGAGACCCAGTGTGTGCCGCCGCTTGCCTGATAATAAATTGCATCATTACCCAAACCACTTCCTCCTCCTGTACTGGTATTAACAATTATATTATTTTTAAATAAATATGTACTGGTGGAAGTTGTAAGTATATTAACCCCAAAGCTATAAGAAGTCGATGCTTCTGAGCCATATATATTTATTGTATTATAATAAAAATTAATTGTTCCCCCTGAGCTTGCACCCTCATAATAGCCGTAAACAATAGCACTACTGCTTGCAACCCCTCCACTTAAAGAAACAAAATTATTGGAAAACTCACTGCCGCCATAACAGACCACGCCAATAATACAAGGAGAGGGAGAGGCAGATGCATTACTGCAACCAATATTATATATTTTATTTTTTCTTATGCTCCCGTTTACCATCATCACTTGTATATATGCGTCTAAATTACCTGTATAGGTAATATTTTCCATAATATTCTGATCAAAATGGCTGTTGGCATCAGCAAGAGTTGCCCTAAAACATGTTGATGCATATTTTTCATTAGTACCAGCAAATTGTATGCTATTGGTGTGCGATAAATTCGCATCCCCAATAATATTTCCTGAAGTAGTACCAGCATTAACCCAGCCCGAAACAACTTCAATCCCATTAAATGTAGTAGCAGTAGTACTATTCGATGTAGTATTAGTTAGATTGATATTTTGAATAATATTTCCCTGAATAGATGTTGGAGTGAGTGCCCCTGCCGTTAGATTGATACCAATAAACTGAACTGCCGAATTGTTTGTCCAGTTTGTGCCATATGTCCCGCAATTAGCTGCCTGCCCCCCTATATAATTATAACTTATTTCATGACCATTGCTGCTACCTCCAACATTTATTGCAATCTGTTGCGATGATGTAGACGTAGCTGTTTGGTAAAAACTATTAAAAGTTATGGATGCACTATCTTCTACATTTAATGCGTTAATCCCATAATTCGACCAATTATATATATTATTATCATAGACGCTTAGCAGATTCAATGCATTATTGCAATAAATAGCTTGGTAAGGTTGCCCAGTGGTACCGCCCGTAGCATTGCGAATATCATTTCCTAAAATAGCAACAGAGTTTGTTCCATCTTTTCCAATGACCACATCACCATACCCAGATGCAGTGCCATTGTTTTCAATATAACAATTTGCAAGAGTGCAATTAGTAGCGCCATTATCAAATTGTATTGTTGGACCTGTATTAGCCGCTGTAGCGTTAGTATTGCGAAACAACAGCCATTGGCCGCTGCCTGAATAACTTCCGTCAATGGTTACATTATCAGCCTGAATGTTGATCATTGGTGTTAAGCTTGTAACAGCAGTTCCCGAAATAGTTCTTAGGATAGCCGCATCAGGCTGAATGGTTACATTATATCCGACACCTACTGTCCATTGATTTAGCGTAACAGCACCGGTTTCTGTAATATTATTAGTTATATTCACTATAAGGTTACCACATAAACCATTCGCATTTATTGCTGCAAATAAACCTCCAGCTTGAGTCAGTGTTGCGTAGGTTCCTGGTACAGTCACGGTTCCCGACAAACCTCCGGAGCAAGCAGCAGTGGCAAATGACCAAATACTACAGCCGGCTGCTGCTCCACAAGTGCCTTTGGGAACAATTTTCCAGTAATAAGTAGTACCCGCTGCTAAAGTTGGAGTGTATGAAGTAAGCGATGTATTAGTAACATAAGGTGGTGTAGCACTGGTGCCAAAATAAATATCATAATTGGTAGCCCCACTCACCGCATCCCAACTTAATGTTTGTGTTGTTGCGATACCTGTTGACGCATCGTCAGGTACTGGTGTATCTGAACATGCAGTACCCAAATTTACAGTTCCACTTGTAGTTACAGCCGTACTCCAGCAACCACTGGCATCTTCAGCTCTTACCCATTCATTATATGTACCTGCACCCGTTGCTGAAGTTAAATTTGCTGAAGCCGGACTTGCTGTTGAAACTCCTGTTGCTGAAGTTTCCCAATAACAGGTACAGGCTGGAGGGCAAGTCCCTTCAGTAAAAGTCACACCTGTTCCTGAACATTGCGGACTATTACTTGTAATTGCTCCAGGAGTGGCAGGAAGATCGACTGTTCCACTTGCCGTTACAGCTGTACTCCAGCATCCGGTAGTTTTATCCTGAGCCCTCACCCAAACGTTATATGTTCCTGCAGTTATATCTGTAGTATATGTTGAACTTGAATTTGAAACGTCAGTTCCGGTTGCTGAAGTTTCCCAATAACAGTTACAATTGGAAGTACAAGTACCCTGTGTAAAAGTTACTCCTGTTCCTGAGCATTGCGGACTATTACTTGTAATTGCTCCGGGCGCTGCTGGTGGAGTGCAAGCAGAAGTTACAACAAAAGTGTAATCTTCGCATTCGGAATATGCCGTACCGGGACAAGCGACAGGTGTTTCATCAAGCCAATCTGTAACCACTCTCATTCTTGTACTGCCCAAAGTTGCTCCTGCCGGCACAGTAAAACTTCCCGTAGCGCTTGCCACATATGTCGTAGTCATAAATACTTGTTCCCCTGCATCAACAAAATCGCCATCCTGGTTCCAGTCAACCCAAATTCCAAACCCGTACGTACTGATTCCATCACCGGTAACTGAAAAATTCACTACACCATTTAGTTGCTGGGTAACAGTCATTGATAAGAAGCTCCCATAACCATTGGTTGAAAATCCAGAATTATTATTAGTAATATTTGTGGTACCACCTGTGGTAGAAAAATTATTTATATAATATGTAGTATTGGTTGTATTCGTATTTGTACAATATGCTACCGATGTTACCGATCCGCTGCAAACCACATTAACAGAGCTTGCACCCCCGCCGGTATTTGAAATATTCTCATTATTATAATTGCCAACTGATAAACCCGACTTGAGCCTTACATAAACCGTTTTTGGTTGTCCTGTTATTATACCACCTGCGTATGCATAGGTTATAGAACCACTAAAGGTTATATTATCGCTTGAAACCTGGTAATCCGTACTTCCTGAAATAGTAATATTACCCGAGCCTGTCAAGCTGGTTCCGCTAATGGTATAGCTTTGTGAAGCTGAAGGGCCAGCGCCAAAAACATAGGTAAAACCGGATAATGTCGTAGGTGATATTGTAAAGTGAGGGCTTGCCGAAGATACAACGACTGTATAATCTTCGACTTCACCGTCAAAACCAGTTTCACATGAAGATGTATTATAAGAATTATATTTTGACTGAACTCTCATTCTTGTCGATCCTAATGTTGCTCCAGGAGGAACAGTAATGCTATATGGACATGAACTGCTACTTCCATTTGTAACATTCGTTGCCGTACCAATTTGATATGTTTCTCCTGCATCTGCAAAACTTCCGTTTTGATTCCAATCAATCCACACTGTCTGGTAGTTCGTATAACTACCACCAGTATTTACTTTAACCGTAATAGGATATGTAGAACCTTGAATTACGGCTGCTGCCGTACCACTTGTATAATCAGTATAAGGACCGCCTGTTCCACTGGTAGTATTATTTATTCCGGCAAACGTAACGTTTGTAATCCCATCCGAAGTTCCGCCAGTTGAGGTGCAATAGGTTAAAGTAGTTACTGTTCCACTGCAACCTACATTTGCTGTAGGTGCCCCTCCTCCTGCATTTGTTATAACTTCGGAATTATAGTTTCCGGCAGATAAGCCTGATTTAAGCCTTACATAAACTGTTTTGGGTTGACTTGTAATAGTACCGCTTCCATAAGGAAAGGTAATTGAACTGCCAAAAGTTATGTTATCGCTCGAAACCTCGTAATCCGCACTTCCTGTAATTGTAATATTCCCCGAACCTGTTAAATTGCTTCCGCTAATAGTATAACTTTGTGAAGTGGAAGGACCATTACCAAGAACGTATGTAAATCCGCTTAGTGACGTAGGAGCTGTGGTAAGGGTAGGACTTAAGGCAGCGCAAGGTGTAAAAGTATAAGATCTACCGCTCCCAGGCCAGGTAGCATTAGCATCGTTTGCAGTTGAAGCGCTGCATGTATTAGTACCTGTACTAACACTTTGATAATTTGTTGCTGTTGCGCCTCCAATACCACACGAAAAGCTTGCCGGTGTTGTTCCTGCATTATAAACAAACTCTATCACATTAGTTGTTTCATAAAGCCATACCTGAAACCTGCAATTATAAGCACTCGAAGTAGAACTAGAGTTATAAAGTTTAAAATCAACAACCAATATTTGATTAGGTGTTGTGCCAGAGACACCCCAAGATACACTTCCAGTTGAGGCAGTGCTAAGGTCATCCCATAAAGGCATAATTTTCGGTTGGTTTGTTGCTGTTGTTATACCGTTTGAATAATCGGTTCCTACCACATTATTTCCTAATCTCATTAACCCATTACTATTTACAGAAAACTTTGTATATGGAGTACCTTCATATGTAAAAGTAAATTTCGAACTAAAATCAATAACGGAAGAAACCGCATCATCATTTCCGGAAGCAATTATACTAGTCAATGCCGGTGCGAGAAGACCTACACCGGTTCCAGTTGAAAAAGTATATTGACCGGCATTGCAGGAAGAAGAAGTCGTAGTAAAAGTTTGAACCGTAGAATTTGAGCTATATACAGGTCCCGTGCATACCTGGCGAATATAATAATCGTAGGCTGTACCAGAAGCTAAACCTGTTATTGCATAAGTGTATGTACTAGCTGCGACGGCGGCAACAGTACCTCCTCCGGCAGAAGCGCCAGTTCCAGGAGTAAAACCTGTAGCGCCATATTCAACAATGTAAGAACCTGTGCATGAAGCACAGGACCAATTAGCAGTAGCACCGGATGCTGTAATTGAAGAAGCTGCAGCTGAAGTTGGTGTGGTGCAAGAAGATGCTTTTTCGTAAAGATATACAACTGCTTCGGTACCTGAATTATAACATGAAAAAATAGAGGCTCCAGAATTATACTCTAGAACATTACGTGATGACTCATTAGCACTTGTCAATGTAGCCTGACCGGAAGAAAAAGTTATTGTCCAGGTTGTTGAAGATGATTGAGTCTTTAAATAATTACTACTAGAGCTTGCGGCATATAAATAGCCTGCATTTACAGCATCATACAAGGTCCAGGAACCAGTACTGCCTCCTAATGTAATTTCAAATGGTTTAGCGTCAGTAGTTAATGTGGCAGGCGTAGTGCTAATAGAACTTGAAGCAACAGTAATTGCAACCTGTGCCCTATTATTAGTGTTTTGAAGCCCCATTGAATAACCACTACCGTTTGTTCCTGTTGAAACAATAAGATATTTTGCACCTGATACAAGTCCGGCTGTAGATGTAATAAGATTGTAAGTGCTCTGCCCCTGCCCATTTTCAACAAAGGCAAATAATAAAGCCAGCAATATAGGAGAAAAAAACCAACGGACTTTCAATAGATGACTATTGTTAGCCCTGCTCTTTTTTATCATATGTAGAAATATTTTCACTTTGTTAAAAATAAATGTCAAACTGCAAACTCTTTTTTTACTTCTGCTTATTTGTTTTTAGTACCATCCGTATTATTGCTATCATTTTGTATAATTATCTTATCATCATTGTCACTGCTTTCATTTGCCCCCCTATCATCAATATTGTCCATCCTATGCAAAGTTACGCTGATATTAGCGTCAACCAAAGTAGCCTTTTTCCTAACGATATTATCGCTTGTTTTCGATGTATCGCTATAAAAGCTTGCTGTCGTAAAATCTTTTGAAAAAGCAACATTTGTATTACTTGAACTGTTTGTACTGTCGGTTTGCTTTATTGTGCTTTGTGCAAAACACTGAAAAGAAATAAAAACAAAAAACATGACAACACCCATTGCCACTGCATTCGACGTGGTGGATCTGTTTCTTGTTTTTATATATTTTTTTTCGCGTTGCATTATATTATCTGTAACTAATTATTTCTTCAAATATAAGGTAAAAAATGGCATTTCGCAATAAGCAAAGGTACTTAATAATAATGTTAATTTATAAGTAGTTATACTTAACTTTACAAAAACGATTTAGGCTATTTTGGCAGTCGTTTTATTTTCCAACCAATGGTTGTTCTCTTCTATACTTTTTTTGAGAATTAATTAAAAGATATCCTAGGAGAAATTTCAAATTAATATTTCTTCCTTTTTACCATAAATTACTTTGCGTAAAATGGCAAATTGCTTAAAAAATAAATCTGAAATTTTTCACAATCTTCATTCATTTGTTTAGATATTGATTGAATGCCTATATTTGCGAACTATTTTCAATATTCAATGCAAAAATTCATATCGCAAATATTCTTAAAAATCATCGGATGGAAAATCACAGGATCATTTCCCTGTGAAATAAAAAAGGCTGTTATTATTGCTGCACCTCACACTTCGAATTGGGATTTTATTATTGGCAGAGCCGGGTTTCACAAATTGGGCATTAAAAAAATAAAGTTCCTCATAAAGAAAGAGATATTCAAATTCCCGATAGGCCCGGTGATCAAATCGTGGGGCGCTATTCCCATCGATCGAGGAAAAAATAACAATACGATCATTGCTGTAGGAAAAATGTTTGAGGAAAATGATAAACTTCTTTTACTGATCACTCCCGAAGGCACACGAAGTTTAGTTGAGCACTGGAAAAAAGGTTTCTACCATGTTGCTATTGCTGCAAAAGTACCGATTGTACTGAGTTACGTGGATTATAAAAAAAAGGAAGGCGGCTTAGGTCCTGTTTTGTACCCAACAGGAAATTTTGAAGAAGATTTTAAATTCATTACTGATTTCTATAAAACTAAAACCGCTAAATTTCCGGAGCAGTTTAATTTATCTCCGCAGTTCCAGAAAAAGGATGTTATTTAGTTATTACGTTAATTAGAAATCTATTTCTAAATCAAATTTATCTTTCAGTGTTTTTATTGCAGGATTTTTTTCAGCCATTTTTTTAAATTTTTCCTGCGGAGTAAAAGGCTTTATCGTTTCCGGATTTTTATTGATCAACGTTTGCAGCTGAATTTTGTAATTATTCAATTCTTTTCTTAAATAGGTAAGAATATCCATTTTGCTGTCAGCTATCTCTTTTTCCTGGATCACATTTTCAATGGTTAATTCTATCAAAAAATTTTCTTTGATCTCAGGCATTCTTGAAGTAAGAGTCAAAAAGAAATCGGGACTTTCCTGTTTGAATTTTTCAGCAAAAATTAACCATGCTTTCTCAAATTGATCTTTTGTAAATTCGTCTGAAGGCTTTTCATAATCAATATTTGATTCTTCTGCCTTTCCATCATTCTGCTCGGTAACTTTTTTATCATCTTCAGCGAGTGATTCAAGAATTGATTTCGTTCCGGTGATAATTTTTTTTACAGATTTTGCAGCAGGTTCGGAAACAGTTGAAACCGGAGCTTCTTTTATTTTAATTTCTTTTTTCTCAATTTCATCTTGGGTTTTTTCGAGTTCTTTTTTTATTGGTTTTGCCTGCGAGCTATCAATTTTTGCTACCGGTTTAATGGATTCTATTTTAGGAATTTCCTTGAACGGATTATTTTGTGAATGGATAGAACACATCTGCATCAGCGTAAGTTCAAGCATCAAACGCTTGCTATTCGCTGTTTTATAATTCACATCACATTTTGCAACAAGATCAAGTGCTTTAATTAAAAAATCGGAAGAACAATTTCGAGCTTGTTCGGCATATTTATCGCGAATATTCTCTCCAACTTCCAAAAGTTTTATTGTTGACTCATCCCTACATACAAGCAGGTTTCGGAAATGCTCACCCAAGCCGCTAATAAAATGATGCCCGTCAAAGCCATGTTCAAGAATTTCATTCAGTATCAACAAGGTTTGAGGAATATTTCCATTCAAAAGAAAATCTGTAACTCTAAAGAAATAATCATAATCCAGCACATTCAAATTTTCAATAACTGTTTTGTATGTGATGCCATTATCACCCGCAAAACTAACGATCTGATCAAAGATAGAAAGCGCATCACGTAAAGCGCCATCGGCTTTTTGTGCAATGATGTGCAATGCATCAGATTCAACAGTTACATGTTCGCTCTCAGCAACGAATGCGAGGTGTTTTGCAATATCATCAATTGTTATTCGGTTAAAATCGAAAATCTGGCAGCGGGAAAGTATTGTTGGAATGATCTTATGTTTCTCAGTCGTTGCAAGAATGAACTTTGCGTAAGCAGGCGGTTCCTCTAGTGTTTTGAGAAAAGCATTGAATGCCGATGAAGATAACATGTGAACTTCATCAATTATATAAATCTTGTACTGCCCTATTTGCGGCGGAATGCGAACCTGATCAACAAGATTGCGAATATCATCTACAGAATTATTGGATGCAGCATCCAACTCAAACACATTAAATGAATTTGATGTATTGAACGATTGACAAGGCTTACAAACATTACAGGCTTCCATATTCGGGGAAGGATTTTCGCAGTTAATGGTCTTCGCAAGAATACGTGCACAGGTTGTTTTACCAACGCCGCGCGGTCCGCAAAAAAGAAAAGATTGCGCAAGATGATTATTCCTGATCGCATTTTTCAGTGTGGAAGTAATAGATCGCTGTCCGACCACAGTATCAAAAGTAACAGGCCTGTATTTCCTTGCCGATACAATAAAATTTTCCATTATAAAAAATATGAATTTTGACAAATATAAAGAATTATTTTCTTTCGGGTAAAAAGGTAAATCCTAAATAAAAATAAAAAATAGTAATTTTGAAAAATAATTTCAAAATATATGATCAAGCATATTGT
>Ga0224523_1001016_pt1 | contig 12704 bp, 10 predicted proteins | sample CFST50metaG_FD_182732 | JGI IMG/M metagenome (GOLD analysis project Ga0224523, IMG submission 182732) | Peat soil microbial communities from Stordalen Mire, Sweden - C.F.S.T50 | ecosystem: Environmental > Terrestrial > Soil > Wetlands > Peat | place: Sweden: Norrbotten County, Stordalen Mire...
TTTTTATTTATTAAAATTAATGGCCAAAGATATTAATAGAATTAATTAATACCAAAGGAATTTTCATACAATTGAAGCTCTTCGCATCAAGCTACGAAGAACCGGAACGAAGTGGAGCTCAGCGCAGCTAATCTTCGATCCCCTAAGGTATATTCTTAATGCTCGCTGACTCCGCAGCAAGCAACGGAGAACCCATCCGCCATTTGGCGGAGAGCTCGGCGAAGCCAATGCGATCGCGGGGATTCAATCTTATTAAAATTAAACCAATAAAATCAGCCAATATTTCGAATTACGAATTACCCATAATAAAAAAACCAGCACTTCATAAATTGCTCTAAGCTATGTTTCGTAATTTCAAATTCCTGTTTCGATTCAGCACCGGCATCTGACCTGTTCATTATTTATACAGAGAATTCATCCGCAACCGATTCCAGAATAAAGAACCGCGGAATTACATTAAAATTATTGCAGTGGTTTAATTGACTTTTGCATTTTATTTAATCATAAAATCAAGAACCGGTTCATCGCCGAGGTAAGCGACCAGGTTATCATTTCTATGGAGCTTGCCTACGCCGGGCGGAGTTCCTGTGAAGATAAGGTCACCGGTTTTCAGGGTAAAAAACTTCGAGACATATTCTATAATCTCATTAAAGCTGAATATCATATCGGAAGTGTTGCTTTTCTGTACCACTTTATCGTTGATCTCAAGCCTGAAATCGAGATCTGCCATGTTTTTTATACCCGCCACAGGAACAAAATTGCCTAAAGGTGCTGCTCCGTCGAAGCATTTTGATAATTCCCATGGCATCCCGGCAGATTTCAGACTGGTCTGCAAATCGCGTGCTGTTATATCTATGCCTAAAGTGACTTCATCAAAATACCGCGGGGCAAATTTTGCAGAGATCCCCTTTCCCAGCTTGCTGATCTTTATTACAACTTCAACTTCAAATTGGATATCTGACGAAAAATCAGGCAGGAAAAATGGTTTATTATTTTTCAGTATCGAGGAATCGGGTTTCAGGAATACAACCGGCTCACTCGGAACAGACCACCCCAGTTCAATGGCGTGTTTCCTGTAATTGAGTCCGATGCATATGATCTTCATTTTATCCCTGGTTTTTTCCGAAAGATCTCAGTTTTATCTCCGTAAGAACTTTTTTTGTGTAAAGAGGAAATTCACCGTTCATCATCCAGGAATAATATGCCGGTTCCACATTAAAAACAAGTTCGACAGACTTTCCTTTATGTTTGCCAAAATTAAAAACTTCAACTCCATTCTCATCGAGAATGATTCTTCCGGCGAAATCAACATTACTGTTAAATGAGCTGAAATCTGCAAGCTTCTCTACATCATTTTCAAGATCTTTATATCTGTCGAGCTGTGATTTAAGAATTTCGTAAGTGGCTGCTGTATCGGCCTTTGAACCATGAGCCCCTTCCAACTCCTTTTTGCAATAGAACAGGTAAGCAGCTGATAATGTGCGCTGTTCTTTTTTATGGAAAATGACCTGAACATCGACATATCTTCTTTTAGTGAAACTAAAATCGACATTGACTCTCAGGAATTCTTCCGCAAGAACCGGTATGTCAAATTTAATGGCATTATACCCTGACAGATCACAACCCTCAAGAAACATGGCAAGCTTCTTTGCAACTTCTCTGAAGGTAGGCGACTTAGCTACATCTTCATCTTTTATCCCATGTATAGCTGTGGATTTGGGAGGAATTGCCATTTCAGGGTTCACCCTGGTACTCATCCACTCCTCTTTACCGTTTGGACTTATCTTCAAGACTGAAAGTTCCACAATCCGATCAGTTGAAACATTAATTCCTGTGGTTTCAAGATCGAGAAAAGCAATGGGACGTTTAAGATTCAGATTCAAAGGTCAGGCATTTATCATCATTGGCATAAGAAGCATCAGCAGATCTTCCGATTCATTATCTGATATCACCGGAAGGAAGAGTCCGGCTCTCGTGGGATCGGCGAGTTCGATCATAACATCCTGTGATCCGATGTTAGACAGAATCTCCACAAGGAAAACCGATTTGAAACCGATTTCAATCTCATCTCCTTCATACTGGCACTTGATCCTTTCATATGCTGATATTGAAAAATCAATATCCTGTGCAGAAACCAAAACCTGGTTACCTTTAAGCTGAAGCTTCACAAGATTGCTGGCCTGATTTGAAAAAACAGATACTCTCTTAAGGGTATTAAAGAATTCTACCCTGTCAATTGTGATCTTACGTGGATTATTCTTGGGAATAACTGAATTGTAATTCGGATAATTGCCTTCAACCAGGCGACATACAACCTTGTAATTACTCAGTATAAAAAAAGCATTTTTATCATCAAATTCAACCGTAACAGGTCCCGCCTCTTTCGGTAAAATATTTTTAAGCAGAGAAGCGGGCTTTTTGGGCAGTATAAATGATGCACTATCATCTGAATGAGCGTCAGTTCTCTGGTACCTTACCAGTTTATGAGCATCGGATGCCACAAATGTAATTTTATCGGTCGATGTTTCTACAAAGATGCCTCCCATTACAGGTCGAAGTTCATCATCTGCAGTAGCAAAAAGAGTTTTGCTTATCCCTGCAAGCAATACATCAGCATTAATTACGAATTCAAATTTTTTATCCTTTTTAATTGATGGCAAAGCCGGAAAGTCGATACCATTCTGACCGACAACATTGAATTTACCATTTTCTGAACTGATAACAACCGCCAGGCTTTCCATATTGATATCAAAGGTGAGCGGTTGAACTGAAAACTCTTTCAGTGCGTCAAGTAATATTCTTGCCGGAAGAGCTATTGTGCCATCTCCATCAGTGTTCTCAAGCTTCATCCTTGTTATCAGTGTAGATTCAAGGTCTGATGCAGTTATTTCAAGATCGTTCCCTGACAGATTGAAGAGAAAATTATCGAGTATGGGAAGAGTATTTTTTGAACTGATTACCCTGCTTATAGCCTGCAGATGACCAAGAAGTTCCGAGCTGGATACTACAAATTTCATATTGGTATCGTTTTAAGTTGATTTATTGATTTCCAAGTTTTACTAGTATTGTCAAAATGAATGAATTGAACTATAGAATTTGCTCAATTCTCAATTACCAATATTACAAAAAAAAACTATTCGCTCAAATAAAAAATTATTGCATAAAGAAATATGATCTCTTCTTAATCAGTGGATCTATATCGAAATACCGAATTATAAAAAGCTCATCCTTTCCATCTGTCTTCCCCAATAACCTGTCACTGTCAATTTCTTTCGTGCCTTTCCGCATTCCCCATAAAGTCAGGACACTCTTTTTACCTGTAATATTAACAACAGTAATAATGTACAGGGGTTGTTTAGTCTCAATTGATTTCTTCTCTGTTTCTTCTATATTAAAAGCCCATGATTCAAATGGGACCCAGGCAAAATATGATATATAACGAAAGACTCGTGAAGAATCCCATCCTGTCATTTTGCCAGCATTATCGGAAAGAGAATAATGATGATTTCTGTTAATAATGGAAAAAGATGAAGCAGTATCAGAGAAGTTCTCGAGGTTCACTGAAGATATCTCTGACGGTAAAAGATTAAAAACCGTATATGGTTGCCAGAATAATTCGTTAAGCGTAAACCCTGAACCAATATCACCTTCATAGCCAGGTACATATACAATAAAAGGCTTTGAAGACTCCTTTATTTTCATAATGTTTCCGTAAGCGTTTGATGCAGTTTTGTAAACAAGAAATGACTTAAGAAGTCTTTTCTTTTCATAAACTTTTACCTTCACAGGAATAACATGTTTCCCGGTTATTTCATTTCCAAACAAATCAGCAGATATGGGGGATTTAATCTTTATCTCTTTCAAAATTCTGAGAATAAAAAGCACACCGTTTTTTCTAGCCTCGGACTTACCGTTGATTATCCAGTTCTCGCCTTTTTTCTCAAGATCCAATCTTTTTCCGCCTTCCGAAAACTCTATTTTGGTAATCTCTTCCCTGGGTTCGGAAGCAAATGAGCTATTGCTTTTCCCAAACGGTGATTTACTCTTGAACAGGATCAGGAGAAATATCCCGATTACAATGATAAAAAAAACACTTCTGACTAATAATTTATTCTTTATCAATTTCCTGCGTATTTTTTTCTTCTGAAATAGCTGTAAAGGAATCCTCCAAGTATAACTATAATAACCGGGCCGGCTATATTGATCAACTGCCACTTAAATTTATCAGCCTTGATAATTTTATGGTTCAATAACCTGAGTTTTAGTTCTCTGGATCTCAGCTCCATAATTCCATTTTTATCAACAAGCCAGTTAAGACAATTTATAATAAAATCCCTGTTCCCATATACTTGTCCGGTATATTTATCCTGGCCCAGAGGAAGAGGTGTTTCATTCAATCCTGACCTTTTAACCTCGTTCCTTATTATATCCCCATCAGCTATAACAATCATCCTGGTTTCTTTGCTCTCGGTCCTGATCCTGAGATTTTTATCATCTGTAAGATTACTTACCATCCTGTTCTTAAAAGCAGAGGTGAATACACCCTCAAGTAAAACTGCTACCGGCAGGTTTTGCTTATTAAAATCTTTCTCAACTGGAGTCATTTCTGCTTCTTTCAGACTTATCATAACTGGAGGAGAAACTATACGGCTATATTCAGATGTTGAAAGAAGTATCTTTTTCCTTATTGCCGGATCGAGACCCACTGTGTCAATATAATTCACGAATTCTCCTTCCACCCTGTTCAGGTTTCTAGTAATAGGATGATTTGTAGCCGGTTTTAGTAATGGATTATAAACCCACGGAGCAGAAACAACTTGTTGACGGGTACTTCCGCTCATAACCATTAACCTGATCGGGACACATTCAATATCCTGAACGATTGCCGGATTTATTCTGGCCCCATACCTGAATAGCTGATCTTCAATGTTTAAAGGCCGGTAAAGGCCAACTGTAGTGCCGAATCTGAGACTATCGGAATTCACAGCTACCTCATCTATAAGCCACATTACCTTGCCTCCGTTCATGATATATTGATCGAGTACTAACTTGTCTGATTCATTGAAAACTTTTTCAGGTCCTGCGATAACAACAGCTGCATATTTGTCAAGAATACCTGGTTTTCCTCCGATAACACCCCTGTCGATAGTAAAAAATCTGGCAAGATTCATTGTGATATCCGCTGTCTCTATCTCAGGAATTTCTCCGTGCCCTTCAATAAATGCAACCTTGTTTATAGTATCTGAACTGAGGGTGGATATTGTTTGAATCATCTCATACTCAAGACCTTCTACCGAACGAAGTATATTTTGCTCAGATGAGGGGGTGGAATTATTCAGAAAATTAACTGGCACTTCAATCCCATTATAATTGACAATCATTCCAGGAAAAATAATCTTCTGAGATGACCCTCCTTCAGAATCACCTGTTTCGAGCCTTATTGGATTCAATCCCTTTTTTTCCAGAGTCTGGTATTGAGCCTCTCTCTGCCTGGCATCCTTTCCTCCGGACGGGTTTATAAACTCATAATCTAATTTTCTCCCGGAGGCTATTCTGAATTCATCAAGCATTTCACCAACAGATCTTTTCAAACGTTTTAACGGTATAGGTATTTCTCCTTCGAGATACACCTGTATGTAGATGTCGTTTTTTAAATGGCTGAGTACCTGTCGTGTTGGTCGGGAAAGAGTAAACCTTTTATCTTCTGTCAGATCATATCTGAACCTTAAAAATGAACTTATTACCGAAACAAGAATGATTCCTGCAACTATACTGAGAAATTGCAGCCAGCTTTTCAATTTAATGCCCCTGTCACCTGTTTTTTCTGTCATGACTTAACTTTTTTTCTTCCATTTACGCGATAACAGGTGAAATCTGGTAGCTTCATTAAACAAGCAAGCTACAGCCAGGAAATAGACGATATCTTTAATATCAATAACTCCCCTGCTGATAGATTTATAATGTTCGTTGATCCCGAGTCTGATAACAAATTCATCCAATTTTTTTAAGCCGGGCAGATATGCAAATGAATCAAATCCCATAAACAGAATAAAACAGAATAGCACAGCCATGATAAATGCAATTACCTGATTATCAGTAAGAGATGAAGCAAATATTCCGACAGAGACATAGACTGACGCCAGAAAGAACAGGCCAATAAACGAGCCCATTATACCACCCTTATCAAGGTTCCCCGGAGATTCTCCAAGCTGATAAACTGAAAAATAATATATCAGTCCTGGCAACAGTGCAAGCAGAACAAGGCATACTGAAGCGAAGTATTTTCCGTAGACAATTCCTCTTTCTGTGATTGGTCTCGAATAAATCAACTCTATTGTACCCAGTCTCTTTTCTTCAGCTATCATCCTCATTGTAACAGCCGGGACAAGAAACATGAAAAGCCATGGGGAAAGGAAAAACAGGGTATCCAATCCGGCATACCCGTTATCCATTATATTCCACTCACCCGGGAAAACCCACATGAACAGACTATTAATCAGAAGGAAAACAATTATAACCAAATAACCTGTAAGGCTGCTGAAAAAACCACTTATCTCCTTTCTGAAAATTGCAAACATGTAATTTTATTACATTTTAGAACTGATTAACTAATTATGACTTTTCATTTTATATAGCTTCTCACATTCGTCCCACTTTTTTACCCCCCTGCCCCCCAAATGGGGGGTTCTCGATTTTTTGTTTTCAGTTAGCCCCCCAAATGGGGGGGTTGAGGGGTAAGTTTAGTGCAAAGCTACAGCATTTTTTATATCCGATATTATAACGCCAAAATAATAAAAATCAATGATCTGTTTATAGGTGAATCCTCTTGTTGCCATCTCCATTGCCCCTTCCTGACAAAGGCCAACACCATGACCATAGCCTCTTCCATTGAGTATTATGGAATCGCCTTTTGCATTAACAGAAAAAAAAGTCGACCTGAGATTAAGGTCCGCTCTAATGGTTCTTAACGGAATTGTTAATGATCCGGTTTTATAATCAGTAAGCCTTGATTCCTGCTTGAAATTGAATACTGACGGATTTTCAACTTTTCCAGTATATCCCGATTTTCTGATATAGCTTATCCAATCATCTAAAGGGTAGCTTTTTCGCCATGTAGCATTTCTGGACCTAAGGCAGTATGGATCCACAACACTTTTAAGATAAGGTTGCCCAGAAAGCCAGACATCTTCGGAAGATGAGGTTTCTCCACCGCAGTTCGAGTGGAATGCTGATATTATGAGAGAGCTATCCTTATCAAGAATAACAAGTCCCCTGGTTTCCTGGGTTGCCTTATTTAGCAGGGTATCCGGTGAAAATCCATTATACGCCTGACAATGTGTATTATCACATACATTGTATTTGTCGGATGAATGTTTATCAAAATATTTGTACATGTATGTCCGGGCAATAATAGCCTGGGTTTTAAAATACTCCAGGTTTTTGCCCGCCCCTCCCTCAGCCATCACCACGCCTGCTATATACTTTTCAACATCGGATATATTTATAAATACCAATGTTCCAAGATCAGGAAAACACAGAAGATCGCCTGAATAATTCTGCCGTAGATGAGATTTCCCATTCATCATAAGTGAAAATGAATCATTCCGGCTTCTCCCTTTAAAGATCAGTGAATCACAAACAAATCCCTTTGTGTTTCTCTTCTTAACAGCAAGTTTTCCATTATATCTTGTTATAATGACGGATTCATTTTTATATACTGAAAGTAGATCACCGTTGAAGGGATTTAGTTCGTAGGTTCCTTCAGTAACTGAAAGCACAGCTGATTCGGGAGACTGATTTGCGAAAATCCGGATTTTGACCTGCGCCGAACCAATTGTACAAAAATCAGCTAATATAAAAATAAATAATATCTTCAATCTCCTTTTCACTTTTTCTCCTCTTCTCCCCTGCATTTCTTCAACTCCCGCACCATCTCCCTGGCAATTCTGCCTGAAGCCCCGGCTGATCCCAGTTTGATTTTTAATTCCTCATAATCAGATAATAATTTTTCGCGTTTCACACCACCAGGTAGAATGGCTTTAAGCTCTTTTAAGAGAGCTTTTTCAGTAAGGTCATACTGGACCAATTCCTTAACAACTTCGGAACCCATAATGAGATTTACAAGTGAGATATATTTTACTTTGACCACCATCCAGGCGATCAACATTGAGAAGAAATCTCCTTTGTAACAAACAACCTGAGGTGTTCCGAGCAGAGCAGCTTCAAGGGTAGCTGTTCCGGAAGTGACAAGGGCGGCTTCTGCAGCGTAAAGAATTTCGTATGTTTTTTCTTTAATCACTTTTACCGGGGCATTGCCAATGATTTTGATATAGAGTTCATCCGGTATATTCTTAACTCCTGCAAGAACAAACTGATAATCCGGGAAATGATTGATTGTTTTCATCATTTCAGGCAAAATAAGCTCAATTTCATGTCTGCGGCTTCCCGCTAACAATGCAATCATAGATTTATTTTCAATCCCAAGATATTTCCACATACTATCTTTAGCAGGAAACCTGGAAGTTCGCTTTTCTGTCTCATCAATGAGTGGATTTCCCTGATATTCAACAGTTATTCCGTGCTTTTTATAAAAATCCACCTCGAAAGGAAAGATAATGAACATGCGATCAATATACTCTTTGATCTTCCTGACTCTTCCTTCATTCCAGGCCCATAGCTTAGGTGAAATATAATAGAAAGTCCTGTAGCTGGCTTTTTTAGCAAACTCAGCAATCCTGAGATTAAAACCAGGATAATCTATGAAGATTACGACATCCGGCTTATATTCAATTATTTGCTGTTTACAGAGTTTTATATTTTTAGTAATCGCACGAAGGTTCTTAATAACCCCGATAAAGCCCATGAAAGCCAATTTCCGGTAGTGAACGAGAAGAGTGGCGCCGGCAGATTCCATGAGATCACCTCCCCAACATTGGACCTCTGCATTTATATCTGCTACGATTAACTCTCTTATCAGATTTGAGCCATGAAGGTCGCCAGATTGTTCTCCTGCAATTATAAAATACTTCATCCTAAAAACTTTACACCAAATACAATCACAGCCCAGGCTATTGTCACTGCCAGCACGCCACGAGTAGCTCTCAACATGTCTAACTGGTTAAATATCATAAAAATTAGAATATTCGGGAATACACATAAAGTAATTGAATGTGTAATAATCTTTGAGTCCGCTATTCTGACAAGGTATAAATGAAGCGATTGATGACCTGAAGAAAGCAGGTAAATGGTTATTCCTATAATAAACGGAAATACTAGTCCTGAAATTATACCTGTAAGAACTTTGTCGTATTTCTCGTAAAATTTCATTTTTTAAACCTGAATTTAAGTTTATCAATATACGAATGAGCGGTCATGTCGACAGTAACCGGCACTACTGAAACATAATTATGTGCAATAGCCCATTCGTCAGTATCGGTAGCTTCAGGTTCATGATTCTGGAAAACTCCGGTCAGCCAGTAATATGTTTTTCCCATTGGGTCTTTCCTTTTTTCAAACTCCTCTCTCCAGTTGCCTTTTGATTGTCTGCATATTTTTATTCCCTGTATTTCATATTTTTTAGCTGCCGGAATATTTACATTCAGGCAAATACCTCCTGGAAGAGGCTCTATGGCAAGCTTCTTCATTACAATCCTGATATATTTCTTACATATCGAGAAATCAGCCGTAGGTGAAAAATTATTCAAGGAAAATCCGACAGAATTTATCCCGTAAAGACAACCTTCGATTGCAGCGGCCATTGTACCTGAATAGAGAACACTTACTGATGCATTGGATCCATGGTTTATCCCGGAAACCACCCAATCAGGAATTCTTTCAGCCAATTGATTGATAGCCAGTTTTACACTATCGGCCGGAGTTCCGTTGCATGCATAAATCCTGTGTCTGTCATTTTCTTCAAGAAGTTTTACACGTAACGGAGTCTTTACAGTCAATGCCTGAGACATGCCCGACATACTTTCTATAGTAGAAATCAGAACGACCTTTCCAAACTCTTCCATCACTTCAAGCAGAGTCTTCAATCCTCCCGCATATAAACCGTCATCATTCGTTAAAAGGATCAGTTTATCATCTTTTTCAACAACCATAAAAATTGCTTGTTTGAGTTACAAATATAGTCAAATTAGAGAGAACATTATGAGCTTTGTGATGAAACCACTCTGTGGTTTAAGGTTGAAAAACATATTCCTGACCTATTAATGGTGGAACCGCCCCGCGGTTCATTAAAGCTAAAACAAAAATCTTTACGATAAACGCCGGAGGCGTTTCACCAATTCGTTAAGGGATAATGAGATTCCTCGCTAACGCTCGGAATGACAGGGATCTTGGGTGTATTAAGGAAGGAGAGGCGGTTCTCCAAAACGAACCGCCTCTCCTTCCCACCTTAAAATAAATAAATGTCATTCCGAATGTAGCGAAGTGGAATGAGGAATCTCATCAAACCAAAATCATAAACGCTCAATCCTGATCATATATATATTTTCCTTACTTTTGCAATCTCACAGGTACCTTTATTAGCTAAACTCAGAGATGAAGATTTCATATAACTGGATTAAAGATTATTTAAAGATTGATCTTGAACCTGCAAAAGTTGCAGAAATATTAACAGCTATCGGTCTTGAAATAGAAGGAATGGATGAATGGGTCTCTGTAAAAGGGGGCCTCGAAGGTGTCGTAATTGGTGAAGTACTAACTAGCAAAAAACATCCTGATGCCGATAAGCTTTCTATAAACACAGTCGATATCGGTGGGCCCCAACCTCTTCAGATCGTTTGCGGCGCTCCTAATGTTACTGCCGGTCAGAAAGTTCCTGTAGCTACAATCGGAACAGTTGTTTTTAAAGGAGAGGAGAGCTTAGAGATCAGAAAATCAAAAATCAGGGGTGAATTATCTGAAGGGATGATATGCGCGGAAGATGAACTGGGACTGGGTAATTCGCATGATGGTATTATGGTTTTAGACAAAAATGCAAAACCCGGAACACCCGCTGGCAATTATTTTAAAATTGCAAAAGATACGGTTTTTGAAATTGGGCTTACTCCTAACAGAATTGATAGCGGATCGCATTTTGGAGTTGCTAGGGACTTGGCTGCATACCTGAATCTTAATACCGGAATTGATCAGAAAGCTGTGCTCCCTTCAGTATCATCGTTCAAGCCTGATAATAACGACAACCCTTACGCAATTATTATTGAAAACGCAACCGACTGTCCAAGGTACACGGGTATTACTATAAGCGGCATAACTATAGGAGAATCTCCCGATTGGCTGAAGAACAGACTAAGGGCAGTGGGCCTGAATCCGATAAATAATGTAGTAGATATCACTAATTTTGTTCAGTACGAGGTGGGCCAGCCGTTACACGCATTTGATGCTGATAAGATTGAGGGTAAAAAAGTCATTATCAAAAATCTGCCTGATAAAAGCAAGTTCGTTACTTTGGACAATACTGAAAGAAGTCTCTCATCACGCGATCTTATGATTTGTAATACAAAGGAAGGAATGTGTATTGCAGGAGTATTCGGTGGGATTAAATCGGGTGTTACATCCTCAACAAAAAATATCTTCCTCGAAAGTGCATACTTTAATCCTGTTTCTATCCGCAAGACTTCAAAGAGACACGGATTGAAAACTGATGCAGCATTCAGGTTTGAAAGAGGTACTGATCCAAATATTACCAGATGGGCTCTTAAGAGGGCTATAATGCTTATAAAAGAGGTTGCAGGCGGAAAGATATCATCAGATATTGTTGATGTTTATCCAAAGGAGATAAAAAATGTTCAGGTCGATGTTAACTTTAACAACATCAACAGGCTTATTGGTAAAAAGATTGAAACTGAGACTATAAAGAAAATTCTTTACCTTCTGGATATTGAAATAATTCATGCTGATGGGGTTAATCTCAAACTTATGATCCCATCATATCGCGTTGATGTTAAACAGGAAGCCGATGTTATTGAAGAGATTCTTAGGATTTATGGCTACAACAATGTTGAGGTGAATATGCATGTCAATTCAACTCTTTCGTATCCTGAAAAACCTAATAAGGAAAAAATTGTCAATATAGTATCTGATCTCCTTTCGAATAATGGCTTCGCTGAAATAATGTGCAACTCCCTTTGTCCTGCCGCCTGGTATGAGCAAAGTGACGATTTCAACAAAGAACAACTTGTGTTGCTTGCAAATCCGCTAAGTTCTGATCTGAACGCAATGAGGCAATCGTTGCTTTTTGGAGGCCTCACTTCTGTAATATGGAATATTAACAGGCAGAATCTCGATCTTAAACTTTACGAATTCGGACATTGTTACTTTTATCATAAGTCGGGAGAGTCTTATCCCAAAGCTTCAAATTATATTGAAAAAACATCTCTCGATCTTTTTATTTCAGGAAATACCGGACGCCAGAGCTGGAACTGCAAAACCAATCCTACCGACTTCTTCAACTTAAAATCATCAGTTGAAATAATTCTCTCAAGGTTGGGAATTAAGTCAGAAAATTTATCATCAGGTGAATCCAATAAAAAATACTATTCAGAGTCTTCAACATATCTGTTTAACAACAAGGTAGTAGCCGAAGCAGGACGTGTTTCAAAAAGCTATCTCTCAAAATTTGATATCGGGCAGGATGTTTACTGGGGCCATATCGAATGGGATTTACTTTTTAAAATGATTAAAGATTATTCCAT
>Ga0224523_1001017_pt1 | contig 12701 bp, 6 predicted proteins | sample CFST50metaG_FD_182732 | JGI IMG/M metagenome (GOLD analysis project Ga0224523, IMG submission 182732) | Peat soil microbial communities from Stordalen Mire, Sweden - C.F.S.T50 | ecosystem: Environmental > Terrestrial > Soil > Wetlands > Peat | place: Sweden: Norrbotten County, Stordalen Mire...
CTGACCATCGCATTCGCCCTGCTCATGAGTTTCTGGGTGTCGCGAACTGTGACGCCCCTGCTCTGCTTCTATTGGCTCAAGGAAGGCGGCCACGAGCAAAAGGGCTTTGCCGCCAGGATGACAGGCTGGTTCGACCGGGTCGACGCGGCCTACGGCCGCTCTCTGGAGTGGGTGTTGCGCCATCGCTTGCTGACCGTGGTGGGCATCCTGCTGTTCTTCATCGGCAGCATGTTCATCAAGCGCGGCATCGGCAGCGAGTTCTTCCCGGAGAGCGACGAGTCGCAATTCAGCATCACCTACAAGACCCCCATCGGAACCCGGGTGGAACGTACCGAACAGGCGACGGAACGGCTAGAGGATATCGTGAAGAAGGAGCTGGTCCCCATCGGCAGCGGTGACAAAGCCCAGCGCATCTACACCACGCTCCTATCGGATACCGGTCTGCCCCTGGGGCGCACTGCTATCTTCAGCCAGAACACCGGCACCCATTCGGGCAGTCTTTCGGTCAACCTGGTGACCAGAGCCAACCGTCCGGTTTCGGACGTGTGGGCGGCCGAAAAGGTGCGCGCGGCCTTGCGCGATTCAATGCCCGGAACGCAGTTGTACTTCTTCATCGGCGGCATCGTGAAGCGCATCCAGAATTTCGGGGCCACCGCACCCATCGATGTCGAGGTCTTGGGCTACGACCTCGCTGATGGGTCGCGCTACGGAAGCAGCCTATTGACGAAAATGCGCGGCCTGACCGACCCGCAGGGTCGGCCCTTGCTGACGGATGTCCAATCGTCGCGCGAAGAGAACAGCCCGGAGCTGGACGTGGTGGTGGACCGCCAGAAGGCAGGCATGCTGGGCGTCTCCGAGCAGGACGTAGCGCAGACCATCCTGATCAGCCTGCTGGGCAACACACAGATCACGCCCGTGCCGTTCACCGATCCCAAAACCGGCAACGAGTACTACGTGAACGTGCGCATGGCGGATGCCCACCGCGAGCATGTCTCGGACCTGGGCGATATGTTCATGCGTACTCCCAGCGGCGGGATTGTGACCGTGGACACCTTGGCGCGCATCGAGCGCAACAGCGGTCCGGTCATGATCGACCGCAAGTACCTGCAGCGCATCGTGCACGTCACTGCCAACGTCGCGCCCACCGCAGACCTGGGCGCGGCCAGCGAGGCGGTCCAACGCGTGGTCGACAACACGCCGCCGCCCGAGGGATTTGCCGCCACCCTGGGTGGCCAGACCCTCGAACAGCAGAAGGCATTTCGCGGGCTGATTTTCGCCGCCATCATGGCGCTCGCCCTGGTGTACATGGTGCTAGCCAGCCAGTTCAAGTCGCTCATCGATCCGCTGGTCATCATGTTCAGCGTGCCCCTGGGCGTATCGGGCGTGTTCATCATGCTCTACCTCACCGGCACCAAGCTGAGCGTGAACAGCTTCATGGGCATCATCATGATGGTGGGCATCGTGGTGTCGAACGGGGTTCTGCTGGTCGACTTCGCCAACGTGCTGCGCCGCCGGGGCAAGCCCTTGCATGAGGCCACCGTACTGGCAGGACGCACGCGCTTGCGGCCCATCCTGATGACCACCATCGCCACCATCACCGCCCTCATCCCCATGGCGCTCGGTCTCGGCGAGGGTAGCGAAACCAACCTGCCTCTCGCCCGTGCGGTCATCGGCGGCCTCATGGTGTCCACCTTCTTCACTCTCTTCCTGGTGCCCTCGCTGTATACTGTGCTCGATCGCTTCGCCAAGCGGGTCTCGCCCAACGACGAGGATCTTGGCGACGAGCGGACGGCCGCGGAGGATCCGGCCCATGCCTAGCGACAGGTGGCTACGACTCGTTGTTTGCGTAGCGCTGCTGGCTGCTGCACAGACCGCTCGCGCTCAGGAGGCCAGCGAGCCCCCGCCCGTGCCCAAGTTGCAAGATGCCGCGGCCGACACCGGCAGCGCCTACGAGAAGATCACGATGACCGAGGCGGTGCGACGGGCGCTGGCGCGCAACGTGACCACGCTGGTGGCCCTGGCCGAGATCGATCGCGCCCAGGCTTTGCTCGGCGAGGCGCGCGCCCCGTCCATGCCGAGCCTGATCGGGAGCGCTGCGTACACGCGGCTCGACGGGGATCGGGTTCTGCAATCTGCGACCTACGATTTCACGAAGCCGTATCCCCCACCTGTCATTCCGGGCCCGTCCAAGCTCCTCGCCGCGAAGAACCAGGAATCGGCGAACCTCACCCTGAACCTGCCGCTCATCTCGCCGTCCAACTGGGTGAAATGGTCGCAGGCCAAGACCAACCTGATGTCCGCCCGGGCCGGCAACCAGGACGCGCGCCGGACCGTGGCTCTCCTGGCGGCGCGCGCCTACCTCGCGGTCATCGCGCAGAAACGCCAGCTCGACATCAACGCGCGCGCGCTGGCCACGGACCGCGCCCACTACGACTACGCGCACATTCGCCTGGTGGGCGGCGTCGGCAACAGGGTGGACGACGTGCGGGCCGCACAGCAGGTAGCCTCCGACGAGGCGCTGCTGTCCGCCAGCTACACGGCCCTGGCGCGCGCGCGCGAGGCGCTGGGCATGCTGCTCGGCGAGGACCGCCCCATCGACGTGTTCGACGATCTTGATTTGCCGAAGATCCACGCCGATCCCACGCAAGCGGTGGCCGCGCGCTCGGACGTGGTCGCGGCCAAGACGCGGGTGCAATTGGCCGAACAGACGAAGAAGCAGGGCTGGGCCGACTACACGCCCACGCTCCTGGGTCAGTTCATGCCCTTCTATCAGAACCCGCCAAGCCTCACGGTGCCCGAGACCGGGTGGCAGGCCATGCTGGTGCTGACGGTGCCGTTCTTCGAGGGTGGCATCCGCTGGGCTCAAAACAAGGAGCGGGCCGCGCTCCTCGACGAAGCGCGCAGCCAGTACGACGCCCTGCTACGCCAGACCCGCTCCGACATCCGCATCGCGGTCGAGGAGGTCAGCCGCGCAGACGAAGCCATGCAGTCCGCATCCAGCGCCGCCCGGCTGGCGCGCGAGGCGCTGGCCCTGGCCAGCCAGGCCTATCGGGCCGGCGCCACCTCCAACCTGGAAGTCATCGACGCCGAACGCCGCGCGCACGACGCCGACACAGGTGCAGTCATCGCCGAAGACAACGTCCGCCAGGCCCGCCTCGATCTATTGGCCGCGGCTGGGCAGTTTCCCTAGAGCGCCGAACGGTTTGCCGGACCGAGTGAAATTGCGCAGTTGCGAGCGGCCCGAGGCGCGACGAGGGATAATACTCGACGTATTTGACCGAGGAGCAACGAAGGGACGCGACGCAAATCCGCGATTTCACGACGGGAGGCAAACCGTTCGGCGCTCTAGACGCTCTGTTTTCTGAACTCGATGAGTGACTCCAAGTACGCATCGGGACTGCCGATGTCGAAACGGCGTCCCTTCACAACGTAGCCGAATAGGCCGTCTTCTTTGCGCTGACGATCGAGGCACGAGGTGAGTTGGAACTCGCCCCGCTCCCGGATGTTGCGCTTGATGTTCTCTTCCAGATAGCCAAAGATTTTCGGTGACAGCACGTACTGACCGAACACAGTCAGAAACATGTTCTCGGCTATGCCTTCAACCCGAAGGTGCTCTCGCGCGTATTCAAGGTCGGGCTTCTCGGCAAATTCCGTGAGCGCGAGCAGTCCTTCCCCGGTGGCCCACACCCCAGTGGCGCATCCGAAACGGTGCACCTCGTCTTGGGGCGTTTCCTTGAGCCCGACCACGCTTTGCCCTGTTACCTCATAAGCGTCCAGCAGTTGCCGGCTGCAGGGAGTGTCGCTGTCGGACACGCAAAGGTGGTCGCCCAGCAACAGCAAGAAGGGCTCGTCGCCGACCCAGTCTCGCGCACAGAAGACCGCGTGACCAAATCCATCCTGAACGTCCTGCGACAGAAACGTGATGCGGTGGCCGATGTCCATCAGGTACTCGGAGTATTTCTGGCTCTCTTTGGAAAGCTTGTTGAAATTCTCCACGCGCGGCGGTGTGCAGAAGATCTCCGCGAACAGGTCTCGGTCCTGGCTTTGCACCAAGATGGCCACTTCCTCGATGCCGGCCGAGATCGCCTCCTCGACAATGGCCAGGATGGCCGGCTTGGCCCGTCCGCTGGAGTCGATCACGGGAAACAGCTCTTTCTTCACAGCTTTGGTGGCAGGGAATAGGCGCGTGCCGAACCCAGCCGCCGGAATGACGGCTTTGCGCACACGCCGGGCGGGCTGAAGGGTCAGTTCCAGGCACGACATGCCGAGATCGCGCTCGATGATGGCCATGGCTTTCTTCCGACAATCCTCGTCTTTCGCCAGAAGCTGGGCGGTACCGTCGCCCTGCGAGCCAACCCCTTTGCCGCCGTAGAGATACTGTTTCAGCGGCGCATGACCGAGCAGTTTGTGCAGCACGGGGGCGGTCAACTGCGACGGGCAAGCCGGCTGCAGATTCTTGTCGAACAGCTCCTGCGCCTCATTCATGAGCGCTCCCAGCCGTTGCGCATCGCCTTGTTTGAGCGCTTCAGCGGCTTGGGTCACGATTCTGTGGTTGACCGGGCCGAGGTAGGTCTGCACAGCACGCTGCATCTCGGTCTGGGCAAAGGGATAGCAGCGATTGAGCCCTTGCAGGATTTCGCGGGTGTCCTTGCCTGCCTTGAGATCGACGATGATGTAGTGGAGCGGGGATGGCGTGGACAGCTCGCGCACGTCGAGCTGGTCGCCGTCGAAGGTCATCTCGATGGGCCGGTTGCCGTAGGCGCAACCCTGGTCGAGCCGGCCACAGCGGGAAGAGGTGCTGATTTCGCCGTTGTAGGCGAGCTCCATCTCGCCCCGTACTGTCATCTTGAGGTCATAGGTGCGGTTGAACGCCCGGGCCACCAGCACGCAGACGGCCGCGCTGGACGAGAGGCCTTTTTTGATGGGCAGGTCGGTGCGGGTGTTGTGGATTTCCAGGCCTCTGACCCGGTAGTGGGTCATGAGCTGATAGGCGACCCCGGCCACGTAGCTGAAGAAACCGCCCTGTTGGATTTGATCGAGCAGAGCATCTCGTTCCATGGGAACTTCCCAGGGCGGCATGTCGGTGCCGTCGTTGAGATTGGCGCGGAAGATCAGCTTGCTCGGGTGCGGCTTGACCTCGGCATACACGCCCTGATTGGTCCCCACAATGAGCGCGTATCCTTTTTCGATTTCGGCGTTGATGCGCCGGTAGCCACCGGCCCAGTCACTGTGCTCGCCGAACAGGCAGATGCGGCCAGGAACAAACAGATTCATGGCCGCAGTCTACCGCATCGCGACCCTCCGTAGGCGCCATCAGTGGATGCACGGCGCGGGGCGGACCTGTCGACGGCCGGTCAGACCAGCTTGGCCAGCACACTCTCTAGTGTGGTAGGTCCGCGCACGTGCCTGGCGTCCCCGTTGTGGAATTTCATGGTTCCCGTGTCCAGGGCGTGCGCCATCTCCTGAAACAGGCCAGCCACGTGCTCGGAGAATCCGGACTGGACCAAGGTTGGAATCACACCCTCATGGGGCACGCGCACCGCCTCGACTGGCCGGCCCAGCAGCTTGGCCAGGATGTGTGCCGCATCGGCATAGCTCGATTCCCGCAACGCCTCGAGCTCGATAACCCGATTGTGCACGGGCGGTTCCAGCAGTGCCTGTGCCGCGGTTCGGCCAATATCGGCAGTGGCAATCATCGCGATGCGATGGTTCGGATCGAACAGGCAAGGCAGCACGCCCTGGCTGCGCGCCACGGAAACCAGAGATCCGATGTTCTCCATGAAATAGGCCGCACGGATGAAGGTCGCGCGGGTGTCGCGCAGGCCAGACAGCCGTTTCTCGCCCTCGTGAAGAATCACCACCGGCCCGGTCCCCTTGGCGAGTTGAGCGCCGATCGAAGAAAGGAACACCACGTGAGGGACGCGGGCAGTCCCCAGCGCCTCGGACATGGCCCCCAGAAAACGCCGCCCGCGCCCCATGAAGTCGGCGGCAGCCAGGTCGGGCGGGACCAACAGATACGCGCCATTTACCCCTGTGAGGGCGCTGGTCAGCCCTGCCACATCGTCAAGCGAAGCCACTGCCACCTCTACGCCCTTCTCCCTCCAGGGTCGTCCCTTTTCTTCGCTGCGCACCAGAACACGTACCGGATGTCCCTTTTCCAGCAACGCCGTGGCAGCCGCAGCTCCTGTCTTTCCAGATACGCCGGCTATCAGGTACATGGAATCCTCCGTTCTTCGATCACTCCAGGTGCACGTTTCCTTCAGCTAGAACCCGATCGCGCACGTCTTGCGTCTGAACTACGCGCACAAGATAGGTGTGAGACGGCTCGAATCCGTCGTCTGGCGACAGCAAGAAGCGCATGCCCAGATCGCGGCCCGGACTCATGCTCACATTCCACAACACCTTCGCCTCTTTGTGCACGATGCTCTCTGGATCGTCGCGATCGAAGACAGCGACTATGATCGGACCACTACTTGATCGCGCCTTGAAGCGGGCCACCATCTCCACTTGCCAGGGTTGGTTGATGCCAGCCGTGCCCAGACCTCGCTTGGCCGCCACCTGGGTGCCTCGCGCCAGGACCGTCACCGCCGGCTGATTCTCGGAAATCTCCACGCCAACAATCGTGGCACTTCCGCCCGGGGCCACGCACACCGACCCGAGTTGCGAGCACTCACGCTTCTGCTCGCGCGTAAGCAAGAAGACCTGGGGAGTCTCGTCCAACACATCAAAGCTGGGAACCTCCCAGGATTCCAGCATCGACGGCACCTCGGCCTGGGCCAACGTTATCAGGAAGACTTGAGCCAACATTGAGCACCTCCTGCCCTGCTTCTCTTGCTGGGGCCTCAGCTATTCAGATGCTTGGCCTGCGGAAGCGGTTCGCCGCCTGACGCCAGCGCCGTCGTCGAGTCAGGCTTCGCGTGCACCAGCTGTTCTAGTTCTCTGTCGCGGACGCATCCTCAGGCCCGCCCAAGGCCGCGAGGTTGCGCTGCGCCTGGGGATAGTCTGGGCGGTGCTGAAGCGCCAGACGATAGTGCTCGCGAGCCTCATCAAGGCGGCCCAAGCGCCGTAGCACAGTACCGAGGTTGTTGTGGACCTCGGGATGCTCGGGCCGATACTTCAACGCTCCCTGGTAGGCTGCCACAGCCTGCAGCCACTCCCCGGTCCGCGCATAGGTGTTCCCCAGACTGTAATACGCGACGACATCATCGGGTTTCAGGGTGATGACTCTGCGGTACTCGCCAATCGCATCGGTCAACCGTCCCACTCGCGCCAGGGCCACCGCATAGCTGGCATGTGCTTCCGCGGAGTCGGGCTCCAGTCGCACCGCCGCCGCAAAATGCTCGACGGCCATTTCCACCCGTCCTACTCTCGAAAACGCATAGCCCAGGTTGTTGTGGGCCTTGGCATCCCGAGGATCAACCCGCAAGGCGGCCTGGAATAGCTCGATCGCCTCGGCTGCCCTTCCCGCGCCCAGCAGAGCGTTCCCGAGGTTGTTGGCCGCGCCCGAATCGTCCGGCTGCAACTTGAGTGCCTCTTCGTACGCAGCAATGGCCGCATCACTCCGCCCCGCCTGCGCCAGCGCATCTCCCTTGGCTTTGAGCGCCTTGAAATAGACCGGGGTAATGCGCAACGCTCGATCGAACAAGTCGAGGGCCGCAGCGACCTGGCCCATGCGCAACATCGACTCGCCCTTGTTGTAGCAGGCCTTTGCGTAGTCGGGCTTCAGCTGCAATGCTTTGTCGTAGTTGGCCAGCGCTTCCGTGATTCGTCCCGCTGCATCCAGTGCATTACCCAGCTCGTTGTAGGCGCGGGTGTTCCCAGGCCACTTGCGAATGGTATCGCTCCAGAGACTAACCGCACTTCGGTAGACTCGATTGCGCTGGATGGTGCTCCAAGCGAGCAGCGATGCAACGACAACAACGACTGTCAGCCCCGCATTCTTGCTCGCACTGGAAAAGAGTCCAACCGCCGCAAGAGCCACCACGGAAAGCAATGGCAGATACATTCGATGCTCCGCCATGGTTTGCGTGACGATGGGAACAATGCTTGAACTTGGCGCGAGAATTCCGAAGAACCAACAACCCGCAAATCCCAGCTTGGGGCGACGAATAGTTGCGTACACGGTCGCCCCCAGCAGCAACAAAAGGATGCACGCTTGAGGCCATACGGCGGCCAAGGTCCTGACCACATCCGTACCGTATTCGAATACCAGGCTGTGCGGCCAGACTGCCAGACTGAGATAGCGAACGATAGCTCGACACTGAGTCAGAGCATAGGCCCACCACTCCACTCCGTACCCAAACCCAACGGTTGCGTTCCGATCGCCGTCCGACTGGACGAGGAAAGCCAAGAGCAACCAGGTTGCCGCCAGGCCTAGATACAGCCGTCCCCGTTGCTGCAACGACTTCTTGAAGGAGCCCGAAAGGAAGGCCCGGTCGTAGAGCAACACCATGACCGGCGCGGTAGCCATGACCTCCTTGCTGGCCATCCCCAGCAAACAGGCTGCTATGGCCCAGCCGTACCAGAAGGCTCTTCTGGCTGAGTCGCACGAACGAACCACGCCGTAAAGTGTGAGCAAGTAGAAAAGACCCACGATCGATTCGGTGCGCAGGATCACAGCCGTGACGGATTCGCTCAGGAGCGGGTGAACCGTCCAAAGCAGGGTTATCGAAAGTGCAATCGGCCGCGCTTTGTTTTCAAACCGTCCTTTCAGTGATGGCAGCCGCAGCGTTCGCAACACAAGGCTGAAAAGCACCAGCGCCACCGCGACATGAAGCAGGAGGTTGACGACGTGATATCCCACGACGTTGGTTCCGCCCAAAGCGTAGTTGACGGCCAGAGACAGATTGACAAGTGGCCTTCCGGTCGCCCCAGCCGCGGTCAGCGGCGCCACCATAGCCCGGGTAATGGGCCACAGGTGTCTGATGGATGGATTGTCGACGATCGCGGCATTGTCGTCGAACACGAAGGGACCGGAAAAACTGTCGTGATAGGCGGCGCATGCCGCAAGAATGATGAGCAGGAAACAAGCCGGCGTTGCCCAGGGCGATTCGCCAGAAAGAGCGTATCGCTCCTCGTGGTCAGGATGGGGCTTGTGCAGCGCCATTTTTGCTATTCTCGATCCAAACACGCAGCACCGCGAAAGGAAAGCCCTTCGTCCTTGCAGAATCATGCCATGGCCGCAGAAGGTCGTGGCCTTAAACGTGGCCGTGGTCGCACCATGCGCACGCCCGAAGGGCGACCGCGCGAGGGACGACCTGCGGTCGCCCTCACCCAAGACGAGATGCGGGTGTGGCTTCCAGCGCTTTGGCGACCGTCTCTGCCAATGACTCAATGGTATAGGGCTTGGCCAGCCAGCCCAAGCCCCGGTCAATGGCAGCCTGCATGCGGTCGTTGGGCGCGTGTCCGCTCACCAGCAGAGCGCGCTGACTGGGGAGGAGCTTCCGGATCATCTCGAAGATCTCGAGCCCATCCCGTTCTTCCAACAAGCTCATGTCCAGGATGACCAGGTCGCACGGGCTATTGCCGGTGGCTGCGGCCCGTTCAAAGCGCCGGTAGGCCTCTTCCCCGCTCTCCAGGGTCTCGACCTGGTATCCCAGGTGTTCGAGCACCCGCCGCCCGGTCCGCAAGAGAATCGGAGAATCGTCCACCAGCAGAATCGAAGACCGCCCCAGCGGCACCGGGGTCGGGGGCGACGGAGCATCGGGCCGTTCCTCCGAAGCAAGCAAGGGGAAATACAAGGTGAAGGTCGTGCCCTGCCCGCGCAGGCTGGTGACGTCGATGAAGCCGCCGTGCTCCTTCACCACACCGTGCACGATGGCCAGGCCCAGACCCGTGCCGCTCGATTCGCCCAAAGGTTTGGTGCTGTAGAAGGGCTCGAAAACCCGCCCCATCTCCTCCTGGGGGATCCCGCGGCCGGTATCGTTGATGGAGATGGCCGCGTAGTGGCCGGGGTCGATGCGTTCGAATCCGACCATGGCTTCACTCAACCGTCGGTCCCCTGCGCGCACGGTCAACTGTCCATCCCCCACGATGGCCTCGACGGCGTTGTGGATCAGATTGGAGAACGCGCGCACCAGATGAGCCTCGGAGGCGTGCACGGCCAGCGGCTTAGACGGCAGGTGAGCCACGATTCTCACGTTTCGGCGTGCGTCCGAGGCGACCCAGGCAGAGTTTTCGGCGATGCATTTCGAAACCACTGCCACCAGATCCACACGTGCCTTGCTGATCCGGCCTTGCCGGCCCAGGGTCAACAGATCCTTGATGGTTTGCGAAGCGCGCAGGCTGGCGGACCTCATGCTGATCAGGTCATTGCGCATCTCAGTCACTCGCCCATCTGGATCCAGCTCGTCCAGCTCGGCGAGAAGAAGATCGGGAAGCGCCACGATGGGCCCGAGCGCGTTGTTGAGGTCGTGAGCCACGCCGCCGGCTAGCACACTGAGCGATTCCAGACGCTTGCTGGTGGCCAAGCGTTCCACCTCATCCCGCTCGTGCAGACGGGTTCTCTCCAGCAACTCCTGGTGAATCTGGATGCTCCGCATGGCCACATTGAGCTGGTCGCGCAGAACCTGGTAGCCGTGCGTCTCGGGCAAGCGCTCAAACACGGCAATCCCGAGACGCTGGGTTTCGAAGACCAGCGGAAGGGCCAGCAGCGTGCTCCTGCGCAATTCCGGATGGCTGCCCGGCGGAAATAGCTGTTGTGACGAAAAGACCGGTGGCAAAGGCGACTGGGGCCGTCCATCGACCATACACAGGAATGGCTGCAATTCTCGCGCACTTTCATCAGTGAATCGCGACAGGAATGCGGTTTGCACGCCGGTACGGGGGAGTGCCTTGAGCAGCATTCGCTCGAGCGATTCCCAGTCCAGCGCGACTCCGATCTGCTCGCCCGTGACCAGAAGCTTGCGGTAGTTCTGGTCGAGCGTCACGCGATGCTGGGCCTGAATGGCTGTGCCAGCCGTCGCGATCATGGCAAACGCGTCGGCCCACAACTCCTGCAGGGTCAGATCGGCCAGATCACGCATTTCCTCGCGCATCCACTCAACCGCATCCTGAAGCGCGCGGTACTGGGGATAGTTATCACCGACCTGGCCCAGGAGGTTTTCCAGGGCATCGGCAAAGCTGGAAGGCTGCCCGCTCAGCTCGGCCTGCAGGGCCTCGACCAGAATCTTCGCGGCACGTTCCTTGTCCATGCCGGTGGCCCGCAGGAGAGGCGCGAGGCTTCTCTCCAGCTCGGCTCCGTGTGCCTGGAGGTAGTCGCGTGGGCTGGGCGACGGGACCGGAGTGGACGCGACCTTGATCCGACGCTCACCTGGACGGCACCCACAGGACCGGCGCATGACGAACTCGGTCGCCACCAGGGTATGTAGGTCCACAGGCCGACCCACCATCTGATCGAGAACGATCTGGATGGCCGTTTCGGCCATGAAAGCAAAGGGCTGGGCCACACTGGTCAAGGCAGGATTGCTCATGCGGGAAAGCGGCAGGTCGTCAAACCCCGTGACCCGAATGTCGCGAGGTACGCCGCGCCCGTGCTTGCGCAAGGCTGCGACCGCGCCCAAGGCCATGAAGTCGTTGGCCCCGGCCACGGCATCGAATTGGATGCCCTGTTTCAGCAACGCCTCGACGCCATCGAATCCATCGCCAGGCATGAAAGCGCCGGGCACGACCAGCGCTGGGTCGAAATCGATCTGGTTGCACGCCAGCACCTCCTGATAGGCGCGCAATCGAGTCTCGGCCTCGACCTTGCCAGGGGGGCCCGCAAGAAAGGCCACCCGCCGACAGTGGTGGTCGCGTACCAGGTGCTCGACCGCCGCACGCATGCCCACGCCGTCGTCGATCGTCAGACTTGGGATGTCGGGGATCTCGGTACCGATGCTACAGACCGGCAGTGGGGAATAGCGACGAACCAGCCGCACGAGTCCTTCGAGACCGCAGAAACCGGTCAGCAGCGAGGACAAAACGATCACCCCGTCGGCGCGCTCGGGACCAACCAGATCGAAGATCGCGTTATGCGCTGCACACCCGCGGTCGGGTTCGTTGAGTCCGCGCCCAAAGATCATGAGCAGGTTCAGATCCAGGGTGGCGGCCTGACTGGAAAGGGCGTTTTGGATCTGCGTGCCGTACCCACCTGCGAAGAAGTCCATGTAATCAATCAGAACCGCAATGGTCTTGCGGCCGCGTTGACGGTGGCTGGCGGGGGCATCCAAGACGAGCTTGTCCACGACAGGCGACGAAGCTGCGCCTGGTTGGGCGCTCGTTGCCTATCTAGAACTACGGCGGAAACGTTGAATTCTTGAGTCGTGACCCCCATCACACTTGACCTGGTTCGAAGCATGCGGGCTCACCTAGTCCGGGGTATGCTCCCCTGATGAGGAGCCGAGCAAGGACCCGGTTGCTAGCGGCCCAGGCTGTCTTGAGCCTGGCCGTGCTCGGACTCGGGAGGCTGGCTCTGTCAGAGGGGGCGAGTCCGCAGCCTGCGCCGGGACCCGTGGTGTACACCCCGATCCGGCCTGTATCAGCGAAGCGACCGGCGCCGGTCCTATCCGCCCCGACTCCTACTGCGCCAGCGCCGCGACCTGCGCCCACGGTGTACACGCCGACTCCCGCTGCGCCAGCGCAACCAGCGCCGCAGGTTCTGCCCGCCCCGACTCCTTCCCCGCCCGCGCAACCTGCGACCCAGGTCCTGGACAGGCCGATGC
>Ga0224523_1001018_pt1 | contig 12700 bp, 7 predicted proteins | sample CFST50metaG_FD_182732 | JGI IMG/M metagenome (GOLD analysis project Ga0224523, IMG submission 182732) | Peat soil microbial communities from Stordalen Mire, Sweden - C.F.S.T50 | ecosystem: Environmental > Terrestrial > Soil > Wetlands > Peat | place: Sweden: Norrbotten County, Stordalen Mire...
TGGTGCATAACAAATATAGCCTGATTTAATTAATAGACAATGATAAAAATTATTAAATGTCTTATTTTTCATCAAACAGTCAATTTAACGTTTATACTTTGCATGATAAAACTTAAGATAACTATCAGCATTCCGATTATTAATAAGTGCTTTTAAGTTGTCTTCAGAGATGACAAACTGGAAGTTTTTAATCTCTTTTAAAAGCGCCTGAATATAGGTCTCTGTAATTATGGTGTCATAAAAGGAAAGTGCTTTGCTGCTGTTTGTGAATCCGGCAACAGTAAACAGGGTCATATTAGCGATGGTAGAGGTGTTAATGGTCAGGCCGGAGGACTTGAATTGTTTAAGCAACAGATCCGTCATTCTGGCTTGTAAAGCAACGATATTTAATTTTGAAGAATCGGCCAATATGACATAACGATGAGGCTGTTCCGGAACATAACGATAAATCTCTTCCTGTAAGTAGGATTTCTCAAGTAATAAATCAGCAGGCAATTCATTCATGCTGCGGATAACATCGAGTGCTTGTTGTGATACAGGACTGGAAGAATATTTGGTCGCTATTTTCTGAAGCGCTATACGAGCAGTGTCTATACCAGCAGACTTGATCAATGATAGTGCAAGGGTAAACTCAAATCTGGGTCTGAGGGGGTCCTCAAGAGGCAAACTTTTTAAGGCTTCTTTACTGTAGATGCTCATCAATTGAAATTGTCCTTTTTTGAGTGCATCCAGTGTCTCATCATAAAGGTTAAGTGCTTTGTCCCTGATTTTGGCAAGTGTTTTAAAATAATCAGGGTCAGAGACAATATGAGCATATTGACTTTCAGGATATCTTTCTATAAGTATTTTTCTGTATTTTTCAGTGTTGGCTCCATTATTCAAATCACTGTATATGCGATAGAGCAAAAAGTAGGGATCAGCACCATGGGGCTGTTCAGGAAAACGATTTATCATCTGCTCTAACACTCCTGCAGCCTTATTGTTGTCATTTAGACCTTCACGATAAAGTAACCCTGCATTATATAGTGCATTGCAAATCAGACTATCTGATTTTCTGATCTTCTCCTTAGTGAGTGGAAGATTCTTAAGATAAGTTTCAGGCTTATGTGGGTCTGAGCTTTCAGCCTTGTTTCCTTCACCAGTTTTCCCATCTTTCACGCTGTCTTTTGAAGTAGACTTAGCAAATTCTGTAACCATTCTTTTATTGCTTAACCGCCAATTATCTTCTAAAGTTCTTCTTCCCCACCGTTTCAAAAATTCTGTATACCCAAAACTAAGTGCAGAGGGGTTATAAAAATACCACTCACCCGAAGACCCATTTAAGTTTTGTTGTCTGTTATTGATGTTATACCCTATATTTGATGTGTTTAAACTTGCTTTAGCACTGGCTTCACGTGCCAATTCTTCTTGTTTTATTTTTTTCTCTATCAGATGATTGATGAAATCCTTTCTGTTAACATCACTCATTTTAGCAATTCTTTGAAGACTATCCTCGGTATCAATGATCAAAATTTCTTTTGCAAGTTTTGTCAGGGTAGTGGCTCTCTGTGAGGCCTTTAAGAAATCAGGATGATCTTCAGGGAGAAATTGAACTGCTGTATCATAATATATTTGAGATCTTACATAAAGTTGTCGATCGAAGAGGAACTCCCCCAGTTTTAAAGCAGCATACGCTTTTTGTTGACGGTTCGAACCTGCAGTGGCTACCGAAAGACGAAAACGGGAGAAGGCCAACGTATCGTTTTTGTCTTTAAGCGCCAGACTCCCAAGTGCATAATATAGTTGACTGGCATATTCCTTATTTTTTTCCTGACGCAACATCTTGAGTAAAGATCTCTCCAGCGTCTTTGTGTTCCCAAGGGAAGGATCAAAAGCTTGGGCAAGATTTATCTGTGCCTGAAAGGCCATTTCAAAAGTGGGATTATTTTTAAGCACTCTTTCGAATGATGCAGTAGCCTTTTTGAAATCTTCTGATTTAAGATAATATTGTCCAAGGATAAATAAAATTCTTGATTTAAGGTTTTTATCCTGATTGAATTTAAGGGACTCATTCAGATACTTAAGCGTTAGCCCCTCGTTTCCGTCTTTTTGATAGAGCCATGCATAAGCTACAGGGATTTCCTCAACTAATGAACGTGATATTTTATTATGAGATGCTTCGTTTTGAAGCTGTGCCAGCAAAGAGCCTGCACGGTTAAATTCCTCATTTTGAATACAGGTTTTTGCCTCCCACATCATGGATTTATAAAATGAAGGTTCCCCTACGAAGTGGGTCATGACAAAGTCGAAATTACGATGGGCGTTGGCATAATCTTGTTTTAAATAGGAAGCCTTTCCAATAAGCAGATAACAATCATCGATCCAGCGATTATATTCTTTTAAGTTGTAAATTAATGAATGTTTTATGATTGCCTTATTTGCTTTTTCTATTGCCCGATTCATCTGGACATTGATAGTTTGTGCATTTTGGGGAGTTCCTGTCAGATAAACAGGCAAAATCTGATTGTAATCCTCTTTAATATTTGCTTTTAACTGTGCTTCCCCATCTTTATATGCCTCTTCCCCATTCCAGTAGATATTATAATGGGTGAGGAGGTTGTGATAAGCACGATTCACTACTGTATTCTTTTGTGATGAGCAACCGGCACACCAAATGAGAATGATTATCGATAGCAAATGTCTAATGGGATGGCTAGTATTCACAAATTTCAGGTTTATGCATTATTGGATTTCATATTCTTTAATTTTCCGGTATAATGTACGTTCAGAAATGCCAAGTTCAAGAGCGGCTTGTTTGCGTTTTCCTTTGTTCTTATCCAATGCTCTCTTTATTAAATCCATCTCTCTTTTTTGGAGTGAGAACTCTTCTTCGATAACTTCCGAAGGGTGAAAAGTAATATCGTTTTGAGAAACAGTTGGAGCATCTATCGTCTCTTCTTCCATGTTTTCCATTTCTTCATGAAAGACCTGTTCATAGTCAGGATAAAGACGATTAATTATTTGTGAGGTATCAGGCTTAATAGTGGGTGCCGGCATATTGGTATGTTGCATGATATCAACAATCAGTTTCTTTAGTTCATTGATATCTCTTTTCATGTCGAAGAGTATCTTGTAAAGAAGTTCACGTTCAGAAAGTTCAGGTGAAACTGCTTCCTTGTTATAAAGAATTGGTAAGTCACGTGACTGACTGTGTGGGAGATAGCGTGTAAGAATGGGTGCTGTAACCAATCTGTTTTCTTCTATGATTGAAATCTGTTCTGTAATGTTTTTCAATTGTCTTACATTACCTTGCCAACGATAATTAATCAATAATTTCAGGGCCTCTTCATCGAGTTCAATAGAAGGCATTCTGTATTTTTCTGCAAAGTCAACTGCAAATTTTCTGAACAGAAGTGGAATATCGTCTTTTCTTTCACGCAGAGGTGGAACCTGAATGGGAACGGTATTCAAACGATAGTAGAGATCCTGTCTGAATTTTCCATTTTCAATTGCAGTTGGGAGATCTACATTAGAAGCCGCAACAACACGTACATTGGTTTTAACAACTTTAGAAGAGCCAACACGCATAAATTCTCCACTCTCGAGAACACGCAGTAAACGAACCTGTGTAGATAAAGGCAACTCGGCAACTTCATCAAGGAAAATAGTGCCTCCATTGGCCACTTCGAAATATCCTTTCCGTGCTTCATGGGCTCCGGTAAAAGATCCTTTTTCGTGTCCAAACAACTCTGAATCGATTGTCCCTTCAGGGATAGCTCCACAGTTTACGGCAATGTAGGAGCCATGTTTTCTTGCGCTCAGTTGATGGATGATCTGAGGGAAGTTCTCTTTTCCAACGCCACTTTCACCGGTTATTAAGACTGTAATATCCGTAGGGGATACCTGACGTGCTATATCGATGGCCCTGTCGAGGGCTGATGAATTTCCTATGATACCAAATCGTTGCTTAATAGCTTGAATATCCATGAGAGACGTCGTTACAATAAGTAGTTTTTAATTTTATTTATTTTCTGATAACAGCTCCAAGTTCTTTCTCAAAACCCATCATCATGCGGTTCATAAATGCATCGATTTCTTTTTCTGCGAGCGTCTTTTCTTCATCCTGAAGGGTAAAGCTTACTGCATATGACTTCTTTCCTGCTTCAATCTTATCCCCTTCGTAGACATCAAATAGGTTTACTCTTCTCAGTATCTTTTTCCCGTATTGATTGGCAATACGTTGGATATCTGCAAAAGTTGTTTCTTTGTTGATTACAAGGGCAAGATCGCGGCGTACTTCAGGATACCTGGAGATTTCTGTGAAGGTAACGCTGTTGTTTCCACAAATACGGATTATATCGTTCCAATAGAGTGAGGCATAATACACAGGATGCTTTAAATCAAATTGCTTATTCAGAGAATTTGAAATTACACCAAATGCTGCAACTTCTTTTTGTCGTACGATCAATCTTAATCCCTGAGGAATGCTTTTCCCTGAAATAGTCTCAGCAGTAATCTCTTTTTCTTTAATACCTAAACGGACTAAAATACCATATATGATCTTTTTAAGGTCAAAGAAATCAATATTGGCATCACTGTTTTTCCAGTTCTCTTCTTCTTCCCGACCCGAAAGATAGATGGCAAGCTGTTGACGTTCGTTGTATTTCTTCGTTACATTTTGTTCTGTTGCTTTTGATGAGTTATAAGTGTATACATTACCGAGCTCGAAAAAACGCAAATCATTTGCTTTACGATTATAATTGTAGGCAATACTCTCAAGCCCTCCATATAAAAGCGTCTGACGCATGACCTCCAGATCACGGCTGAGTGGATTCAAAACCCTGACACAGTTTTCTGCAAGGAATTCCTGGTTATCCTGATAATAGTCCGTCTTTGTCAATGAGTTGGTCATTATTTCGCAGAAGCCATTGGCAACCAGAAAATCAGCAATGATATTTCTCATCTTCTCAACATCAGGTTTGGGACGATAAGATAAGGTTGAATTTAGTCTTTCACCGATTTCTATGTTGTTATATCCATAAATACGGAGAATCTCTTCTATGACATCGGCTTCACGATCGACATCTGCTTTGAACGGAGGAACCGACAAGAGCATACCTTCTTCAGATTGTTGCAATACGATTATTTCCAATGATTCAAGAATAGATCTGATGATCAGAGGATCGATCGTTTTACCGATAAGTTTGTTAACCCTCTTAAAACTGATCTCTATAATCTTGTTTTCAATAGGTTTAGGGTAAACGTCTTCTATCTCGGAAGAGATAGTACCACCTGCAAGTTCCTGAATTAAAAGGGCCGCACGTTTTAGTGCATATATAGTGATGTTTGGATCGGTACCTCTCTCAAAACGAAAGGATGCATCTGTCTTCAGTCCATGTGCTTTCGAAGTCTTGCGGATATGGGTGGGGTCAAAATAGGCACTCTCAAGAAAAATGTTCCCCGTCCCGGTGGTCACGCCTGATTGTATTCCTCCAAATACACCCCCAATACACATTCCTTCTTCAGTATTACAGATCATCAGATCTTCAGCCCCCAGTTCTCTTGTTAAGCCATCTAATGTGATGAATTTTGTCCCCTTGTTTAATTTCCTGACAATTACTTTATTTCCTTTAATCTGGTCAGCATCAAAAGCATGTAAAGGTTGCCCCAATTCCATTAAGACAAAATTGGTGACATCAACTATATTATTTATCGGGCGTAATCCTATAGCTTTCAGATAATGCTGTAGCCACTCCGGAGACGGGGCAACTTTAACCCCTTTTATTGTAACACCGGAATAACGAGGACAAGCTTCAGGAGCTTCAACGATAACATGAATTGGCAATTCGTGATTGTCAATTTTAAATGCTTTGACAGAGGGAAGGCTAAGTTTTAATCCACCCTTTTCATCGTTACGATTATTAATGGCAGCAGCTAAATCTCTGGCTACGCCATAATGAGATGTGGCATCACTTCTGTTTGGGGTTAATCCTATTTCGTAAACGGCATCTTCATACAGACCAAAATAATCTTTGGCAGAAGTGCCAACTTTTGCCGATAGGTCAAGGATCATGATCCCGGCATGGGAGTCACCCAGACCTAATTCATCCTCAGCACAAATCATCCCCTCGGAAACTTCGCCTCTGATTTTAGATTTTTTGATTTCAAAGGATTCATTCCCATTATATAAGACAGTGCCGATGGTTGCCACAGGTACCTTTTGTCCTGCAGCCACATTAGCTGCACCACAAACGATATGGAGGAGATCGGGTTTTCCAATGTTAACGGTAGTAACATTCAGGTGATCAGAGTCAGGATGCTTCACACAACTGATGACTTCACCAATGAAGACACCTTGTAAGCCTCCTTTTAATGATTCATAATGTTCAATACCTTCTACTTCGAGACCACAGTCGGTCAGGATGAGTGATACATGTTCAGGATCCAGGTCCAGTTGTAGATATTTTTTAAGCCAATTATAGGAAATCTTCATGATTCTCACATTATTTCAGATGGATACAAAGATAGGCTGATTCGGGGAAAAGAACAAGTCTTTATGATATCATTCCCCAGTTTACAGGTTCATGTCTACGTTGATAGCGGAGGTAATTTTCAAGTCTCCGGTTCTCTGGTTTCTCAAGCAATGGGTCGCTATCCAGCAGTTCCATCACCACGCCCCGGGCCACTTTAAGCATGTGTTCATCCCTGATAATATCTGCCAGACGGAGATCTACTATTCCACTTTGACGGGTTCCCTGCATGTCACCGGGTCCCCTTAATCGTAGATCTACTTCGGCTATTTCAAACCCATCATTACTTCGAACCATTGTTTCTATTCGTTTTTTGCCGTCCGTTGACAGTTTTAATCCCGTGACCAGCACACAATGAGATTGTTCACCTCCACGTCCAACCCTACCTCTTAACTGATGCAATTGAGATAATCCAAATCGTTCAGCATTTTCTATGGCCATCATTGTAGCATTAGGAACATCTACTCCTACTTCTATAACAGTTGTTGCAACCATGATGTTCGTTTCTCCTTTAACAAATCGTTGCATTTCGAATTCTTTATCTGCCGGCTTCATCTTTCCATGAACAATGCTTACCGCGTAGTGGGGCAGTGGAAATGCCCTGCATATTGCTTCATAGCCATTCATAAGGTCGAGCAAGTCTGATTTTTCCGATTCCTGGATGAGTGGATATACGACATATACCTGACGTCCTTGTGATATTTGGTCACGCATAAAACCAAAGAGACGGAGTCGTTTACTGTCACCAATGTGATAGGTAATAATTGGTTTTCTGCCGGGGGGTAGTTCGTCGATTACACTTAAATCCAGGTCCCCATATAACGTCATTGCCAATGTTCTAGGGATAGGGGTAGCCGTCATGACTAATATATGTGGAGGTGTGGTATTCTTAGTCCACATACGGGCTCTTTGCGCCACCCCAAAACGATGTTGTTCATCGATGATCACAAGCCCAAGGTTCTTAAAAACAACGGTGTCTTCAAACAGGGCATGGGTGCCTATCAGAATATTCAAACTCCCATCTCGCAGTGATTCATCTATCTCCCTGCGTTTTTTTACTCTTGAAGATCCGGTTAACAGATTGATGTTTAAATCTAAGCCCTCAAGCATCCTGCTAATGGACTTGAAATGTTGGGCGGCCAGGATTTCAGTAGGGGCCATCAGGCAAGCCTGAAAACCATTGTCAATGGCAATAAGCATACACATTAAAGCCACAAGCGTTTTCCCGCTACCCACATCGCCTTGTAATAGTCGGTTCATCTGTTTCCCCGATCCCAAATCACTTCTGATTTCCTTGATAACTTTTTTTTGAGCACCTGTTAGTTCGAAAGGAAGCTTTTCATGATAGAAACGGTTGAAAGAATACCCCACCGTTTTGAATATAAGCCCTTTTACGTTTATCGACCTGACACTTTTTTGTCTTAATAACCGCAGTTGTACAAAAAAAAGTTCTTCAAATCTAAGCCGGGCCTGTGCTTTTGCCAGCATCGCTGTACTTTGCGGGAAGTGAATATTTATCAATGCACTTTCATGCGAGATCAGTTTAAATCTTTGAATGATCTCCTGAGTAAGATTCTCAGGGATTATGCCTTCCGCGATATTTATTAGCCCACGCAGTATCTTACGAAAACCTGCACTGTTAAATCCTTTTGCCTTTAGCTTTTCGGAAGAGTTGTACTGCGGTTGTAACGTTTCTATTACGCCTGAAATATTTTCAGATAGCGTTTCTATTTCAGGATGTGCAATGTTATAATGGTTATTAAAATAATTGGGTTTGCCAAAAATAACATATTCAACGCCGGGGTATAATTTCTCCTTTGCCCATTTAATACCCTGAAACCAAACTAATTCTATCTCTCCAAAATCATCAGTCAGCAGGGCAGTCATCCTTTTATTTCTGCCTTCACCCAATGTCTGAAGATTCGAAATCTTCCCTTTTAACTGAACATACGCTACATCACTATTGATTTCTGTCGTTTTATAAAATTTACTGCGATCAATATAACGGAAAGGATAGCACTCGAGCAGATCACCAAAAGTATGAACATTGAGTTCGGCTTTTAGTACTTCTGCACGACGAGGCCCCACACCTTTCGCATATTCTATCGGAGTATTCAGAAAATCATTCATCTTCTTTGATCACTTACTTGCAAAAGTAAGCTCCTCTTTTTAACAATGCAAGTATAAACAAAACAAGCCTCCCGAATTCGGAAGGCTTGTCATTAAATACGATCTTATTTAGTATTCCCACATTTGTTCTTCGAAATCGATGAGTTCACGTTTGATGCGATCCGATTCAAGTAAGGCATCAATACCTTGGGCATAGTCTGTGATTTTACGATCGAACACATTTTCTTCCTTATAGACATAGCTTGCAAATAATCGTTTCCAGAAGATGTCATCATACGAACGACGTTCTGCTCCATTTTTGGAATTAAATACCTCAGCTTTGGCGAGAATAGGACGTGCTTCAGGATAATAAACCCAGAACAACGGTTCATAAGCACGGAAGACTCCATTCTTATCTAAATTATCTTTGACAGGACAAATTCCAATGATACGGACTTCCATGACCGAACGTTGTTTGTCAAAGAACCAGTCTTCTTTTATCCTGAATCGTTTAATTTCAGAAGGGTTAAACGTTCTGGGTACGATGGTATCATGAAATTCATAAGGAGGGGTGAGTCGTTGGATCGAAACTGTGTCAACACCTTCCAATCGTTTCATAATAGTAGCATAGGTCAACGGTACAACCATCTCATCTGTTGGACTCATCGCATCGTAGGCGGTTATTTTTCCTTCTTTAAGGGCATCGAACAACACCGTTGTTAAATTACGCCAGTTATTATGAGGAATTTCAGGAAAATAAAATGCCTGATTCATCTTTTCGCGTACATCAATTACACGCCACACACGTCGTGACCAGGCAATATCTGATTCTCTAACCCATGGATAAGGAACTGGCTTCTTTTCAACAATAGTAGTCTTGTTAGTAATTCCATCAATAACAGGAGTTCCGGTCTGGGCTTGCGTTTCGACACAAAGACCTACCAATAAACTCAAAAATGTCAGTATGGTTGCGATTCTTTTCATATCAGTTTCAATAGATTATTCAACGAAAAATTACTGGATAATGAGATTAATTGAATTTAGCTTTCGGATACCATCGGGACCTTTTGCTGAAATGTTATCAATCCATACTCTTTCTCCACGTTTAGAATTGCGAATAATATTTTTCATTTCCTCTGTTAATGCATTTCCTCTTCCATCACGTGAGAAGATGTCTCCACCTCTGACAACAGAGAATGAATAAGAAACGATTTCAAAGTTCAAGTCGAATTCAAAGTCTTCAGGCATATTAGGGATTATACCACCGGCAGCCAGCAAAATATTTTTACCTATTGGTCCACCATCGGTATTCCCAATTTTTGCTGTGGGACTTGGCACGCGTTTGACCCTGAAGTCGAGTGCACCCAGATTTTTTACTTTCCCATTTACATTAGCAGAGATCGATATTTTGACGGTTTTTATACCGGGAGGTACTTTTACAGCCCAGCCTTTTCCCCCTGAAGTACGGAAGATGGTTGCAGGTGGTGTAATCGTTGGGTTTAACTGTGCGTCAGATAAACCACCTGATGAAATAGAGACAGGATTTTCTACACCTACATAAAATACATTCATCTTAGTTGGTGATATTGTCAACGAAGGTGGAGCAACTAAAAATTCTTCCTTGAAAGGATAGCTTATCATTGCGCCGGTTGCATCTTTAGTCCTGATGAAACCTGAATAGTTTTGGAATCCTTCTTTTGTGGCACCCATCGTAAAGTGAACTTTCCCTCCTTTACCGGTTATTGGACGACCATTTATTGTTACTTCAGGACTTTGAAGTGTATCATAAGCAGCAACAAAAACGTCAGCTTCATAAGTATCACCCAAGAAGACATAATTACTTTTTGGAATTACTTTTGCTTCAATCCGGCTAAACTTAAAGTCCTGAGCATCTACTGAGGCATAAAGATGATTGATGACATCAAATTCATAACCATAGACATCTGAGATAAGCTTATTTAAGATCGTAACATCCGCAGCGAGAATCGTATAGTAGAAATGATGCATCTCCCAGTTTTGGTGTGCACCCGATGCATCCTTGTAAGGACCATTCAGATTTATGCTTCCCTTTATAGTACCCTTTGCTTTTGGATCGATATACTTAGAAATACTGTTGTTAAATTCTTCCAGTTTGAGTTTAAGTTCTTTCGACTTACCCGCTGATCCATCCTGCGAATCACCGATAAAATAATGGGTGGGTTTGTCGTAATTATCTTTGTTATGTAATGTACGTAAGGGTGCTTTTTTTGCCGAGTCAACTGTAATTCCTTCCACTTTAGAAATAACATCAAACTTTGTGGTTTGAATATAATTGACCATATCTTCAGCAAGTTTGTGCACCTGTTTTGCCTGTTCCCAATACGGACCGACCTTTTTAGGGTTCAGATTATATTGTTGTTCAAATTTACCATACGCACCTGTGACTTTCCTGTTCAGATTGTCATTTGTTGTTTCCAGACTTTCATTTACAACAATAAAAGCTTCCAGAATTTCTACCGAGACATTTAATGCCAGCAATGCAGTGAGTACAAGGTACATCATTGCTATCATTTTTTGTCGTGGCGTTTCTTTATATCCAGCCATATTTTGTTTCTATCAGTGTTGAGAGAGATTTATTTAGATCAGCATTAGCTCTTCATGGCTGTAATCATATTGCCATAAATACTGTTGAGCTTCTTGACATTTGCATTTAAAATATCCACTTCTTTTTTGTAGTTTTCCATGCCGGAATTGCTCGTATCGATAGTGTTGATAAACTGATTCACACTGGATTTAAGAAGTTCTGCGTTTTTCACCTGATCGTTTACGCTTTTCAACTGGATTTCATATACCGCATTCAAGGCCTGCATGTTTTGAGCGATCAGCTTTACCTGACTCGTGTATTCATTGGTATTGGCGCTGGATTGTGACAATTGATCAACAGATTTTGACATCAGATGAGCAGTTTCAGTATAGCGTTCACTCAAAGCCACTGCGGATGAAGCAGCAGTTTTAATCGCTGAAGTAAGACTCTCTGTTGCGGAAAGATCATTTTTAACCGTTGCTGTAGTGTCGTTATAAACCTGTGTCAAGGATGCAATGCTTTGAGACGCACTCTTGAGATTTCTTAAATATTCCTGTTTTGCATCTACGTCCTGGCTGAGAGCCTCAGCATTACGGCGATAACCATCACTCAGTGTCTTGACATTTTGTGTGGCTACCTGAATGTTTTGCGAGAATTCTCCAGTGACCACTGCCGCCCCTCCGATCTGAGATAGTTTAGAGGCATTGTCACTCAACGATTGAATACCCACTCCCAGACTCTCAATGAGCTCAGGTCCAATTTTAGCCTTAGTGAGCATGGCATCCAGTTCATTTGCCGTACCTTTTCTTGTTGCAATCTCACCTTTTTTATGATCAAATGCCAATTCAGGATATACTTTTGTCCAGTCCGGATCTATATAGGGGGGTTCAAAAGCTGAGAAAAAGAAGATGATAGCTTCAGTACAAAGACCTACCGTTAACATCAGGTTAGCTCCATTTACGTGAGTGATTTTGAAAAGAGCACCGATGATTACAACAGAGGCACCCCATCCATAAAGCTTGCCCATGAATGCTTTATAGTTCTTAGATTTAGTTAAAGTTGCTAGTCCCATTGAGTAAAATATTTGATTTTAAACTAATTGTTTTAATAAACTCTTGAAGAACGACGTGTACGATCTCCCTTTTGGCTGCCCATAAACTGTTGAACACATCGGAAACCAATATAACATTTGGCAGAATCCTGGTATTCATAAGAGCGCGCACTGGTTTGAATAAAGTATGCAATATCTTTCCACGAACCACCACGAATTGTTTTACGCTTCATTGCTGGAGGGTCAGTCTCTTTGGCATTGTTAAAATAGGCAGGATTCATGTCCCAGGTGAAATTATAACTGGATTCATCAAAAGCATCCAGCGTCCATTCTGAAACGTTGCCAGCCATATCATAAAGACCAAAATCATTTGCAGGATAATGACCTACAATACTTGTCGTGGCAGCACCATCAGCCGAATAGTCACCACGCATAGGTTTAAAATTAGCAAGGAAACATCCTTTCGCC
>Ga0224523_1001020_pt1 | contig 12694 bp, 12 predicted proteins | sample CFST50metaG_FD_182732 | JGI IMG/M metagenome (GOLD analysis project Ga0224523, IMG submission 182732) | Peat soil microbial communities from Stordalen Mire, Sweden - C.F.S.T50 | ecosystem: Environmental > Terrestrial > Soil > Wetlands > Peat | place: Sweden: Norrbotten County, Stordalen Mire...
GAACATCGCGATTATATGGCGGCACAGGACTGGGACTTGCCATAGTGAAACATCTGGTGCAGCCGCAAGGAGGAACCATCAATGTGAAAAGCAAAGAGGGCGAAGGCTCCGTGTTTAGCTTTACGTTGACATTTCAAAAAACCAAAGATGACGCCGAAGCCGAAATTGGCATGGTGGAACTCGATGCCGATATTAAGAACATAAAAGTACTGGTGGTTGAGGACATGGCGCTGAATCAACTGCTGATGAAAACGCTGCTCGATGATTTTGGATTTGATCGCGACATTGCCGACAACGGTAAAATTGCCATCGAAAAACTTGAAAGCAAATCGTACGATGTTATTTTGATGGACCTGCAAATGCCCGAAATGAACGGCTTTGAAGCAACTGATTATATTCGCAATAAAATGCATTCAAATATTCCCATCATCGCTTTGACTGCCGATGTAACTACGGTGGACCTGGCAAAATGCAAAGCTGTTGGCATGAATGATTACATTGCCAAACCCGTTGACGAAAAACTATTGTACAGCAAAATTGTTGGGTTGGTGAAGAAATCCTCATTGGTTGTAAGCGGTGTAAAATACCACGAAGATACCGCAAGCGAAAACAGCCCTGTTGAAATTCAAAGATGCACCGACATGGCTTATTTGATTCATCGCACCAAATCGAACCCCAAGCTGATGATGGAAATGATTGCGCTTTACCTTGAGCAAACACCCCCGCTTATATCTGCTATGAAAAGAAGTTTCCAGGATAAAGATTGGGATATGTTGCACTCGGCAGTGCATAAAATGATTCCCTCATTTGCAATTATGGGTATGAGTTCCGACTTTGAGATCATTGCCCGTAAAGTAAAAGAATACGCAGGCACACAGCAGCAGTCGGAAGGAATATCCGATATGGTTTTACAACTTGAAAAGATATTAAACCAGGCCTGCAACGAATTGACAGAAGAATTTAATAAAATTAAAAATACCAAGTGATGAATAAAGAAAAACGTAGTGGGAGCAACGTAGAACCCATAAAACTTTTTCTTGTGGATGACGATGCTTTGTTTTTGAAATCATTGGAAATTGAGTTTCTCCAGCATGCTGATTTCGCAATTGAAACCTATGCAACCGGTGAACTTTGCATGAAAAACCTGTCACACAATCCCGATGTGATCATATTGGATTACCAGCTTGACGGGATTGATAAAACCGCTATGAACGGCATAAAAACCCTGGATCAGATAAAAACCTACAACCCCGATATTCCCGTGGTTATGCTTTCGGGCCAGGATAAAATTGAAGTGGCCATCAACTGCATGCACCATCGGGCCTTCGACTATGTGGTGAAAAGCGAAACCGCCTTCATTCGCCTCCAGAAAATCATTACAACCATTTTCAAATACAAGAAAATGGAAAAGGAATTGAACTGGTATATGGAGAGGATGTGAAAAAAGTAGGCAGTAGGCAGTAGGCAGTAGGCAGTCAGCAGTGAGAAGAACCTCTAACCTCTAACTTCTAACCTCTTTTCCCAAAAAGTGTGAATGTTGTAACTTATTTGTGAAATTATATAACACTTCCCTGCAATTATCACCTCACCTTTGTATCGTGAAAATTTATTCATAACATCACGAAGCAGGGAATCATAACAAAGCAAACACATAAGTCTTTATCATGGTCGGATAGCTTCTGTTGTTGAAATTTAGGTTTTTTAAAAAAATATTTTATTTGCCAATAAGTTATTGATTTAACTTAAAACCTGAATCTTCAAAAGCGCTTTCATTATATATTGGAAGCGCTTTTTTATTGGTTTTTAGATAAATGTGTGAATTATGTAACTTTCCCTCAAAGTAATGTAACATCTTTCGCCCTAAAGACCCCCACCTTTGCATGTTCAAATCGTTGTCATAATTAATAATCTCAACAACATAACTTAACATGACAGTCAAAGAGAAAAATAAAAAATCAATTGACGATGAGTTGATCATGGTCCGCAAAGAACTGGCTCTACAAAAAGAAGAAAAAGGGAAACTTGCTGCCGAATTGATCATTGCCCGCAAAGAACTGGCTTTTCAAAAAGAAGAAAAAGGGAAACGTGCCGCCGAATTAGGCATTGCCAATATAGAGCTTGCCTTCCAGGACAAAGAGAAAGGAAAACGGGCCGCAGAGTTGGGCATTGCTAACAAAGAACTTGCTTTTCAGGACGAAGAGAAAGAAAAGCGTGCGACCGAGTTGGGCATTGCTAATATAGAACTGGCTTTTCAAGACGAAGAAAAAGAAAAACGTGCCGCCGAATTAATCATTGCTAACAAAGAACTTGTCTTTCAGGATAAAGAGAAAGAAAAACGTGCTGCCGAATTGGGCATTGCTAATATAGAACTGGCATTTCAGGACGAAGAGAAAGGAAAACGTGCAGCCGAGTTGGGTATTGCAAATATAGAACTGGCCTTTCAGGATGAAGAAAAAGAAAAACGCGCAGCGGAGTTGATCATCGCAAACAAAGAACTGCTCTTTCAAAATCAGGAAAAAGAAAAACGCGCGGCTGAGCTGATCATTGCCAACAAAGAATTACTCTTTCAAAATCAGGAAAAAGGAAAACGTGCAGATGAATTGATCATTGCCAACAAAGAATTACTCTTTCAAAATCAGGAGAAAGAAAAACGTGCTGACGAGTTAATTATTGCCAACAAAGAACTTGCTTTTCAAAATCAGGAGAAAGAAAATCGTGCTAACGAGTTGGTAATTGCCAACAAAGAATTGCTTTTTCAAAATCAGGAAAAAGAAAAGCGCGCTGCCGAGTTGATCATTGCCAACAAAGAACTTGTTTTTCAAAACGAAGAAAAGGAAAAACGTGCGGCAGAGTTAGTCATTGCCGATAGGGAAATTATCATTCAGAGCCATGAAAAAGAAAAACAGGAAGCCGCAAATAAAGAACTCGAAGCATTCAGCTATTCTGTTTCTCACGATTTGAGGGCGCCCCTTCGTCATATAGGTGGTTTTGTTGAATTATTAAAGAAGAATAATTCTGATCAACTTGACGAAACAGGCTTACGTTATTTGAATACTGTTTCAGAATCAACCATTGAAATGGGCAACCTCATTGATGCTTTATTGACATTTTCAAGATTAAGCAGGACCGAGTTGCAACGTTCCAGGATTAATTCAGATAACATGGTAAACCGTGTGCTGAATACTTTCAGTGATGAATTGGCAGGGCGAAATGTTGAATTAAACCTTTTAAAACTTCCTGATGCAATGGGCGACGAAAGTCTGATACAGCAGGTGTGGGTTAATCTAATCTCGAATGCATTGAAATATTCACGAAAAAAGGAAACCGCTGTGATTGAAATTGGTGGTAAAATTGAGAATGATAAAACAATATTTTATATCAAAGATAACGGAGCCGGATTTGACATGAAGTATGCTGATAAACTATTCGGTGTATTTCAGCGGCTGCATAAAGCCCGCGATTTTGAAGGCATAGGGATCGGGCTTGCCAATGTGAACAGGATCATAACCAGGCATGGCGGAAAATGTTGGGCCGAGAGTGAAGTAAGCAGAGGCTCTACATTTTTCTTTAGTGTAATGAATAATTAATCAGTCGGCAGTCAATAGTCGGCAGTCGGCAGTCGCAGTAACCAGCAACATTAAACCTTGAACTTTAAACTTTAACAACCACTAACAACAAACTACTAACAACAAACGAATTTATGAACGCAGAAGTAAAAAGAATCCTGATTGTGGACGACAGTCCCAAAGATGTAGAGCTTGCCATCGCGGCTCTTGCCGAAAAAAATCTTGCCAACTCGGTTGATGTTGCAGAAGATGGTGTAGAGGCATTAGACTACCTATATAGGCGTGGCCAATTTGCTGATCGCGAAAATGGCAACCCTGCTGTCATTTTATTGGATATAAAAATGCCCCGGATGAATGGAATAGAAGTGCTTAAACAAATTCATTCCGATCCCAGATTTATGCTGATCCCTATAATAATGGTAACATCTTCGCGAGAAGAAAAGGATCTTATAGAGAGCTATAAACTTGGAGCCAATGCGTATGTGGTAAAACCTGTTGATATAGTTCAGTTCATTAATGCCATTAAGGATCTGGGACAATTCTGGGCTGTTATCAATCAACCGCCGCCGGAATTTAAATCTTGAAAAAAATGATATTTATCAGTCGGCAGTCGGCAGTCTGCAGTCAACAGTCGGCAGTGAGTGCAGCAACCAGCAACCAATAACCAGTAACCAGTAACAATAAATCTTAAATCTTAAATACCCTCATGACAACCGAATTAAAAAGAATACTGATTGTGGACGATAGCATGAAAGATGTTGAGCTTGCTATTACAGCCCTTGCTGAAAGAAATCTTCCTTATGCGTTTGATGTTGCAGAGGATGGGGTAGAGGCATTGGACTATCTTTATAAACGTGGTAAATATGAAGAACGTTATAATGGCAATCCCTCAGTCATTCTGTTGGACATAAAAATGCCAATGATGAACGGAATAGAATTGCTTAAACATATCCGCAGCGACCCCGAATTTAAACTGGTTCCGGTAATCATGTTTACATCATCGCGCGAAGAAAAAGACCTTGTGGAAAGTTACAATTTTGGGGCTAATTCTTATGTAGTTAAACCTGTTGACATGGCTCAGTTTTCTGATGCCATTAAAGTTTTGGTTCAATACTGGGCTGTTTTTAATCAACAACCAACTGCACTTAAAGGCATGGGGGTAAAAATTATGTAAATATTTAGGTATAGAGGTCATAAACCGAAACCATGAAAAGAAAAATAAAAATATTACATCTCGAAGATTCCGATAACGATTCTGAACTCATACATTCCGTTATCGAAAGCGGGGGAATTGTGTGTGATTATTTTTTTGCCGACAACGAAAAGAATTTCATCAATTTTTTGGAAACTGAAGAAATTGACATCATCTTATGCGATTACAACCTGCCCGATTATAATGGCAACGAAGCATTAAAGCTTATACAAGAAAAATATTCTCATATCCCACTTATATTCGTATCAGGAACTATCGGAGAAGATGCCGCTATTAACACCATGCTTAATGGGGCAACAGATTATGTATTAAAAAACAAACTTGAGCGGTTGGTACCAGCAATAAAAAGAGCCATCCGCGAATATGAAGTTGAGCACGAACGCAGGAAGGCAGAGGAATTACTACAGCAAGCTTATGATAACCTTGAAATATTGGTTCAGGAAAGAACGGCCGAGCTAGCCGAAGCCAATTTGAAATTACAAACAGAAAGTAATGAAAGGCAGCAGGTAATTGAAAAAGAAAAAGAGTTGAATCTACTTAAAAGCCGCTTCATATCTGTTATTTCGCACGAATTCCGCACACCGCTTACCGGGATCAATTCAAGTGTGCAGCTTTTCGAACGATACGGTGACAAGTGGGATGCCGAAAAAAAGCATAAGTTCTTCAATACAATTTATAATTCAATACGCTTTGCAAATTTGCTGCTTGATGATGTTGCAATAATAGGTAAAGATGGAAACGGAAAAACAAGTTATAATCCTTCGCTTTGCCTGATTGAAGAAGTTTGTCAACATGCCTTTGATGATATTAAAGCTGTTTTCGGAAATACGCTAACAATAAATTTTTTGACCAGCCCGGAAAAAATAGAAACACTTGCAGACGAATCATTGCTGCGACATATTTTAAACAACATTCTTTCAAACGCAGTGAAATATTCAGGAGCTGAAAAGCAAATTGATTTTTCTGTTGCTATTGACAAAGACGAAATTATTTTTACTGTTACCGACCATGGCATTGGCATTCCGGAAGAAGACCTGAAATATCTGTTTGAGCCGTTTCACAGAGCGTCAAATGTGGATGAAATAAAAGGCACCGGGCTTGGGCTTGCCATTGTGAAGCGTTGTGTTGAATTGCATGAAGGATCAATTAAAATAAAAAGCGCGGTCAATGAAGGAACAACAGTTGTTGTGAAAATACCTTATAAAAAGCCTGAAGGGAAATTCATAACATTAAATTAAACAAAATGGAAAAGAAAATACTGATCATTGAAGATGATCTGGCTATTTTGGAAACCACAGCGGAGTTTTTAAAACAAGAGGGGTTTGAAGTATATACTGCTGTGAATGGAGTGGAAGGTATTCAAAAGGCTATAGAAATTATCCCCGAATTGATTATAAGCGATATATCCATGCCGTTAAAAAACGGTTATGAAGTGTGCAAAGCCCTTCAGGCTATCCCGGATACAAGTACAATTCCTTTTATTTTTCTAACAGCAAAAACGCAGAAGGATGATTTGCGGCTTGGCATGCAGTCAGGCGCGGATGATTATATTACAAAGCCCTTCAATTATTCGGAATTACTTAAAAGTATAAAGATCCGGCTTGAAAAACTCAACCGTATAATGAGGCACAGTGATGATAGTTTTTATGCTCTTATTGACAACCCCATGATGGGTGTGTATATCTACGCAGACAGCAAATTTCTTTTTTCAAATTCACTGGTATCAGAAATTTCGGGCTATTCAAAGGATGAATTAGAACTGATGAGTTTTGAGGATCTTGTTTTTACTGAGAATAACGATAAAGCACTTGAAAAAATTCAAAGATGCTTGAGTGGTATTCAGAGTTCGGTACATACCGAATTAAAAATATTCAAAAAAGATCAGTCGCAAACCATTATTGATGTTTTCGGAACGCTCATTAAATTCAGGAAAAAAGATTGCCTGATGGGTAATATCCTTGAAATAAAACCCACAAAGAAAACAGAATTTGATTCAGCCTATAATAATGGCAAACAAAAATTATCAGAAAGAGAAGTCGAGGTTCTTCAATTTATTTGCCAGGGGTTATCATCTCTGGCCATATCTGAAAAATTATTTTTAAGCCAGAATACCATCGAAACACACCGCGCAAACCTGTTGTCAAAAACAGAAGCCCGGAACACCGCCGATCTGGTGATGTACGCCATTCGCAATGGTTTGGTGGAATTATATTGAGTAGTTCCTTTTATAAATTCAAACTGCCGATCCTTTTCGGTCACGTAAATTTGTAAAATACATATTTTCAAAACGATTCAAATGCATTATAAAAAAGAGATTCCTCACCGGAAAGACGGTTCGGAATGACAGCGCATTCGGGTTGATGAGGGAAGGAAGAGCGAGCAGGCGACTCTTCAGCCGCCTGCTCGCTCTTCCCTCCGAAACCTCATAACTGCTGTCATTCCGAACGCAGTGAGGAATCTCATTTGTAAAATAATTTTGACATTAAATACAGACACTACTTATGAAAACATTGAATATCAAAAGCGTTGCAAAAGATTTTCCTGTTGTTTGTGTGGGCGGTTCAGCAGGAGGTCTTGATGCCTACACCCGTTTACTAAAGCATTTGCCGTCCGATATGGGAGTTGCCATCGTTATCGTTAATCACCTGAGAAGTGTGGCTACCTATCTTCATGAGATTCTGCCGGCTTACACAAAGATGCCTGTTGAACTGATCACTGACAAATTGGACATCCAGCCCAACCATGTGTTTATTATACCTGAAAAACGCGACTTACATGTGCTTAATGAAGAGTTCCGGTTACGGCCAATATCAAAGCCCTGGGGATGGCCCGATGTAATTACGGTTTTTCTGCGTTCCCTCACACAGCACTGGAATGGCAAACTCATTGCAGTCATTGTATCAGGTTATGACGGTGATGGGTCTGAGGCACTGAGCGGCATAAAAGAAGTGGGTGGCATTACCATCGCACAGAAACCCGAAACAGCCAGGCAGCCCGATATGCCAGAAAGCGCAATAGCCAGCGGTTATATTGATTTTGTTCTTTCACCGGAAGATATCGCTAAGAAAATCATACAAATTGCACATGAGGATAAAGAGGAATAAGGTCGCGATTTTTTCCCTTGATTAGTTATTTCTATTTTTTGTATCTTTGTATAGTGTATTAATAAAATTATCCATTTGTAAATATTTACAAATGAGAAAATATAGTAAGTTGCATTAATAATATCAAGACCATGCAATCAATAATTGACTTTACACAGGGACTTTGTATAATAGAACCATTTTTAAAACAACATGGTTTTGAATTTGAGACATTAGATCTTGGCCGAAATTCGGGTGGCGCATTTACTATGGCTATATACAAAAAAGAGTCGAAAAAATTTATTATTTGCTATCGCGATTCCATTGAACATGTTGTTTACCAATTTTTCAAATCAATAGTAAGCCACGACTTCTATTTTGAACAATTGGGACTTGCAGATAAAAAACAATTTTCTTCAATTCGATGGGAAGATAAACTTTTAGAATTTAAAAAAGTGTTGCATGACTTTGAATATTTAACCGATGACTTTTTTGATGGACAATGCGATAGATTAATTGAAATTGCAAAACTTCAGGACAATGTAATGCAAATACCTGATAAGAAAAAAAGAGATGAGTTTATTTACCCGCTTGACGAAACTAAAATTGAAATGGCACGCCAGGCATTTAAGAAAAGAGAATTTAAAAAATGTATAGAAATATACTTAACAATTGAGGATGTCAATTCGCTGAACGAACTTGACAGAAAAATAGTTGCCATTAGTGAACGATTCATTAATCAATGACCAGCCCTCCCATTATTCAATAATAAATTTTTCTTCTTTTCTTCGGTGATCAAGCACAGCCGGTTTTTCTTCTTTTACAAATTATAACCTTCCGGAGAATCTCAATTCATATCTGTTTTGTTTTCAAGACAGATCTGTTTTGAAAGCAAAACCAGTCAATCAATCCTGAGGTTTTTTATTATACTTCCGGCCGCCTCTTCAAACGCTCGTAGTGGTAAAATCCGTCATTATTATATAAAGGATTATTCATTCCCCGTTTTTTTAATATTTCACTCATGGTTTTTAATGAGAGAGGAAATTATTTGCCTTGAAATTTCATGATTTCCCGTGAAGAATACCCCCTCCCGTTATGGATACTTTTGTATCAACAAAACATAACACATATTTTACAAACAATTTTAATACTTACTACAATGAAAACTTTAATAATAATTTCAATTTTCTTCCTTTCATTTATACAAATTGATGTTAATGCACAGGAAGTAACTACTTCAGGAAAATTCGGACAAACACTCAACGTAGGCGTTGGGGTTGGAGGCTATTCAGGATATTACAGCTATGTTGGCCACGCAATGCCGGTTTATCATATGGACTATGAATACACGGTTGCGAAAAATTTCACTTTGGCTCCTTTTGCAAACTTATATACCTACACTAACGGATATTACAGGTTTGCATCATGTAACCACGACATCCCACAACAATATTTTACTTATCATGAAACGGTTCTCCCGGTAGGCGCCAAAGGCACATTCTATTTTGACAAATTACTCAGAGCTGGTTCAAGATGGGATTTTTACGCAGCAGCTTCTGTTGGATTGGCAATAATACATTCAAAATGGTCAACCGGCTATGATGGGGACATGGGTTATTTCCACAGCACCAATCCTTTATTCCTTGATGCACATATAGGCACAGAATATCATATGAGCAAAACCCTTGGAATAACTCTTGACATTTCAAGTGGTGTTGCTACTATTGGTCTTGCAATTCATTAATATTAATAAAAATAAACAATTCAATAAATAATCAAATTCAATAAAACTTAAAATTATGAAAAAAATCTATTTAAGAGAGATCAGGCACATCGTTGCCAATCACTCGCTCAGAAATCAGGCAACCGCTTATTGCCGTAATTCAAAATCCGTCGCAGTCAGGTCAGTTAATAATTTAATAAAACACAGTTGGCTTATATGTGATGATAGCGATGGACCATTTTTATTTGTCAGTCCTTCAAAAAAGCTGGTTAAAGCTTATGGCTTTGAAGGAACCAATAATAAAAAATCAGCAATTCCTGTATTACAGGGCAATTTGATGATGAATGAACCTGCAAAGGATTTCAGTGTTAAATATGCAGGGTTTGTTGCAGCATAAATAAAATACTATAAAGAAAAAAAGCACTTTCACAATTTAAGCATGGTTGAAATGAAAGCTAAATTAGTTCATATTATAGCAGTCATTATTTTATTATCCTTGGTTAAAGTAACTTTCTCACAGGCTCCTAACCTTGGAACAACTGCAGGTTTTGCTTTGTTTACTGCTACCGGAGCATTTAATAATGTCGGCGACTCCACGATGGTGACAGGTGATGTTGGCACCAATGTGGGCGCTTTCAGCGCTTTTACTCCCGGAACAGTTGCGGGCCAAATTTATGTTGCCGATGCTGTTTCAGCACAGGCTGCAATTGATGCAGAAGTTGCATATAGTTATCTGAATGGGCTTAGCTGCGACAGTGTTTTAGGAACCACATTAGGAAACGGCCAGATTCTTACGCCAAAAATTTACTGCCTTGGCGATGCTTCAACATTGAACGGTACTTTAACTCTCGACGGGCAGGGCAATTCAAATGCTTTATTTATTATAAAAATAAATGGCTCCTTTTCCACAAGCGCTTTCTCAAATGTTATTCTTATTAATTCAGCATTCTTTTATAATGTGTATTGGCAAATAAATGGCGCGTTCGCCGCAGGTGATAGTTCTGTTTTCAGGGGCGCTATCATTGCCAATGGCGCTATAAGCCTTTTGGAAGGCGCCTCTCTTTATGGAAGAGGTATTTCAATTGCAGGGGCCATTTCACTGCATAATGATACTGTTAATATGGGAATAATCCCGGGAAATCCACTACCTGTTGAATTGCTTAACTTTGTTGCATTACGCTCGGGTGCGAGTGTTCAACTCATTTGGTCAACTGCAAGTGAAACCAACAATGACTTCTTTACTGTTCAGCGTTCAAAGGATGGAATTTCTTTTGAAAATATTGTGCAGCAAAAGGGAGCCGGAAACAGCAACGCTGTTCTTTACTATTCTGCCACAGATCATGATCCTTACACTACCTTTTCAATTTACAGGCTCAAGCAGACCGACTTTGATGGCAAATTTACATACTCAAATTTAGTATCTGTTGATATTGTTAATTCCGCAGGCTTTTCCATTTATCCTAATCCATTCAAAGCTTCGGCAGGCATTATTGTAAATGATGCACTGCAAATATATCCGGTAACCATTGCCAGGGAATTGAAAATTTACAATGGTTTGGGCATAGAAGTAATGAGTACAAGCATCACCAAACAATTGACCACAGTGGAAACAAGTGAACTTCCTACTGGAATTTATTTCTATAAGCTGATTGCTAATAACGAAACGGTACAATCGGGAAAACTGGTTTCGGAATGAAAGATCCAAGATTCAAATCCCAAATCCCAAATTCCAGGGCGCGTTGAGCTTTGGGATTTGTGTTTTTAAATACCGGGATTTTGTTTTAGTCAAATGTGTGAATCATATTACTTTCCCTGAAAATTATATAACAGAAATTGCATGAATTGTATCCAATTTTGTATTCTCAAATAACTTCTAATCTTAACAACAATGAACAAGTCGAAAATTGGAACAAATGCCGGAAAGATCATGAAAAGGTTGGAAGGCGAATTAACAGACACAAGCACAAAAAATATAAAAAAAGAGTGCTCTATGAAAGATTTGGATTTTTACCTGGCTCTTGGCTGGCTGGCTCGCGAGGATAAAATAAAGTTTTACCATGATAACAATTCAGCTTATCTTTTCCCGATCGTATAAACAGAATCTCTTCGGGCGCTTGGATTTAAGAAGTTACTCCAAACCATTGACCATTGAATATGATAGCTAAAATGCAAAAAAATAATCCGGTCATCTGACCGGATTATTCAGAAAAGATCAAAAAGAATATTTCAAATCGGGCTAAACTATTTTAGCTTACAAGATCAATGGCTATTTCACCATCTTCGGTGCCCTTATTGACAATATAGAAATAACGGTTGCCTGTTATTCCAAGTGTGTACATCACAATATCTTTTTCTTCTTCGGGATGCACAATTAATGCATCTTCCGGGATTTGCACATTGTGTTTATCGGCTGCGGTGAATAATTGCAAATCGGCATCGCCTGAATTATAAACATGAATTTTTGTTTCATCAGTGAAAACAAAACCGGCTTCAACCGGAGTTTCACCAACGGGCACGGCAATTGTAAGTTCGGTTGAATCGCCACCATCCGATTTTGGAGTGCAACGAACTATTGACGCCACATCAAAATATTTTGCAATGGTATCGGGCGAAGTGGGATATTTATACATAAGGTAACCCAAATCGGAATACATTGCAGCGGCACAGTCTTTTTTCTTTACTTTTAAATCGGCCGATTTGGTTTTTATTAAGTTTCTTTTTGACACTACACTTACATTTAAAGCATCATAATCTGTCAAAAATGTGTCCACCTTGGTTTTTACGGCTGAAAGGGCCGGGTAATTGCCCAGGTTGGCCGAAAGCGCCTGAATGTGCGATATGCGCTCTTCATAGCCGCTAACCCTGAAAGGTTCGTGACCATTAGGGAACAGCGATTTATGTTCCGGAGTGGTCCGGTTATAAACAGCGCTCACACCTGAGTCCCATTCGTCAAATTTTTCGGCAGAAGCGCTTTTCCACATGTTTTGTAAGGCCAAAGTGGAGCCCTGCGAATCGTTGAGAGCTGCTTTATAAGCCACATAAGAACTGTGGTAAGCTGTTCTTAAAGGGTGAAATGTTGTGTAAATTGGGCCGATGATAGGATCAGTGC
>Ga0224523_1001022_pt1 | contig 12687 bp, 12 predicted proteins | sample CFST50metaG_FD_182732 | JGI IMG/M metagenome (GOLD analysis project Ga0224523, IMG submission 182732) | Peat soil microbial communities from Stordalen Mire, Sweden - C.F.S.T50 | ecosystem: Environmental > Terrestrial > Soil > Wetlands > Peat | place: Sweden: Norrbotten County, Stordalen Mire...
AAATGGACATGATGTCAATATGTCCCGGAAAACGCAAGGTCTTTTCTTTCATGTTAGGGCATTTGATAGTGTCGACAAGAGAGCGCAGCCCGTCGCTGTTGAATGATTGCAAAGTTCCAATACCGGGGAATGAATGCAATTCAAGATCTGACATGGCTTCGCGAATAACCAGATGTCCGTTTTCGACATAGCGTGCAGGACGTGTGTATTCTTCGATCACATCAACGGGGGAGAACACGGCTTTATATTCATAAGGCCATTCGCGTACTTTGGGAAGCCCTCCAACATAAATAGTAGCATTCAGTGTTTCATCAAGCAAATGATCGGCATATCCAATCAACACATTGCTCATGCCGGGTGCAACACCAAAATCCATGATAGCAATAACTCCGTTTTCTTTGGCGAGATCATCCAGAATAAAAGGATCTTCCGGAAAGAAGGCGATATCCACAGCATTCTTTTTGGCTTCAATAATGGCTTTCAGCGTTTGAAAACCCATGAAACCGGGAACAGCATTCACAGCCATGTCGTAATCTTTTACAAGATTTCTAACATTCACATAATCCGAAAGGTCCTTTTGAATCTTCTGTATGCCTGGAAATGTGATCCTGTCCAATGCTTCCTTGCTGATATCAGCAATAGTAACTTCGAAATTTTTATCTTTTGCAAGATCAATGGCCATTGGCCCTCCAACGAGACCGGCGCCTAAAACAATAATTTTCATAAGCTTTAATTTTATGTTTTGATAAATCGTTTATTAAACTGTTTGTAAATTTGGGATATTGAAACCCCTAGAATAACAATGAACATTCCGGCAATCTTTGTAAAATCGAAAGTCTCGGTGAGAATAAAATACGAAAGTACAGCTGTAATTACCGGTATAAGGTTAGTGAAAATGTTAGCCCTGTTGATGCCAAGCTCCCTGATCACCGGAATATAAAGAAGGTATGCTCCCGAAGAAGCAAAAACTGAAAGCATCAGCATTGAATAAATAAGACTGCTGTCGGGCGTTATTGAAATAAATTCTTTGAAATCGAAAATGAAAAACAATGGCATGAAATACAGCGCTCCAAGTATATTCTGGGTTTTGATGATCGTAAGGCTTGAATATTTATCAACAAGTTTTTTTACAACAATGGAGTATGCAATGGCTGATGCAACTGCACAGAACTCAAGCAGGACACCAAGTGGAGAAGCATCGAATGAAAGATCTTTATTGAAGACAATTAGAAGAATACCTGCAAATGAAATAATGATACCAATGAAATTCAGAATGCTGAGTTTTTCCCTGATAAACAGATATGCGAAAACAGGCGTCAGGAGAGGGATAAATGAAATGATGACGGCAGCGGTAGTTGATGAAATAAGTGTTAGTCCGAAACTTTCACCCATGAAATAACAGAAAGGCTGGAACAGTGCAAGCAACATGAATTTACCATAATCTTTCCTTTCGATCTTCTGTTCTTTTTTGATCAGTTTAATGACAAAATAGAGTATGATGGAGGAAATTACAAGGCGAATAAAGATGGTCATTATTGGTCTGTAATGATGAGCATAAACGACTTTTACCCAAACGAATGAAAATCCCCAGAAAAGCATGGAGAGAATAGCGAAAATATATATTCTAAAACTTTTGAATTTCAATATAAGCTATATTAGGATCGTCCTTCTTCGTTAAGCAGATTGCTGTGCTTTAGAGTTCGGAGTATTAAAGCCAGAAGAGTAGTGGCAGCCAGAATGTAAACAGACAGCCTGTTCCATTCAAATTTGCCTGAGATGAAATAAACCCTGAGGAGATCAACAAAAGCAAAGCCGAGAGCTGTTGCAAGAACTCCGGAATATTCCCTGCGCAATATGCTTTTAAATGAGAAAGGGATGGACGTATTCCGGTATTTTGTGAATGCAGGAATAAAAGCCGGAACTTTTTTTGACCATTCAAGATACACTTCGCCAAATTTTCTTTCCAGGAAACGTTCTTCTGTGAACATAATGCGCTCATAATACAACCAGAATAGGAGGGAGACGATGATAATAAAATAAATATTGAATGTGAATATCAGGATACCGGCCCACATGAGATAGTTACCAACATACAGCGGATGCCTTAAAATAGAATAAATACCTTCAACATTCAAAGATTCGGCTACCTGCGAAGATCTGTTCCTGCCCGAGGTTCCTTTTGGAGTGGTGCCAATTGCATAAGCACGGATAATAAATCCAAGCAACGCGATAATTACTGATACAATTGTTAAAGTAAAAGCAATTTCTTTGCTGATTAAAGAGTAATCTGTAAAATAAATTACAGGAACAGCCATTGCAAACAAAACAACGGGTACTTGTCCCCGGTATCTGAATAACCAATTTCCGCTTGATTCAAATGAGTGAATTAGAGCCATTTTGAAAATAAATTTGCATTGTGCAAAAAAATATCTTATCTTGCACACTGATTTTAAAAAAAGAGTGCTAAATTATTAATTTTTACCTTAACTTTCGATGAAAACACAAGTGCCCGAAAAATATGTGCTGGAATATATCTTTATTGCTTCACCCAAATTGCTTTACCATTATCTGAGTACAGCGCAAGGATTGTCAGAATGGTTTGCGGAAAAAGTTGATCTGAAGGACAATGTTTTTCATTTCTTTTGGGAAGAGAATGAGCAAAAAGCCATTATTGAATCAAAAAAGGACAATGAACACATTCGTTTCAAATGGATAGATGATGTGAATAATACTTTTTTTGAGTTTGTAATTGATGTTGATTCAGTGTTCAGTGAGAACACACTTATCATCACTGATTTCGCCTTACCGGAGGAAATAAAGGAATCAAAAATGGTCTGGGATGGCGCTATCAAAAAGATGCTAAGGATTATCGGTGGTAAATTGATCAGTGGTACTTCTTGATTCCTTAGTTCTGCCATTATTTGCTAAAGCCTATGATTTTATTACGGTATTGGCAGAAGTCTTTTATATAAAATAGTTTAAAAAGGCCGTTTGTTAATTTATTTGGGACTCAAATGAGGTGATTTGGGAAATTAGTATCATCCTAAAAAATTGAAATCATTGTTGAAAAAAGATCACATTATTTTGTGGTTGTAGCAAATCCAACCTTTATCAAAACACCAACAAGCTTACTCGATCTTCAGTTTCCGGTTCAAATTATTCAGCAATTCAGTAACCTTTCCGATCCCTTCAATATCGGCTTTTTTAATTGCTTCATACAAAGCAGCAGAGAAAAGAGGTGGGAAGAACATTCTGGTGTCAATTTTATCAGTAGTTTTCTCTGCAAGAGCCATAGATTTTTTAAGTGATAATCGAAGAGAATCGGGAAGAGTTTTATTTAAAGTTAGTTTTTTTATTTTCTTCAAACCTTGTTGAATATTGCAGCTATCTTTAAGGTCAGCCAATGCATCAACAAGTTCATACGGCCAATTAATTTTAGATACACTGCTGAAGTTTATAAAATGATAGCGTGCCCTTTGGTAATTTTCCTGGTATGCACAAAGGGTTCCCAGTATCATATGATAAGTCATTACTTTTAACTTTGTTGCAGTATCCTTTGGTTTCTTTAATAATAGCGACGACCCTTTTTCTGCTTCTTCCTGTGCATAAAGTTTCCAGCCCTTATCATACATCGCCATTGCGCTTAAAGAGTTTGCAAGAAGCTTCAGGTCATTATCATCGGTCGAAAGATCATCAATTATTTTACTTTCAGCAATTGCAAAGTCAGGTTGTCTGCTAACAATCCACGAGTATCCAAGCAAAAGTCGTAAAACACCTTCTGAAACATCAGGGTCCTCAGTATGACTTGTTGAATTATATAATAGTACTACTGGTGGGATTGTGTTTTCGGATAATGTTTTATATGATTTGTACTTTAAGCTTGTTTCAAGTGTATCAAGTCTGTTTTGCTCTGGATTTTTGGTCTTACAGGAAAAGGCGAACATCATGAATAACAACATCCCGAGCCCCAAAAGAGTTTTCAGAGTAAATGAAGGTATGTTGGTTTTGAAATTCATATAAATTTTGTTGCTAATATACGACAATTGTACGACCTGAGTATCTTTTAAAATAATTATCTGATGATTTTACTTTAAAACTAAGTTGCAACACATCACGAAAGTCATCATTCAGGTGCATATTTTCATCTTCAGTAATATCACCGTTAGGGAGCATCCCCGAATCGGAAAGGCCTTTCACATCAATAGTTTTAGTGTTGCCAGCGCTTTGAAGTGAATCAAGAAATTTGCAGCGTTCATCAAAGCTTTTTGAATAGGCTGTGACCAAATTAGCCTGCCTGATAAAATATGCGACCAAAATAGCAAAGCCGGCTAAAAGTAACAGGCGGAATACATTTCCAATGATCTTTGAGATATTTTCGTATCCTATTATGAAAAACAATAAGCAAAAGAAAACTGCCAGCATAAGGCTTGCCGGTACCCATGCTCTGAGCGGACCGGTTCCTTTAAAAATGTAGAAAAGCGGAAGTAAAGCAATAACAACAGAAAGTATTGTTAGAGGAATCGCAACTTTTAAATACTTTATTAAGTTAGTTTTTGCCGGAGTATTCAATTGCAGAATATGCTTTCTCCTATTGATACTACCAAAGAAAAAGAAAGAAGCTGACAATAAAAAAAATGCAAGATTCTTTTTGCTTATAATGATATCAGGCATGTTATTAAAGTCGAAAGATTGTGGCAAAGATGGATTTTCTTTTACAGATGCTCCGACAACAGGTGTTTCTTCCTTTATCATCTTTATCCTGCTTTTCAATCCCATGCCCGAAATATTAATGTTGAATGAAATGCTTGCAGCAATCAGTCCAACAGTGAGACCCCGCAGCAGGGCAGGAGGGATGACACTTTCAGTATGCCTTCTTTTTTTGATCCTGAGGTAAATGATCAGGAATGTTAGAAAGATGATGAACCATATTGCAAAATTCTCCGATAGTCCTGCTGCTATAATGGCGAAAAGAATAATAAGGATATGATCAGTGCCCCTTTTCTTTGGCTTTAAAATGAATGAAAGCGCAAGAGTTCCAAAAATGCAGGCTTGAAGATGTACACAGGATGCGATGAGCCAAAACCAGGTGTCAGCGATCTGAAATGTTACAAAGAAAAAGGAAGCAATAAAAAGAACTGAAAATATAAATCTTGTTTTTTTATCCGGAAGGCTTACCATCAGCAACTTCGAAATGTTGGTGATCAGGTTGTAAACTGCAAAAATAAATACAGAAATTGTGACAAGATGATAAAGAAATATCAGGTAATGTAGCTTAAGAAATGTCAGATTAGCACCAAAGAATAGATCAAAAATAAGCACTGCCGGCCAGCGGAAGGTATGATTATTATATGAATTGATGACCGATCCTAACCAGCCTTCTCTTCTGAACAACTGAATAAATTCAAGGTCATCCGTGGCGAAGCGGTTATTGAATGCAAGAAACAAGTAAAACACAAGGAACAAAATTGCAATTGTAAAAAGCAATATGAGTTCAGCACTGTAGATCTTATGAATTCTGTTTTCCATTGGATGTCGCTATTTCATGAAGTGTTCTAAAAAATAGTTTTCCATTTATTGGGAAACGTTTTATAATAATTATCCGACGACTTCACCTTAAAGTTCAGCCCTAGCGCTTTCATAAAATTGATATTGATAAAATGATCAGGATCATCGGTAATATCTCCATTTGGCAGCATCCCCGAATCAGGTAATCCTTTTACTTCAATAGTATCCTGCACATTTACATGCGGCAGGCTTTCAAGATAAATGCAGCGGCTGTCGTAGTTTTCAGCATACGCATGGGTGATCTTATACTGCTTCACAACATAATATGATAGAAGGGCAATGCTGCTTAATGAAATGACGATCATTACCACATAGGCATGTTTGATAGAAAGCCGCAGACCCATATATAAAAAGAACAAGCAAAAAATGATCGTCAGCATCAGACTGATGGCTGACATGGCTCTTTCTGGCCCAATAGCATTGAAAGCATAATAAAGAGGATAAGTGATGCCAATGCAAACAATAACAAGGGAGGCCAACAAAAAGCCGGCTGTTCGTGAAAATGAGAATTTATTTTTTTCTTTCCTTAATCTCAAAGCCTCAATTTTTGCTACAGTCCCGGCAAATATCCATAAAGAAGACAAAAGCAGGAAGGTCAGGTTTTTGTTCTGAATAACAACATTCAGAATAAAGTTGCCCATCTCGCCTGCAAGATCAGGGTTTGCATATGGCACCTGCATATGGCATTCAGCCAGACGCGCCGGTATTCCGGGTCCCGAGATATTGACAATAAAGGATATCAGCATACTTACGATAGCTATCAGTATTCCTGTAATTATTGGCTTGCAATTCTCACTTTTCGGATCTTTTCTGTAAAATCTCAGGTAGAATAACAATAATGAAAGGATAACCAACAAAAAGACAGAGTAGTTTTCAGCTGCTCCGCCCACATAAATAAAACAGATTACAACTGCAACATGATCCCAAATCTTCTTGTTTAGCTTGATAACAAAGGCAATGCCCAATATGCTTACAATTATGTTTTGCAGGTGTATCAGGTTGGAGAGTATCCAAAACCATGACTCTGCTATCTGGAACGTAGCGAAATAAAAGGATGCGGCAAAGAACACCGAAAAGATAAGCCTATAAAATAAAGCGGGTAGTTCTTTCAAAATGAGCCTGCAAATGTTACTTAACATCAGGAACAGGGCATAAACCAGCAAAGCCATAGATAAAAGGTGGAAAACGAAAATGATCAGGTGGTCATCATAGAATGAATGGCTTAGGAAAAACAGTGAGTTAAAGATGAAAAGTGCCGACCACCGGATGGTTTGATGCGTATAATAGTATCTGAATGATTCCAGCCAGCCTTGCTTTCTGATGATATCATAATACTGATAGTCATCACTCAGGAACCGATTATGGTAAGCAACAATAGCAAACAACAGCAGAAACCCAATGGCAACCAATGCCAATAAAATTTTCAGGAGTTTTAACTGAGAGGATTTTCTGTGTATACTTAACAATGTCATGAATGGTGTTGTCAGATTTCGATTGAAAGCCCATCGTAAGCTAATTTGATAAATTCAGGCAGTTCTTTCTCAACTTCCTCATGCAAGCCAAGCTGATGGCTGATATGGGTAAGATAAGCCCGTTCGGGTTTTAACTGTTGCAATATCTTTATGGCCTGGTCCAAAGTAAAGTGCGAAATATGTTGTTTTCTCCTAAGTGCATTGATAACAATAACCTTTGATCCTTTTACTTTCTCAAGCGATTCGTCTGAAATAAAGTTAGCATCAGTAATATAGGTAAAGTCTTGAATCCGGTATGCGATTACCGGAAGCATATGATGCATTATCTCAATAGGGATTATCATATCTCCATTGATCTCAAAAGGTGAGTTTCCAACTTCGTGAAGGATAATCTCAGGAACCCCCGGATACTTATGATCAGCAAAAGCGTAGAAAAAATCTGTTTTTACAATTTCCTGAACATCCTTTTGCGCATATACATCGATGGGCTTTTTCTGAAAATAGTTAAAAGCCCTCACATCATCAAGGCCACCGATATGGTCTTTATGCCCGTGGGTTATCAATACTGCATCAATATTATTCACATGCTCCCTAAGCATCTGTTGCCGGAAATCAGGTCCTGCGTCTATCACAAAAATATTTTTCCCTGTATCCACAAATGCAGCAGAACGCAGACGTTTGTCCTTAGCATCAGTCGATTGACACACACTGCATGTGCAGGCAATGACAGGTACTCCCTGCGATGTTCCCGTTCCGAGAAATGTAATCTTCAAAATATTATTAATTTTGTGTAAAATTAATTGTTTCAATCGAACCATTAACCAGGATTTAAAAAGTTTTCAAAACTTTTGTGAACCTTGTAACTATAAATACACAATTATGAACAAATTTTTCAAGAATATCAAACCAGAAGCTATCACTGATAATCCTTTCAAACTGCTTGACAAAGACTGGACCCTGGTCACGGCAGGCACCTTGGAATCCTTGAATACCATGACAGCCGCCTGGGGAGGATTTGGTATTTTATGGCACCGCCATGTGGCTTTTATTTATGTGAGGCCTACAAGACACACCTTTCATTTCATGGAGAAGTCCGATCGTTTTACACTGTCATTTTATGCTGAAGAATACCGCAGTATACTCAACTTATGTGGTAAAAAATCGGGGCGCGATATTGATAAGATCAAAGAAACCGGTCTGATCCCTGTGCAATCGGAACATGGTGGTATTTATTTCGAACAGGCAAGGCTGGTGCTTGATTGCAAAAAAATATACTATCAGGATATAACACCGGCAAACTTTCTGGATGCTCGCATACATACTGAATATCCTATTAAAGATTATCATCGCATGTATATCGGCGAAATTGTTAATTGTTTGCTTGCAGAATAAAAATTTTTCACCGGAAAAATAAAATTATTACTTTTACTCACTTTCCTCTTCGGGAAACGAAAATATCAGACAAGTGAATTTTATAGATAATATAAGGCAGCGAATAGGTAGTTTCTTTCTTGGCAAAGATATTGCAAAGGTTACGCGCAGCAAGCAGATCGTGAACATGAAGGACGTGAAAACCATTGGCATCATTTACGATGGATCGGAAGAAGCATCTTATACTATAGTAAGTAATTTTGTGCATGCTTTTCAGAAGGATCAGAAGGTAGTAAGAACGCTTGGCTTTGTTAACTACCGGAGGTTGCCACATTATTGTTTCCCCAAACTTTCCTATGATTATTTCACGCTTCGCGACCTGAACTGGTACTACAAACCGGTGAACATAAAAGTGAATGAATTCGTCAGAGAGGAATTTGATGTGGTGATCGACCTTTGCATGCATGAATGCTTTCCCATTCGCTATGTTGCCGGGTTGTCAAGGGCCAGGCTAAAGGTTGGCAGATTTGGCGAGAAATACTCAGGTATTTATGATTTCATGCTTAATGTGGAAAGCAACATCAGTCTGGAAGTGTTTATTGAAGAAATTACGCATTACCTAAATATCATCAACCAGGAATAATATGAATAAAAAATTAAAAGGTGTTGGCACCGCCATTGTTACTCCATTCCATAAGGATGGAGCTATAGATTTTAAGTCTTTTGAAAAACTGATAGAATATCAGATCAAAGGTAATATCAATTACATTGTTGCGTTGGGAACTACAGGTGAATCAGTCACACTTAGTAAGGACGAAAAGGTGGCAGTGATAAATTTCGTTGTTGAAACTGTTGCTGGCCGTGTACCGGTAGTGATGGGGCTTGGCGGTAATAACACCCGAGAAGTGGTCAATACTGTTAAGAGCACCGAATTTGATGGTATTGATGCCATTCTTTCGGTTTCTCCTTACTATAATAAACCCCAGCAAAGAGGCATTTTCCTGCATTATAAAGCTATTGCAGATGTTTGCCCGGTTCCTGTTATCATTTACAATGTACCCGGCAGAACTGGTGCGAACATCACAGCCGATACCACATTGAAGATCGCCAATGACATCGAGAATGTGATTGGTGTTAAAGAAGCTTCTGGTAATATTGCGCAATGTATGCAGATACTAAAGAACAAACCGAAGGATTTTCTAGTGATCTCAGGCGATGATGCACTTACACTGCCGCTCATGTCGCTGGGCGCTGATGGCGTTATTTCAGTCATTGCAAATGCTTTCCCTACTGAGTTCTCAGAGATGGCACAGCTTTGTTTTAAAGGAAATTTCAAGAAAGCCCAGGAAATACATTATAAACTGATCGATATCATCGACGCTATATTTGCCGAGGGTAGCCCAGGTGGTATCAAGGCTGTGCTTGAAATAAAGAAATTATGTTCCAATAATTTCAGATTGCCGGTGGTGGGCGTTTCAAAACCTCATTACAACCACCTCAGTGCAATGCTGGATGAGTTTTGATGATATAAATGATCTCATGAAAAAGCCCGGAGCAACGCCGGGCTTTTATTTTTTAATGACCACCATAGAATTAATTCATATATTTGTTCAACTTTTCTATAGATAAGCATTATGGGTTTATTTGGTAATAACCGCAGTTCCGGAATAAGAAGGCCTTCAATTACTAAATCTGATCAAGAATGGGTGGAGACCAATTTCAGATGGATGCTCAGGACTTATGGCTATCCAAAATGCAAAACCCAGTATCTTTTTACTACCGATCATTTTCTTCAAACCTGCTCATCCGATCTCCTGACGGTTGATGCCATCATCGATGATTTGTCATGTCTTTTGTCACTTGACAGGCAAAGAATAAACTATCAGTTTGCAGAGGACATCAGAGATGTGGATTGCATCCCCTATATGATGCAGGGCATGCCGTTTGAAAGCGAACTGGTGATCGACAAACATGAAGGAACTCCCACTTATTATAAAGTCATCATTGCCAAAAGTCTGCTGAAAAATCCCGGAAGGCTTATTTATTGCCTTATTCTCGAATGTTTAAAGATCAGGCTTGACATGGATCGCGTTAAATATGATCCGGAAGCTGATAAAGGTTTGTTTGTTTACCTGGTTGGAATATATTTCGGCTTCGGTGTCATCCTGACGAAAAACCTTGTCGATATTGGTACATCATCTGACGGACTCTGGTCAAGACGATGGGTTTACAAATCAATTATGACCTATCAGATCATGGCGTATGCATTGGCGTTATTTTCATGGATCAACAAAGAGGAAAGTCCGGAATGGGCCGATGCCCTGGCTTCAGAATGCCGGGAAGAATTCAGACTATCCATGGTTTTTATAAACGAACGTACGGATGATTTTCTTGAATTGATAAAGATCGATAATGAAACAATGGCTAAAATAATTTACCGCGAATCATTTGAACAGTATAAATCCGGTGATATACAAAATGCCATTTCAAATTTGCAAAAGATCATTTTTCTTACAGAAAATGTCAACCTGAAATCGGACGCATTGAACAATATAGGTTATTATATGCAGAGGCTTGATCAATATGCTGAGAGTATACCTTACTTTATGCAAGCAATAGATATGAAGCCCCAATCGGGCTATGCCAACGATAACCTTGGGCTGTCGCTGATCATGACAGGGGAACCTGAAGAGGGCAGGGAATACCTTGAAAAAGCAGTTCAAACGGGAAAAAACGACAATTCTTATTCTGACAGGAACAAGGCTATTTACTGGATGGTGATGAATGATAATGAACAGTCGGAAAAGTATTTCCTGAAGGTGATTGGTGAAAATAAGTCGGTTGACCTGCTACACTATTTTTACGCAAAACTTTTATTAAAAAAAGGGAATAAACTTAAAGCCATTGCACACCTGAAGATCGCTGCAGGCAAAGGTGAACATGAGGCAAAAGCATTGCTTGACGAATTGTTGAAATAGAAAGCTATGGCAAAAGTGTTGATTTTATTGATGGTTTCATTGCCTCTCAGCGTTTCAATTTTTACACGTTGAATTCTGTAAACCCGAACCCCTCACATTATAGACAGATTCCATTTCATTGACGACATAAAAATCCCTAATAATCATTGACTTTCGTTTTTATTTTTCTAATTTTACAGTCTGTTTTCAAATATTTTCTATATGATCAGAAAAGCCACTTTATTCTTATTATTCCTGCTTATTTCCTTTGTTGGGATTAGCCAGACCACGGTATCCAGAAATGCTTTTGTTGATTCCCTTTTTCAGAACAAAAAAGAGATCATTTTTAAATTCAAATTCACTGATAAGAGCGAGCTTGACACGCTTACCCGTATAATTTCCATTGACAATGTGAAAGGCAAGGAAGTGTATGCGTATGCCAACAAATCAGAGTTTCTTAAATTCCTGACCTTTGGCTATACATATTCCATCATCAATAAAACTGCATTGCCTGCCAAGTCTTATAATATGGCAACCACCATGGCTCAAATGGCAACATGGGACAGGTATCCAACCTATACCGTTTATGAACAAATGATGGCACAGTATGCCACCAACCATCCCACCATTTGCCATCTTGACACCATCCTTGCTGCTACGCCAAACGGGCATAAATTGCTTGTGCTGAAAATTTCAGGCAATGTGAATGCCAACGAGAATGAGCCTCATTTTTTATACACCAGTTCCATGCACGGGGATGAAACTACAGGATATGTTCTCATGCTGCGACTGATCGATTATCTGGTGTCGAATTATGGCACCAATACAAGGGTTACCAATCTTGTCAATAATGCTGAAATATGGATATGCCCCCTTGCAAATCCTGATGGTACCTATAACAGCGGTGACAACACCATCAATGCAGGTAGTTCAACCAGGTATAACGGCAACGGTATTGACCTTAACAGGAACTATGCGGATCCAAGGTCGGGGCAGCATCCCGACGGCAACTCATGGCAGCCCGAAACACAGGCTTTCATGACCTTTGCCGATAACCATTACCTGAATATGTCGGCTAACTTTCATGGTGGCGCCGAAGTTTTCAACTATCCGTGGGATACATGGACAACCTCCGGAAACCCCAATGCCGATGTTACGTGGTGGACCAGAATGGGCAGGGAATATGTTGACACCACCCGCCTGGTTCTTTCAACTTACATGACCGATACTTATTCCACAGGTATTACTGAAGGCGGCGACTGGTATGTGATCACGGGAGGCAGGCAGGATTATATGAACTTTTTCAAGCACTGCCGTGAGGT
>Ga0224523_1001025_pt1 | contig 12622 bp, 13 predicted proteins | sample CFST50metaG_FD_182732 | JGI IMG/M metagenome (GOLD analysis project Ga0224523, IMG submission 182732) | Peat soil microbial communities from Stordalen Mire, Sweden - C.F.S.T50 | ecosystem: Environmental > Terrestrial > Soil > Wetlands > Peat | place: Sweden: Norrbotten County, Stordalen Mire...
AGAAGAATAAATTTAATAAATTTGCAGTTCTAAAACAGATTAATTTATCATGGATATACAATCCATAAAACAACGTTTCGGTATCATTGGAAATTCTCCATTGCTTGATAGGGCTATTGATGTGGCACGACAAGTAGCTGCTACTGAAATTACGGTACTTATTTTTGGCGAAAGCGGAACAGGAAAAGAAGTGTTTCCAAAGATCATTCATCACCTGAGTGCCAGGAAACACGGGCCTTTTATCGCAGTGAACTGTGGGGCAATACCTGAAGGTACAATCGATTCGGAATTGTTTGGACACGAGAAAGGTTCTTTTACCGGTGCTTCTGAAGCACGCAAAGGATATTTTGAGGTTGTAAATAAAGGAACAATTTTTCTTGATGAAGTTGCGGATCTTCCTCTTTCAACACAAGCTCGTTTATTGCGTGTCCTTGAATCCGGAGAATTTATGAAGGTTGGGTCATCCACTACTCTGAAGACAGATGTTAGGGTTGTTGCTGCAACAAATATCGCCATTCCTGATGCAATAAGAAACGGGCGGTTCAGGGAAGATCTTTATTACCGGCTGAATACAGTTCCGATTTATATGCCGCCTTTAAGAGAAAGAAAAGAAGATATTGTCCTTCTTTTTAGAAAATTCGCATCCGACTTTGCTGAAAAATATCGCATGCCTGCATTACAACTTGATGGCGAAGCTCAGAAGATGCTTGAAAATTACCGCTGGCCGGGAAATATAAGGCAACTTAAGAATATCACCGAACAAATTTCGATCATCGAAAACAGCCGCAATATCAATGCGCAGATTTTACAAAAATATTTACCCCAGAACACAGTAAACGAATTACCTGTCCTTTTTAAAGGGGAGCATGTATCATCAGAATTTTCAGAAAGAGATATTCTTTATAAAGTTCTTTTCGACATGAAAAAAGATATCACCGATTTAAAAAAACTTGTTTTTGATATCATTGATAATTCAGAGAATCCAAAAGACATAAAAGAAAATAATTCTCAGATCCTGAAAAAATTAAATGAAGATTATGAGCCTTTGATCAGTCATGATTCAAGTATTACCATTCATCCAAAGGATGAACAATTGAGTGAACCGATCGAAGATTCGGAAGTGATTGAGGAATCCTTTTCCCTTCAAAAAAAAGAAGAAGATATGATTCGTAAGGCACTGGAGAAGCACAACAGGAAAAGAAAAAATGCAGCAAAAGATCTTGGAATTTCCGAAAGAACACTTTATCGAAAAATTAAAGAATACGGAATAGAATGAAAAAAAAGAATTTCCTGATGGTCTTATTACTCGTATTCATTGCATCAACAGGCTGCAAGGTAAATTATTCATTTACCGGTGGTAGTATTGACCCGAAGATTAAAACAATTTCTATTCAATATTTCCCAAACAACTCGACTCTTGTTCAGCCTACAGTAAGCCAGGTTTTCACTCAAGCATTGAAAGACAAATATTCCACACAGACAAAACTTGCACTTGTTACAAGAGGCGGCGACCTTAATATTGAAGGCGCTATTACGGGTTATACGACACAACAACCTATAGCGATCCAAGGTAATCAAACAGCTGCAATGAATAGGTTTACAATAACTGTTTACGTGAAGTATTCAAATGCTATTGATGAGAAGCAAAATTTTGAACAAACATTTGCCGAATATGATGATTACTCAAGTTCCCAAAACTTTCCCGCACTTGAAGCATCATTAATTAAAGTTATTACGGATAAACTTGTTCAAGATATTTTTAATAAAACAGTAGCCAACTGGTAAATTCATGGATCCTAATATATTTATCGGGTATGTAAAATCTCCATCTTTACTGAATTCGGAGTCGTTGAGTGAATTAAAAGAAGTATTAAATGAATTTCCATTTTGCTCATCCTGTCGGATTTTATTAGCTAAAAACCATCAGAAATTAAATACAAAAGAAGCGAATGAGTTTATAAAAAATGCATCAATATTTCTTCCCGATAGAAGATTTTTTTTTAGGTTCATTCATGACATCCCTGAAGAAACAACCATTCAACATCAAGTCCCGGTATATTCCATAGAAATGATCGATGATAAATCAGAAAATACAGTAACAGAAATTTCTCATCGTGAAAAAAATGCGAATGAAGATTTGATAGATAGATTTATCAAAGAAAGACCGGGAATTACCTTTCAGCCGGAAGAAAATGATCTCGATGAAGATACTTTTACTGAAAACGAAAAAGAAAAAGAATTTATTTCCGAAATATTGGCTGAATTATACTGGAAACAGGGCGATCCAAGTAAAGCAATACGAACCTATGAAAAATTAAGTTTGAAGTTTCCGGAAAAAAACACTTACTTTGCAGCCCAAATTGAAAAAATAAAAAAAAATCATTAAATAATTAAACCATGGGAGCATTTATTTTTATTTCGGTCTTAATATTAATAGTTTGCGTTCTGCTTACTCTTGTCGTACTTGTACAGAATTCTAAAGGAGGCGGACTTGCATCTAATTTCAGTTCCTCAAACCAGATCATGGGTGTTCGAAAAACAGCCGATTTTCTGGAAAAAGCCACCTGGACACTTGCTGCGGCATTGCTTGTATTAAGCATGGCGACTATATTTGTTATTCCGCGGGGCACCGGCAATGCAAAAGTAAAAAGCTCTGAAATGCAAGCCAAAGCTCAAGAAGTACCACAGGCTTCAAATTATCAGGCTCCTCCTGCTCAGAAAAAATAATAAGAATACATATTGATATTTTAAATTGTCAGAATGTCATAATATTCTGACAATTTTTTTTAATAAAAGAAATAGATTCATGAAAATTTGTCTTTAAAACAGACAAACTTTGATTTGGCATAATTAATGACAATCAAGCGGTACTAAAAATTTAAAATGTAAAACATAAAAAATAAATTACTATGGCAAAACTAAACATCAAACCTCTATCAGACAGAGTACTTGTAGAACCGGCACAAGCAGAAGAAAAAACAGCCGGCGGAATTATTATTCCTGATACAGCTAAAGAAAAACCACAAAGAGGCGTTATTGTTGCTGTTGGAAGCGGCAAAAAAGATGAACCAATGACTGTAAAGGTTGGCGATAAAGTATTATATGGAAAATATGCAGGAACTGAGATCACTGTGGATGGAACAGATTATCTCATCATGAAGGAATCAGATATATATGCTATCGTTTAAAGAAAGATTTTAAATTAAAATTATTAAACAAAATAAAACCAAAATAAAATGGCAAAAGAAATTAAATATAACTTAGAAGCACGCGACCAATTGAAAAAAGGTGTGGATGCTATGTCAAATGCAGTAAAAGTAACATTGGGACCAAAAGGTAGAAATGTAATCATTGAAAAGAAATTCGGAGCCCCACAACTTACAAAAGACGGTGTTACTGTTGCTAAAGAAATTGAATTAAAAGATCCTATCGAAAATATAGGTGCACAATTAGTAAAAGAAGTTGCTTCAAAAACAGCTGATATTGCTGGTGATGGAACAACTACCGCTACAGTTCTTGCTCAATCAATCATCAACACAGGTTTGAAAAATGTTACAGCAGGCGCAAATCCAATGGATCTGAAACGCGGAATTGACAAGGCTGTTGAAGCAGTTGTAGCTCATCTTAAAAAGCAATCACAATCAGTTGGCGACAGTTTCGATAAAATCGAACAAGTCGCTACTATTTCAGCAAACAATGATGCCGTAATAGGTAAGCATATTGCTGATGCTATGCGCCAGGTTAAGAAAGAAGGAGTAATCACCATTGAAGAAGCAAAAGGAACAGATACCACTGTAAAAGTTGTTGAAGGTATGCAATTCGACCGTGGTTATATTTCTCCTTATTTTGTTACTGATCCTGAAAAGATGGAAACAGTAATGGAAGAACCTTATATTTTGATATATGACAAAAAGATATCTGGAATGAAAGATTTTCTGCCTATCCTTGAAAAAACTGTTCAAACAGGCCGTCCTATGATCATTATATCTGAAGAAGTAGAAGGCGAAGCATTAGCAACTCTTGTTGTAAATAAAATTCGCGGTTCGCTGAAAATATGCGCTGTTAAAGCTCCTGGCTTCGGCGACAGAAGAAAAGAAATGTTACAGGATATAGCTATCCTTACTGGTGGTGTTGTTATTTCAGAAGAACAAGGATATAAATTAGAAAATGCTGACTTATCATATTTAGGTCAGGCTGAAAAAATAGTTGTTGATAAAGACAATACAACTATCGTTAACGGTAAAGGAACAAAAGAAAATATTGTTGCACGCGTTAACCAAATAAAAGCTCAGATCGAAAAAACAACTTCTGATTATGATAAAGAAAAATTACAGGAACGTCTTGCTAAATTATCAGGCGGCGTAGCTGTTCTTTATGTTGGTGCTGCCAGCGAAGTTGAAATGAAAGAAAAGAAAGATCGTTTTGATGATGCATTACATGCAACCCGTGCTGCTATTGAAGAAGGTATTGTTCCAGGTGGAGGTATAGCTTTCATCAGAGCAATTTCTGCACTCGATAAATTAAAAGGCGATAACGAAGATGAAACTACAGGTATCCAGATAATTCGCAGGGCTCTTGAAGAACCATTAAGAATGATTGTTGAGAACGCTGGTATTGAAGGTTCAATCGTAGTTCAGAAAGTAAAAGAAGGCAAAGATGACTATGGTTATAATGCAAGAACTGACAAATATGAAAACCTTTATAAATCAGGCGTTATTGATCCTGCTAAGGTTACACGTATTGCATTAGAAAATGCTGCATCAATTGCCGGTATGTTATTAACTACCGAATGTGTTATTTCTGAAGTTAAGGAAAAATCTCCTGCTATGCCTCCAATGCCAGGTGGAATGGGCGGTATGGGTGGAATGGATTATTAAAATAATTCAAAATTATAAAAGAAGCCGCTTCAAATTTGAAGCGGCTTCTTTGTTACCTGATAAAATTAGTAATTACTTTCTCTTCTGTTTGTGGCTCTTCTATTAAAGTTGATGTTGCCTCTTTCATTTTTAAAAGCCACACCATATTTTTACCTAATACATGCATAGTTTGCATTCCTTCTCCATCCTTTGTGGCTTCACCAGCAGTTCTTCCGTGTACAATATTCCAATAATTGGATGTGACAATGATCATTTCAGAAATACTAAGATAATGATTCAATCCATCAAAAGTGGCAGAACCGCCCGATCTACGAACTGCTACAACTGCTGATGCAACCTTATGCCGGAATAACCCACCGTTAGAGCCACCTACAAAAAATAACCGGTCTAAAAAACTTTTCATTGTTCCTGCTATGCCCGAATAATGAACAGGTGAACCTATAAGAATACCATCAGCCATTTTTATTTGCTGTATCCATTTGTTCAGATCGTCGGTTGTTATACTGCATTTTTCATCTTTGTTAACGGCGCATTTGCGGCACGCTAAACAACCATGAATCATTTTGTGCCCGATATGTATAATTTCAAAATCAATGCCTGCTGCAATGATTTCATCACCTACTGTTTTCAATGCATGAAATGTGTTTCCTTCTTTGTTCGGACTTCCGTTAATTGCTATTATTTTCATTAGATTAATATTTAATATTATTTATTAAGATTTAAATTAAAGGGAGATTTTCTAATTGTCAATGACAAAAATGCATATTGCTTTTTTATATGCAAATATAAAAATAGAAAATAAAATTAATAAATTTATTAATTTTTCACACATCGCACGCTAAGACCAAGCGTTTTTAAGAAACTGTTTTGTGCTGCAGTAGCGTTTCCATAATAAAGATAAAGAGCATAGGCCATTGTTGAACTGGCTGAAGTTGTTGTCCAAAAGTTTCCATCTATTTGAATGTCTGAGAACCCACCAGTACCAGTACCAGTATTACTTCGGTATCCGCCAGGAAGAGCTGTAAATCCACTCGAATTTGTCGCACCTGTATTTGGAGTAGTCCAATCTAAAACGCCTGTTTCCTTTAAAGCTCCTCCCGCTGTGCTACTTCCAAGGTAATTTATTAATGTTGTATAATCAGCATTTGTAGCAACATGCCAGCCCACTGGGGCAAGGCTATCAACACTGGTAATAGCATACCAGTTATAGAGTAGTCCATATTTAGCAGTATCATATGTAGCATAATAACAATATGCTCCTGTGGTTTCCGAATTCCAGGTAGAAGCAGATGATACATAAGAGATTGCTGCACCACTTCGATATTTTTTTGTTTTAAGGTTTTCTTGCATCCAGCATTGGCTGCCAATTGTAACAGTATTATATGTATGTCCATCTACATCAGATACGGTTCCACAATTTGGATAAACTGTTGTAAAACTTATATCATTTCCATAAGCTGTACCCACACTATTAGTGGCATAAGCTCGCACATGATAGGTGGTATCAACAGATAATGATGTTATAGCACTTGTAAATGTTCCCGTTCCTGTTCCATCGGTGGTTTTACTATTTGTAATTGTTGGATTTGCTGTTTTACTCCAGCAAACTCCGCGAGCAGTAATTGTAGTACCGCCGTTGCTTGTAATATTTCCACCACTTGTTGCCGAATTATTTGTTATTGAAGATGCTGCTGTGGTAGTAAGAGTGGGAAGTGTAAGCACTTGCCCATTTTTATTTAGCACAGAAGTACTCCCTATTTGACCGTTTTTGTTAACAAAATTTGTGCTTGTGGTTGTGCTTTCACCATATTTGGTGACACCTTGTGCTGATATTTTATTTACAAGAATTAATAAAAGGAATACTAGTTTTACTATTTTCATATTTATTAGCAGTTTAATTTTAATAATAGTAATCAAATTCAACCCTGTCACCTATAACTAAAGCATAAGAACCATTATTCGCTGGAATATAAGTTAATGCAGTCCCCGTGCTAGTGTATGCTGTATTACTTATTCTGATTCCGTTAATATACATTTTTACTTTACTGTTTGCTGAGGGCGTTTGGGTTAATGTAAAAGCTGTTTGAGCTGCCGTAGCTGTAAATTCATCAGCTACTTCTCTGACATTTGCATTTGTTCCTGTTGGACCTACAGCCCCAGTAACTCCTGTTGATCCTGTTATTCCTGTCGGACCTATTGGACCTGTTGAACCTGTTGTTCCACTAGCCGAACCTGCTCCTGTTGGACCAGTAACTCCTATTGCTCCAGTGCTTCCCGTTGGACCTATCGGGCCGGTAGCCCCTATTATTCCTGCTCCTGTTGGACCGGTAGCTCCAACATTTCCTGTCGGGCCTATAGACCCAGTAATACCAGGCAATCCGTCAGCTCCTGTTGGACCGGTAATACCTGTTGAACCAGTCGTACCGCTTATTCCCGCAGTATTTGCATATAAAGCAAAGGGTACAGATAATAATTGAGAAGTACCCATATCGGAATATGTAGTGCCACCAGATGGATCCATTTGTACTTGTAGCCAATATGTGCCTGAATTCCATGGTATGGAATTAAACGTGCCAACCAAAAAAGTACCTTGCCCAACAGCAATCGTAAATAATCCGAATTTGTTGGTTGTGGGTATAAAAGTTTCTGCATAAATAACTGTCCCTGCTGCTGAACCTTGATGAATGATAATTTTAATTCCGATAATATGGTTTGCTATCAAATTGCCCGATGCATCTCTGGCAACAGCTTGGTAGTTGAATGCTTGTGGCCCCTGAGCAAATAAGGTATTCGCCATAAAAAGCATAATTATAGCTCCGATTAAAGTTATAAATGTTTTTCTCATATATATAATGATTAAGTTTATTTTTAGTAATCAAATTTAATATAAAAAAATATGGTTTTCAAGTTAACTTATTGTCTTTTCTTTACTTGTCGCCTTATATGTTGTTAACATAGACAAAGGCAAAAAAAAAAACGGTATATTAAAATACGTTCGCGTGTTTTTTTAATAGAGCATTAAAAAATATTGGACGTAGGATAAATTCAACTTTATTTCTCCGCATCAATAAATAGAGTGATAATGAAATAGTATAAAATTAAATCTATTGTTATTTTATTCTTTAATGTTATAATTGCGTTTTGAAATTTTGAATCAAATTATTTTGGTATTTTTGTTTACACTATCAGTTTATAAATAAATTCTTATGGCATTAATTAATTCTGTGGTATCATGGTTAATGAAAAAGAGGATCCACCAGATTGAACTCTTTCTCAAGTATCCTTGTGATGTGCAGAGTGAGTGGTTGAAAAAATTATTGAATGTCGCGAATGATACGGAATGGGGCAGAAAATATGATTTTAAAAGTATTTCAAATCCTGATGAATTCAGGAATCGTTTTCCTGTTGGTGATTACGAGACTATCAAACCCTATATAATCAGGCTAAGACAAGGCGAACAAAATCTTTTATGGTATTCTGACATAAAATGGTTTGCTAAATCATCAGGGACCACTGATGATAAGAGCAAATTCATTCCAGTGAGTTCGGAAGCATTGGAAGAATGCCATTTCAAAGGTGGAAAAGATATGCTTTCCATCTATTGCAATAATAACCCGGATACGCAGCTTTTTAACGGAAAAGGATTGGCATTGGGTGGGAGTCACCAGATTTCCGATTTTAATAATGAATCCTATTACGGCGATCTTTCTGCAATTATTATTCAAAACTTGCCGTGGTGGGCTGAGTTCATGCGCACACCTAATCTTTCCATAACCCTAATGGATAAATGGGAACACAAGATTGAAAAAATGGCTGATGTTACAAAAGATGAAGATGTAACAAATATTTCAGGTGTTCCTTCATGGACGCTGCTCTTATTAAAAAGGATACTTGAAAAAACAGGAAAACAAAATTTGCTTGAGGTTTGGCCTAATCTCGAATTATTCATGCATGGCGGCGTAAGCTTTACTCCTTATCGCGAGCAATTTAAAAAGTTGATTCCATCGGATAAAATGAATTACTTTGAAACATACAATGCCTCTGAAGGGTTTTTTGGTATACAGGACAGGAATTATGCTGATGATATGTTGCTGATGCTTGATTACGGAATTTATTATGAGTTTATTCCTACAGAAGATTTTGAAAGCGATAATCCAAAAACATTGACCCTTGGTGAAGTTGAGGCAGGAAAGAATTATGCTCTTGTCATTTCTACAAATGCAGGATTATGGCGTTATAAAATAGGTGACACTATAACATTTACTTCGTTAAACCCGCACAGGATAAAGATCACAGGACGAACAAAAAATTTTATCAACGCATTTGGCGAAGAGCTTATTATTGATAACGCTGAAAAAGCATTGGCAATCGCCTGCGAAAAATCAAATGCTCACATTAGAGAATATACTGCCGCTCCTATATATTTAAGCGATAAAGGAAGTGCCAGACATGAATGGCTGATTGAATTTGAGAAAGAACCATCAAGCATAGATTATTTTACCGAAGTACTCGATAATGCTCTGAAATCAATCAACTCCGATTACGAAGCCAAGCGTTACCAGAATATGGTTTTACATTTGCCGATCATTAAAATTGCGCCTGAAGGTACATTTTATAACTGGATGAAATTAAAAGGAAAACTTGGCGGACAGCATAAAGTCCCAAGGCTGGCAAACGACAGGCGATATATTGATGAAATATTAAAGATGATAAAATGATGATGAAATCTTTTTTTATATTACTTCTATTTGCTTGTTGTTCTTTTCAAACAAATGATTACACATTCGTAAAAACTATTTCATCTTCCGCATCATTCATTACTACCGACAACCTCGGGAATTTATACATGATCGTAAATAATGAACTTAGGATGTATGATTCAAATGGAAACCTTTTAAAAACTTTCAGCGATAAAACTCATGGAAATATTGATTTTGTTGATGTCTCCAACCCATTGCAAATTTTACTTTTTTATCGTGATTTTCGCCAGGTGGTTTTTTTGGATAATATGTTAAGTAAAAAAAGTGATGCCCTTTTGCTGGATGATCTTCAAATTCTTCAGCCTCAGCTAGCCTGTAGTTCTTATGAAAATGGATTTTGGATTTATGACCAACAGGATTTCCAGTTGATACGATTTGATATTAATCTGCAACGATCGAATCAAAGCGGAAATATTGCCCAACTGGCAGGAATTGAAATAAAACCAAATTTCCTTACTGAAATTGGCGGAAATATTTACATGAATGATCCCGGAAACGGAATTCTTATTTTTGATAAATATGGTACTTTCGCAAAAATTTTACCGGTAAAAAACCTAACATCGTTTCAAGTTATTGAAAATAATATTATTTTTTCGACAGGAACTTCATTGGTTAAGTATAACATTAAAACATTCGAGCAACAATATATGACATTGCCGGAAAAAAATGTAAAATGTGCTAAAATTGAAAAAGAAAAATTATTTGTACAGGATTCAACTTCGGTAAAAATATATACAAGAAATTAATTTTATTTTCCCTGAAAGATTTTGAATTAAAAAAAATATTACTTTAGTCATTGAATTAAAAAACGAATAAAATGCATATCGCCGTTGCAGGAAATATAGGTTCGGGCAAAACAACCCTGACAAGCCTTCTATCGAAACACTACAGTTGGAAAGCGCATTACGAAGATGTTGATACCAATCCTTATCTGAATAATTTTTATGAAGATATGCAGCGTTGGTCGTTCAATTTGCAAATATATTTTCTCAATAGTCGTTTTCGTCAGGTTGTAGATATTCGTAAGAGCGGGAAAGATGTTATTCAGGATCGCACAATTTATGAAGATGCATATATTTTTGCGCCGAATCTTCACTCGATGGGTTTGATGAGTACAAGGGATTTCGAAAATTATTCATCGCTTTTTGAACTCATGGCTTCGTTTCTGCAAGCTCCGGATCTCCTGATATACTTGCGTGCAAGCGTTCCTACTTTGGTAAGGCAAATTCAAAAAAGAGGAAGAGATTATGAAAATTCAATTCGACTGGATTATCTTAAACGACTTAATGAACGCTACGAAGCATGGATAACAACGTATAATTCGGGCAAGCTTCTTATCGTTGATGTAGATACTATAAATTTTTCCGAAAACGCTGAAGATCTCGGAAGTATCATTGATAAAGTAAATGCCAATATTCACGGATTATTCTAACGGGTTTTAAACATACATCTGTTAGCAAAAAACAATTCTTTTATATCTTCTCTTGTTTTTATTGAATAATTTTAACGTTCCGTATTATGAAACAATTAAGAATATTCATACATATTATTAGGAACAAATATGTTTATACATCGTTGGCATTTCTTGTGTGGATATTTATTTTTGACAAAAACAATTTACTATCCCAAATTGAACTTGCTCAAAAACTAAATAAATTAAAAGGAGATAAAAAATATTATACAGAACAGATCAAAAAAGATGAATCAGAAACAACTGAACTTCTTACAAATCCTGATAATCTTGAAAAATTTGCTCGTGAAAATTACTTGATAAAACGTGATAGCGAAGATATTTTCCTTATTATAAGACAAGATTCCATTCAAAAAGGGAAATAAAAAAGAATACAAAATCGGGAAATCGCATTTTTATTGCCAATTAATTTCGGTTTATTCAAAAGTAAATTGATAAATATCTGCATCGCCGAACCCACCGGCTCTTGCAGAAGTATAATAACCTGTTTTGCCATCGGAAGATGTTGGCATGAAATTAAAATCATCAGATGTCGTGTTAAGTGGATATCCCATATTTTCGGGCTTTGCCCACAGTCCGTCTTCTGAAATTACAGATTCAAAAATATCAAAACCGCCCATTGTTTCGTGCCCGTTAGAACTAAAATATAATGTTCCGTCAGGCATGAGAACCGGGCAGATTTCATCATATTCTGTGTTTATATCCGAACCGAGATTGAAAGGTTTACCCCATTCTCCCGTAGAAAGTTTTTCCGACATATAAATATCGTAACCACCGTATCCTCCAGGTCTGTCGCTCGAGAAAAGCAATGTGTTTCCTTCAGCAGTGACAAAAGCCCATTGTTCATTATCCTTCGTATTTATATTAATTCCAAGTTTTTCAGGAGTTGCCCATTTGTTTTTTTTATTCATTTCAGAAACAAAAATATCGTAGGCTCCATGGACTTGTCTTGAAAAATACAATTGTTTTCCGTCAGAAGAAATACAATTTATAATATCACTGTTGGTGGAATTTATTTTAGACCCGATCTTTTTCGGCTTTGCCCATTTGTTATTTACAAATTGAGTAAGATAAATATCATCATAATATTCCCCGAAATTATCTCTTTCACCACCCATTGCTCCTTTTCGTCTGGATGAAAAATAATAAGTTTTTCCATCCGGTGAAACAGTCATTGCTAAATCGGATGATGTTGAATTAACAACTTTAAAAGGTTCTATTTTTATTTTAATAGGTTTTGCTGTTAACTTTTTTGCACAATTTGACATTTCAATACAACGAGCAACTGTTTGTATAAATGCTCCGTCTTTGTTTTTATTTGTAAGAAAAGTCTTGAATTTTTCATAGTTGGCTAAAGCATCATCATATCTGCCAACAAGATGATATGCCTGCCCAAGATATAGGAATGAAAAAACAGGAGCTGAAGTTTCTTTATAATTATAACTGTATGACGGATCGGTTTTTTTTACAGCTTTTTCAAGGTATTCAATGCTTTTTGTTTTTTGTTTTTTTGA
>Ga0224523_1001027_pt1 | contig 12605 bp, 6 predicted proteins | sample CFST50metaG_FD_182732 | JGI IMG/M metagenome (GOLD analysis project Ga0224523, IMG submission 182732) | Peat soil microbial communities from Stordalen Mire, Sweden - C.F.S.T50 | ecosystem: Environmental > Terrestrial > Soil > Wetlands > Peat | place: Sweden: Norrbotten County, Stordalen Mire...
ATCATGCCGAGAATGCTTTCGTGACAGCCTATCGCAAGCCAGGTAAAGATGGCTCTTTTAAAATTCAACTCGAATATGTTTCTTGTCCTGATCTTACCGGGAAAATACTGATTCTGTGCGATCCGATGCTGGCGACAGGCGCTTCTATATTGATATCTTATAAGGCATTGCTGGCTAAAGGGAAACCCAAACATACACATATCGTTTCGGTGCTTGGTAGCCAGGAAGGCGTTGAATACATAAAACGTAATATGTCGCAGGATGAGGTTACTTTATGGTTGGGTGCCGTTGATGATGAGTTAACTGCTCAGGCATATATCGTACCGGGACTTGGAGATGCAGGTGATCTGGCCTTTGGAAGCAAATACGACGGGTTGTAACCTGACCAACTTTTTGATTATGTTTTAATGACAACATATGGTCATCAAAAAATTGCTTTAAAACACCTCTATTCTTTCCGGTTAAAGGATACTTGAAAGATACTTAATGGATACTCATAGGGTATCCATTAACCATCCTTCAAGTATCCTTCAATTTTTCATAAAGTGTTGGTGATATTTTCAATTTACTGCTGATTTCCTGTCCTGTTTCTGTAATTTTAATTTTTTCTTAGAATGGCTGCCGTTAATGGCTCCAATGAGATTACGCCGGCCTTGACAATGGTGTTGTCGAGTAAATTGGTGTAGCTTCCTTTTTCAGTAAGATCAAAATTCTGCTTAGTGGGTTCCAGGTTGAAAAGCACCAGTATTTCATGGTTAGTGTCATATCTCTTGTAGGCCAGCGTCTTGCCTTCGGCCCTGAGAAAAGCTATCTTCCCTGATGATAAAACAGGGTTTGATTTACGGATGGCGATCAATTTCTGGTAGAAATCAAAGTGTTGTTGATTGAAACCCACTGAATCATAGGTCTTTGGTGTATTCTGAAAATTGGTACGGGTTTCGGGATCAAAAGTAAATTCCTTCCACCATAATGGCTTTCTGCAATCGGGATCGTCTGAGCCCCACATGCCCATTTCGTCCCCGTTCCAGATATTCGGAGATCCAATGCTTGTAAACAGATGGATGAGATAAAGCCTGACACGTTGATAAGTTTCCGGAGATGGTTTTCCAGTGACGTAATGCGGGTCGTCATTAGGTTTGGCATTGTATTTATACTTACCGGGATTCTCGAAGCAGGAAAGCAGACGGGGTGAATCGTGTGTAGCGTTTACATTCATTTCTGCATAACGGAATTCTGGTCTCAGTCGGTTCCACTGAAAATTCAGACTGTCCACAAACTGTTTAGCATCTATCTGGGAGTTGTTTTTGGCGAAGAAACTGCGGGCAGGACGGTAGGCCTGATAAAACATGACAGCATCGAAAACGTCGCCACTCTCATAAGGTACCGGGTTCATTAGTTTGTCGGGCCATTTCTCCCACCATATTTCACCAACAAGATATGCTTCGGGATTGATTGCTTTCACAAATTTTCGGTAGTCTCTCCAGAAGCCCATTGGTATCTGATCTGCTACGTCGAGGCGATAACCATCTATGCCCTCTGCTGTCTTGCCATTGGGTGCCAGCCACCGTTTGGTGACGGCAAAAATATGTTGTTTGGCGCCCTCGTTGATGTTGCCTTCATAGGGAAGTCCGGCAACACGTTTCGTAGTGATATTGACCTTTTTAATCTCGGGCAGACTTTGAATATTTAACCAGCCGGCATAGGAAAATTCGTTTTCAGGGGTAGCGGGATTATCGAAGGATTTGATATCGTACCAATCTTTATATTTTGATTTAGCCTGGTTTTTAAGTACATCACGAAAAGCCCAGAACTCTCCCCCGGTGTGATTCCACGAATAATCAACAATGATCTTCATGCCTCTTTTGTGCGCCTCTTTTATCAACTTCAGAAAGAGCTTGTCAGCCGAGGTCCATTTCCAGGTTGAAGGATCTCCGGGGTTTTCAGCAGCGATGATTTTATTATCACCCACCGGATCGGGTCCGAAATTTACATCAATATGGTGGTAGTTACGGGCATCGTATTTATGAAGAGAGGGGGCATCATTGATCGGGTTGATAAACAGTGCGGTAATACCCAGTGAGGAAAGGTAATCAAGTTTGTTGAGTACGCCCTGCAGATCACCCCCATAACGACGATATTGCAACATGTTTTCGAAAGACTTACCCGTCTTTTTTGCCCAATCCTCCTGTTTGTACCAATCCCAGGTCCAGGGGGTGATGGTCCAACCCGGCGGTGTTGCATCTGAACTGGCACTTTTCATATTGAAAGGGGTCGGATCGTTTGTTTTATCCCCATTATTAAAACGTTCTACGAAAATCTGGTACCAGATCATATTTTTTGACCAGGCAGGCGGTTCATTAAAAGGCGTTGGCTTTTGTGCTTCAGTAAAGAATGTAACTATACAGAAGAAGGATGCAAGTATGATTAATCGAAGTTTCATGAGATGATGAGCTTTTGGCTTACCGAATTAGTTCCCTGGATGACTTTTAATAAATATATCCCTGGATGGAAGTTGCTAAAACCTAGTTGGTTCAAGTAAAGCGTGGACGTTGAGTTGGGTTGAAGTTTTATGATGGAGGAAGAGACCTTTTGTCCCGTCATTGCGTAAATGTCAATAGTTGTCATCCCTGCAACAGGACTGGTGATTTCTATGGTGCTTTCGCCAGATGTTGGGTTGGGAAAGAGTTTTACCTGCATGTTTTTAACCGGGATGGAATTATCTCCGATACCCGAAATTAATGCGTTGGTATAGATATGATACTCGCCGGGGTTCAGGCTGAGTGACTGGCTTACATTGGTGACATTGAGCGTACTCGTCGAAAAATAGTCATAATACGTTCCTGTTGCCGGGAAAGTGACTGTTGCTATTGTCCCGGTCACACCAAAATTCCCCACTACGACAGCTTTTAATCCGGGACTGCGCAAGACAATGCTTTTGGTCACTCCTGTTAAGTCTGTAGAGTAATCTGTGGTTGAAAAAACCGGATAGTTTTGTTTAAGTCTGATCAGTTGACTATAGATCGAGAAAAGTTTAAGCCGCTGGGGATCGGTATAATAATCCCAACGTCCTGGTTTAGGATCGGTTCTGCAAGTACCAGTGGCATCGATGAGTCCGGTGGATGGGCAATAGTTGATCGAATAATCATATCCTAGTTCTCCAAACTGCCATACCATTTTGGGTCCGGGGATGGTGAAGAAAAACGAAGCACACATTGCTCCCCGTTTCAAAGCCATAGTATCCACTTTCGTATCGTAGGTTACATATGAGTTGCCATAGGTCTTTACTTTATACATCTGCCGTTCTTCGTCATGGCTCTCCATATAACTCATGAGGGTGGGATTGGTCCAACCGAGTGCTAAATAGCTCCCCTGTGTGAGATCAGAATTACCGGAATCATTATAGCCCATAGCAGCTTCGGCATAGTTGTAATTCATATTACCCCAGATCATGAATCCAAAATTTGAGAGTACGGTCTCTTCTGTATTGGCTGTAAAATGCTCTAATATCGCGAAAGCTTTGGAGTTTCGTTTCCATAATTCGGTGCCCATCCTTTCAAGAATAGCGATACGGGAGGCGTCATAGGCTGATCCATCACCGGGAGTATTGGTAAATCCTTTTGAAAAGTCGTATCGAAAGCCGTCCACATGATACTGTTTCATCCAGAAAGAATTGACACTATCTACAAGTGCCTGTGTATCGGGACTTGCATGATTAAAATCATTTCCCCAGTAATATACCGGATTTGGGGAGACAACATTGTACCAGGGGTTGTTGGCAGCGGGGCGATTATTTGCAGCATCCCAATAAAGCTGTGCAAAGGGTGAGTTATTAAAGGAATGGTTGAGTACCATATCCAGAACAACAGCTATCCCTCTTCGGTGGCAATCATCAATCAAAGTCTTGAGGTCATTTTTAGGACCATAGTATTTATCGGGAGCAAAGTAAAGCGCAGGGTTATATCCCCAGCTGCTATTGCCATCAAATTCATTGATTGGCATGAGTTCAATTGTATTGATACCCAACTTCTGGAGATAATCCAGTTTGGCTTCCAGTCCCTGATAATTATGAGTTTCTGTGAAATCACGTACCAGCAATTCATAAACCACCAGTTTGTTTTGAGCAGGTGTGGTGAAATTGGTGTACTGCCAGTTGAAAGGTGTCTGGCCGGTTTGGATAATCGACACCAGTCCTGTAGTCTTATTGTTAGGGTAGGGCTTTAGGTTGGGATACGTTGCAGATGTAATATATTGATCATTCCAGGGGTCTAAAACTTTTTCTGTGTAAGGATCCGGGATCAGGATCGTTCCATCAACCAGATACTGAAAGCCATATTCTACACCCTTAGTGAGATTACTGACGGTAAGCCAAAATGTCTTCCCATCGGGTGTGATATTCATTTGATAATTGGCATTGGGGAGCCAGTTGTTGAAGTCACCAATGACATATGCATTTTGCTTTAAGGGAGCATAAAGAACCAGACACACAGAGTTATCCCCCGTGTAGTTTATGCCGGGTCGCATTCCGGTAGGTAAAGCTGCAACTGTAGACGTCTGTGAGATTAAAAAATTAGATGTATCAACTGCCGAAGTTCCGGTAGCTGAAAGAGCCTGTGCTATTAATGTATGGTTACCTGTTGTTAAACCGGTTAAAGATTTGGTATACACCGTACCGGCGGTACTGTCTATTTTAGTGTTGTCTAAAAAGATCCGTAGTTTTGTGGCATTAGAAACGTTTACAGTTACGGGGACAGAAATGCCACTTGCATAGATACCACCCTTTTGGGGCTGAGCAATAGAAACGGTTAGTCCTGCAGCATAAACGGTATAAAAAATATCAGCTCCTCCAACAGCACGACCTGTTTTAGTGCTTCCGGTATTTCTAAAAACAAAGGCCAGTTTAAGGACATTTTCTCCGGCTGGGACACCATAAAATGCATTTATGCTGGAGCCGATTTTGAGTTGCCATTTATCTCCTCCCAATGAAGTCATTTTTGCTTTTGGGATATCTACATTCCAAGGGGAGATCACATAAACCCATTGACCTGCACTCTTATCAGTGACAACGCCAGTATGAGCATAAACGTCGTTTCCGGTATAGCCCATCAACCCTTTATCTCCCTGAGTAGCATCAAATATCACAGTAACAGAATCACTGGCAGTAGGAAGAGCGGGGACCGTCGTAACCTGGGTATATGCTGTAACTACCAGGAAAAAGGAAAAGAGAAGGAGAAGAGGTTTCTTCATCGGAATATGTTTAAAAAGAAATAACGTTTGGGAGGGGGTGATGTTTTGAAATATAAAAAAAAGATAGTGGAAAGTTGCCCTTCCACTATCTTTTCAATCAGATTATTTAGTTTTTAACAATGGTGTATCTGTAAATAGGTGGTACACTAAAGTTTAAGGTAATCGTATAATTTCCAGCTACAGGTAATGGTATATTGGCACCATTAGGATCCAACTTGCCGGCAACACTACTTCCATAGGATAAAGTCCAGGCATTATTGGCTCTGAATTTAAATGATCCAGCATGTAGATCGGCGGTGCCTTTCCAAACATTGGTTGTAGCATTGTAGGTTAGAACCATATCATTACTCCAGTTGTAACCGGGTCCTGTAACATCACCAATAACGGTCCATGTAGTAAGCATGGTGCTGATAGTTAAGTCGGTAGTGTTAACATTAACCTTGTAATAACCGATTCCCGGAATGGTGATATTTCCACCTGTAGCACTCAATGTGCCTGCAGTGGCACCAGCTCCCCAGTTGGTGTGATTCCAGTCAGGATCTGAAGTGATCTTAAATCCACCGGTTGAAGAGAAGTTGATATATCCCTCATATTTACTGTCACCTGCCAATGAAGCCAGATAAGGATTTCCAGGTGACCATCCCTGATAATCTCCTGGTACATATACCTTATTGTAAACTATAGGAATATAATAAGGAGTATAGGTAGCACTGATAACCGGGGAATACAACGTTTTCACACTGTCACTGATATAGGCTTTTACTCTGAACTCCAATTGAGAGGCTACTGGGTTTTCAGGATCTACCTGAAGCAAGAGCAGCTTATTGTTGAAATCGTTGGTAAGTAATTGAGCAGTATCAGCACTGGTTAGTTTGGTACTTGTTGGGGTGCCTACAGTGACTGCATTAGCAAAATTATTGCCTTTTTTGTCCATCTGTAACGTATAAGTCACAGATGCCTGAAAACCAAAATTGGCTGGCGACCAGATAATATTCAACGGCACAGCTTTGTTAGTAGCGCTGAGCACCACCGTGGAGCCGGCTGTTACTCCTGCTGTTATAGCAGGAGCTATCAAATTGGTGCCAACTATCGCTCTTGATTCGTCTTTTTTACAAGAAGAAAATAAGGCTGCACCAATTATAATGATTAAAAATAAATTAAGTTTTCTCATATCTGTAAATATTAATAACCAGTATTTTGAACAAGATTTGGATTAGCTCCCAGATCGGCTGAAGGAATTGGGAAAAGATTACGGAAATCCTGAGTAGCAGCACCACCTGCAACATTACCCTTCCAAGGCCACAAATAAGCACCTGTAGTGAATTCACCAAATCTGATCAGGTCTGTTCTTCTGTAACCTTCCCAGTACAATTCACGACCACGCTCATCCAAAATAAAGGCAAGATTAAGCTGACCACTCGTAATATTTCCGGTAGCATTGCCATAGGCTCTTGTCCTGATAGCATTTACATAACCAAGAGCTGTAGTGGCATCGCCACCTGTACCACCTCTTAATACTGCTTCTGCATACATCAGGTAGACATCTGCCAGACGGAACAATGGATAATCCGTATCAACAAATGATGAGTTTGAACCGGCAGCTCCGGTGGAGGTAACATTTCTGAATTTGGTAATGGCCCATCCATCGGTAAATTGTCCGATGTCGTTGATAGTCAATGATTGACCATCAGTCCAGAAGAGGACTCTGGAATCCTTTGAAGTACCAGCTTTCAATGCATCGGTTGTTGTTACGTCGGCATTTCTGGTAAATGTTGTTACGAATGCACTGGTAGTTCTGATACCTCCCCAGCCACCACCCATACCAAACATAGCAGGAGGCATAGTTCCACCAATAGCAGCTTCGACCAAATAGGTCATTCCACCATAAGATTGGGTATGCATGCCATCACTTTCAATCGGGAAGATCATTTCAGGACTTGTATTGTTATCGGCCAAGAAGTTATTCAGGTATTTAGGACTTAAGGAATATTTACCACTTGAAATAACTTTATTACAATAGGTAATACAATCTGTAGACCTGTCAGTACCTGTGTAAACTTTGGCGTTAAGATACAACTTGGCCAGCAAAGTCCAGTCAGCACCCTGATCGGCCCGGCCATATTCAAATTTAGACGTGCCTAACAAGGTTTCGAGTGCTTTTAGTTCACTTTCTACATAAGTAAACAGCGCGGCTCTGGTGGTTTGTTTGGGGAAGAAAGAACCTGGTTTGTCAGCTTCGGTAACGAAAGGAGGGTTACCAAACATATCTATAGCATGATAATAAGCCAAAGCTCTTAAGAAACGTGCTTCTGCATTGAATTTGATGATATCGGGATCAGTCTTGCCCGTAGTAACTCTGATAAACTCATTACAGAGTGAAACGGTGTACATGATACGTGAATAAACAGCTCCTACAAATACGTCAGAAGCAGCCCATGTTTGCCAGTGGAAACTCTTGATCGTAGCGTCGTTCCAACACATAACAGCCTCATCGGTTGTTAATTCCTGGCAGTTCCAGTATTGGCGAAGGTAGTTGCCAAAACCTTCATCAATTCCTGCGATATCGGCTTGTCCAGCAGGTCCTTGTTGTCCACTGATTGCTAAAGTAGCATACAGTTTTGCCAGACCTTCTTTATAATCATTTGTGGTGTTGTAAACATTGGCCGAAGTGGTGATTTTAGTGTTCAGAGGAGTAACATTCAAATCTTTAAGACATGAAGTCATCATCAAAGCAGCAACAATCATGGCCGTCGATAATATATTAATTTTTTTCATTTTTCGTCCTCGTTAAAGTTAAAAAGTAAGATTTACGCCAAGTAAAAAGACTCTTGGGCGAGGATATACATTGTTGTCGATTCCTCCATCAACTTCAGGATCCAATCCTTTGTATTTGGTGATAACAAAAGCATTCTGACAGGTAAAGCTAAAACGGCATTTTAGTTTCTGACCCAAGATCTCTCCGAAGTTATAGCCACAGCTTATATTGTCCATACGGAAGAAAGAAGCGTTTTCAATATAGTAGTCTGAAAAATATTGAAATGTTTTAAATCCTGTGTTTGCTACCTGTTTTGGAATGTTGCTGAAGAAACCGGACTGGCTGTAAATATTTCCATAATTGGCCTGTGATGATGCATAGTTGTTATATACATAGTTTCCTATGTTTGCACGACCTGAGAAGGAGAAGTCAAACTTCTTGTAAGCGAATCTGGTAGAAATACCAATAGTCTGATCAGGAGCAGGTTTTTTGTAATGATATTTGTTGGCTTCATTACTACTCACCACACCACCTAAACCGGATCTGTCAACATAAAGACCTTCGATTGGCATACCGTTTGATCCGTATACCTGCTGGAAAACATAAAATGAATTATTTGCATAACCTGGTGCAATATTCTCAATGTAATTTCCTACACCACCGCTTATTAAACCACCGGCATAACCAGTGTTCGAATTAAGGGTCTTAGATAACGAAGTTATTTTGTTCTCATTGTATGCAAAGTTAAATCCTACGTTCCATGAAAGATCTTTCTTTGCAATGATCTGAGCATTTAATGTTAATTCAACACCATTATTTTCAAGGCTTCCAACGTTGGTAGTCAGGAAGTTTGAGAAATTACTTCCAGCAGCAATGGGAATATTAGCGATGAGATCATTGGTTTTTCTCTTGTAAGCATCAATAGAACCATAAAGACGATTATTGAAGAAACCAAAGTCCAGACCAATGTTTTGCGTAGTTGTTGATTCCCATTTGATGTTAGCATCATAGGGATTTGGACGAAGTGTGTTGTAGAAAGTACTTCCAAACTGATATTGTGCAGTGCTGGTACTTAACATATAAGCAGGGATAGCGGGATAGTCACCACCAGGGATATTTTCCTGACCTGTAATACCATAACCTAAACGAATTTTCAATTCGGAAATAGCAGAAACATCTTTCAGAAATGATTCTTCCTTAAGTTTCCATGCCAAAGCAGCCGATGGGAAGAGTCCTTCTCTGTTGCCCGGTGCAAAACGAGAGGAGTTATCATCACGTAATGTTACAGTCAAAAGATATTTATCCATCAAAGTGTAGTTTAATCTACCCAGGAATGAAATGAGGTAGTGCTCAGTTGGGAAACTGGCAGGATCTGATAAAACCCTAAGTGAATCACTGGCCTTGCTAAAGCTTGTTGACCAGAAATGCGACCACTCGTAACCAGCCAATACATCAATCTTACTTTTAACAGTTGGTAGATCCTTGATGTATTGAAGGTTGAAGTTGAACAACTGTGTTTGTCCTTGTCCGGAATAATCATTCTTGTAACCGTAGCCATTATTGACATCAAAGCCGGCATTGGTAGGCTGATAGTTGTGACCCTTACTGTCGTAATAGTCATAACCCAGATTCATTTTAGCACTCAGATCGGGCAGGAAATGGAATTTGTAATCCAAGTTCAAATTACCAATACTTCTGTAGGTATGTGAGGTGTTATCCGTTTGATTTAGTAAGGCAACGGGGTTTGCAGGGCCTATAGTATTTGGGTGACCGTTTGGATCCATTTTGCCATTTGCAAGATTAGCTGTAAGATCAACCCATGTAAAATAACCGCCCCACTTAGAACCATTCATGACGGGCTGTGTAGGATCAAAACCAGTTGCTGCACCGATAGCTCCGGTATTGCCAAAGTTTTCATTTGTGTAAACACCTTTTAAGTTTAAACTTACTTTAAGATGGTTATCAAAGAATGTTGGATCCAAAGCGATAGCCAAAGTGTTTCTTTTGAAGTTGGTGGTCTTTAGGATACCATTGTTATCGGTAAAACCGGCAGAAACACGATAAGGGGTATTCAGATAAGTACCTGATGCACTTATACTATGATCCTGACTGACGGCTGTTCTGTAAACTTCTTTTTGCCAATCGGTATTTGCTGTTCCAAGACGTGTTAAGGCACTTGTCGATAATCCGGAAAGTCCTTGTGCCAGTAACTTTGCTACTAAGGCACGATATTGATCGCCTGTGTAAACATCCATGAATTTTGGAGCAGAGCCGATAGAGACATTACCATTATAAGTAAGTTCCATCTTGCCAGATTTCCCTTTCTTGGTAGTGATGATAATTACACCATTCGAAGCTCTTGATCCGTAGATAGCGGTAGAAGAAGCATCTTTTAAAACCGTAAACGATTCTATATCGTTGGGGTTAATAGAGCTGATCGGGCTTTCCAATCCGGGGATGCTCTTATTGTCAATAGCAACACCATCAATAACGACCAATGGATCATTACTGGCATTCAGTGATGATCCACCACGGATTCTGATAGTAGCCCCAGCACCGGGAGCTCCACCACTTGTCGTGATCACTACCCCTGAGGTTTTACCTACCAATAAGTCCATAGGAGATGTAATGGCTCCCTTGTTGAAGTCTTTAGAGCTAACAGATGAAATAGATCCGGTAGCGTCTGTTTTTCTGACAGTACCATAACCTACTACAACCACCTCACCCAAAACACTGGTAGTGGGATCCATCTTAACCGTTATTTTTGCTGTTCCATTGACCGGGACTTCAATTTTTGAATAACCGATGTATGAAAAGACCAAAGTAGCAGTACGTGAAGTCTGCAAAGAAAAGGTTCCATCATAATTAGTGATAGAAGCCTGCTGGGTTCCTTTAACTGAGACGGTCACTCCCACGAGTGGTGTACCATCTTTAGCATCGGTTACCTTTCCCGATACTTTAAAATTCTCCTGTGCCATAAGGCTCCCTGTGATTAACAGGAAGAAAAATGCTAGGAGCGAAAACCTCTTAATAAATTGGTATTGCTTCTTCATTTTTTTTAATTTGTTTAATTAAACTTAGCTGGTGTTCTAAGGCTGATTTCGGTTCCAAATATAGAATAAAAATATTCAAATTATTCATTTAAATCACTGAAAATCATCGTAAACGACATCGCAAACGTTTGCGGAGTATTAATTATTTATTAAATTTGATGAATTTTGTGATTAGAAAGCTTTTTTTTACTAAAAAAGGCTTCTTTGGAAAGGTTAAAGTCGCTTTTTTATCATCTTTTTACTCCTTTTTTTAGATTTTGTTAATAAATGTAAAATGTTTGTAAATTACAGAACATTAGATTATTGTAAATGTTTTGGTCCAAGGAGGATTTTTTTTATGTTTTGGATTATTTATAATTCATATAATTTATTTGAGAAAATGTCCGGTTTGAATGCCTGAGAAAAGTAATTTAAGAAGATAAGAAATTGTTTATTTTTAATTGTAAACAACATGAAGAGAAAAAAATTGTATATTTAACCTCGAACTCAATTTCATACTTGTTCCTTAAGCACAATCTATATGAAGTCTCATCCCGCTACGATAAAAGACATAGCCCGAGAATTAGGAGTATCACCTTCAACCGTTTCGAGGGCTTTGAAAGATCATCCGGATATCAGTCCTGATACCAAACAGCAGGTAAATCTGCTTGCGGCTAAACTCCATTACAAACCAAATGCTATTGCTTTGAGTCTGAAAAACAGAAGAAGCAATGTTGTGGGAGTAGTGATTCCTGAGATAGCACATTTTTTCTTTTCCACAGTTATCAGTGGTATACAGGATCTTGCAAATCAAAACGGCTATAATGTAATGGTTTGTCAGACCAATGAAAGCTATGATAAAGAGGTTGCTGCTGTAAATGCATTTATGGATGGACGCATCGACGGACTTTTGGTCTCTGTATCAAAGGAGACTTCAGACTATGAGCATTTCAGAAAACTTGAGGAAGAAGAGATTCCGGTAGTGTTTTTCGATCGAATCATTGAAGACTTTGAATCAGATTATGTTGTGATTGATGATTTTGGGGGAGCCTATTCGGCTGTTGAACATCTAATCAAAACAGGAAAGCGACGCATTGCTCATTTTTCAGGCCCTCAAAACAGGTTAATCGGCAAGAATCGTTTCAATGGATACAAACAGGCGTTGGCAGACTATGGTATTGAGTTCGATGAAGACCTGGTGCTTCATGCCGATAATTTCTATACCGGTATTCATGGCGTTAATCAATTGGTTGATCAGGGTATAGACTTCAATGCCATCTTCACTGTAAATGACTTTACTGCCATTGGGGTTATCAAAACTTTAAAAGCACGTGGTTACAATGTACCGCAACAAGTTGCTGTGGTTGGTTTTGGTGACGAAGATATCGCTCATATGTTTGATCCTATGCTTACTACTATTTCTCAACCTGGTGATGTGATGGGACGTCGGTCGATGGAAATATTACTGCATAAGCTAAGGGCAATTGAAAGGATTGAGAAAGAGACTGTTGTCCTCACTACCAACCTCATTATCCGTAATTCTACGGTACCTATATATTAATACTTAATAATAA
>Ga0224523_1001028_pt1 | contig 12597 bp, 9 predicted proteins | sample CFST50metaG_FD_182732 | JGI IMG/M metagenome (GOLD analysis project Ga0224523, IMG submission 182732) | Peat soil microbial communities from Stordalen Mire, Sweden - C.F.S.T50 | ecosystem: Environmental > Terrestrial > Soil > Wetlands > Peat | place: Sweden: Norrbotten County, Stordalen Mire...
GTATAGAGAGGCTTCTCTTTTTTATGGTTCAGAATGACAGCAATAATCCAGAATATTAATGCAATAATTGTTTTATTATCTGTAAGGTCCCAACCGAGGGGGATCCCGGTCCAGAATTCACCGAAAGCAAATTTCTGTACCAATGGCCCGAGGATAGCTCCTCCTGCGATCAATAATCCCAGAGTCCATGCGCCATATTTCTTATAAGATGGGACTTTTGCCAGGGCAAGCAGTCCGGCTGCTGTCGAAAAGAACATCGCAATGAACATAATAAGTATATGAGGGAGCAGAATATATCCTGGTACTCCGCCTTTAAAACGGACAATAACAGGCTCCTCCCTGAGAATTGTCTGAGTTCCCTTTGAATCGGTGATCTCGATATAATACTGAAGCTTTCCGGCTGCAGGCTGAACTGGAATATCGGCAAAAAGTCCTTTTTCCTCGGTCATCCTGAAAATCCTGTTCATGACGAATGAGTGTACAGGATACACTTTATAATTAAAGGATACCCGCTGGTACTCATCTTCAGAATGGAATCTCTTGTACCAGGCAACAGCTTTTATTGATGTATCATTAACATTCAGCTTTATCTGTGAACGTTCATCAAGGCCGATGCTCCTGGTAAGTTTCAGTTCGTAAACCGATCCGTTAAGAGTTATATTAACTCTTTTCGGGTATGTCGGACCGGTTTTCCTCTGGTAATAGGCAGCAAAGAGAGTGATAATCAATGCCAGTGTCCAGAGCAGAAACTTTTTCATGGTAAAAAGTTATCTGTTATTATTATAGCTGGATAAGCAGATTGATCTTCGTACCGTCACGCAGGACTTCAACAACTATACTCTGGCCATGCTTCAGCTGGCCCATCCTGGACATATATTCATAGATATTATTTATGGTCTTTCCATTGATTGATGTAATAATATCTCCCTTTTTCATTCCGCCTAATGCAGCAGGTCTTCCAGGATCTACTCCATCAGCTCTCAATCCATTCTTTACAATTCCAGCAAAATCGGGCACAATACCAAGGGCAATACCTTTCCTTCTGACCTGTCTGCCCTCTTCAACTTTAGGGCCTGCCTCCCTGAATTTGAGCTTCTCAGGTGAATTGGAAAGCTTTTCAATAACCTTGTATATAGGATCGGATATCTTTATCATTCCCTTGTAGTTTATCTTATCATACGTATCTGATGGCGTATGATAGTCAAGATGGGCGCCTGTAGTATAGAAAAGGACAGGTATATTCTTTCCGTAGAATGAAGAGTGATCTGAGGGACCGAAACCTTCATCAGATAATGTAAGCTTGATGATATTAGTGTCATCTTCCGATGAAACCAATTCCCTTAATCCATCAGCAGTGCCTATGCCGCTTATCTGCAAGATATTGCTCTCCTGTAACCTTCCAACCATATCGAGATTGATCATTGCATTTACTTTGGCAAGATCTATTCCGGAGTGATCGGTAAAATATTTTGAACCCAGAAGTCCTTCCTCTTCACCTGAAAAAGAAAGGCATATAATGCTTCTTTTATGGCTTCCGCCCGAATGAGCAATTTTTTCAGCAAGCTCGAGCATCAGGCTTACACCTGAGGCATTATCATCAGCTCCGTGATGAATTGCAATGGTATCGGGAGTCCTGCTTCCAGAGCCCGGACCGCCCATTCCCAGGTGGTCAAAATGTGCACCTATTATAACATATTCATTCTTAAGGTTTTCAGCTTCACCAGGAAGAATCATTTCAACATTCCTTGCAGTGCTCATTTCCTTAATTATCTCTGCTTTACCGCTAACGATAACTTTGGTAGCAAAACTGAAGGGTTTCCTGGTATCGTTGAGTTTTTTCTCAAGATCGGCAATTTTTTTCCCGGTTTTTGATAGGATTAGATCAGCTGCATCCCTTTTAACCCTGAATACCGGAATATCAGTCGGAAAATCATTGGAGTTTAATGATTCAAATGTATCCTGGGAGTCATAATTTATACCTGAAACCAGCAGTACTCCGGCTGCACCCATATCTTTTGCAGCCATCACCTTGTCGCGATCGCCGCTGTAAGGGATGAACGAGCTCTTTGATTTATCGGTTTCAGGATCGGCCCTGAGAATAAGAACCCATTTGTCCTTGACATCTATGCTCTTGTAATCGTTCCATTTCAGACTGTCGCCATTAATGTTAAAACCGTAACCGGCGAATACTGCTTCAGCAATAAGTCCGGAGTTTGAGCTGAAAGCAAACGGCATGAAATCTTTTCCCGGAGTAAAATTTGTTTCATTGATTGAGAGTGAATTCTCGGGACCTGCCACGAGCTTGCTGGTAACTCTGAATCTCTGAAGACCATCACCAGCAAGATTTTTAAACCCGTATGAAGCGAGTGCATCTCTTATATAAAATGCAGCAAGACTGTCGCCTGCAGAACCAGCAAGCCTGCCTTTCAGTGAATCTGATGAAAGATATTTGATATGATTCTCAAGTTCCTCAATCGTTACTTTACGATAACCCCTGCATGAGAACATAAGGATTATGATAATTAATGGCAAAAGAGTATTTATAATACTTTTTATTTTTGGCATATTGCTTTATATAGGTGGAATTTGTGGAATATTAATTAACCTTTAACTTAGATAACAATGATTTTATTCAAAAAGCTTAAATGCCTCCTTGATCAGAGAGATAGCTTCTCTAAGCTGAGGCTCGGTGATCACAAGAGGAGGAGCAAACCTGATAATATGCTCGTGTGTCGGCTTGGCAATCAGTCCCTTATCCATCATTGCCAGACATACATCCCATGCTGTTTTGCCGCCTTTCGGCCTGATGACTATTGCATTAAGGAGTCCCTTTCCGCGTACGAGTTCAATCATGTCTGATTTTACACTTTTCATCTCATCGCGGAAAATTTTACCCAGTTTTTCGGCATTCTCAGCAAGCTTTTCGTTTTTTATGACTTCGAGAGCGGCAATTGCCACTTTTGCTGCAAGAGCATTTCCTCCGAAAGTCGAGCCATGTTCCCCCGGTTTGATTGTAAGCATGATCTCGTCATCGGCAAGAACGGCCGATATTGGCATAACACCTCCTGAAAGAGCTTTCCCCAGGATAAGTATGTCGGGCCTTACACCTTCATGATCACAAGCCAGTAGCTTCCCGGTCCGTGCAATCCCTGTCTGTACTTCATCGGCAATGAAAAGAACATTATTCTTTTTGCAGAGATCGTATGCTTTCTTCAGGTATCCATCATCGGGGACAAAAACACCGGCTTCACCCTGGATTGGTTCAACAAGGAACCCTGCAACATCAGGATCCTGAAGAACCTTTTCCAGTGCTTTCAGATCATTATATGGAATTATCACTATCCCGGGAGTAAAGGGACCATAATCGTTCCTTGCATCCGGATCAGTTGACATGGAAATTATTGTAATGGTGCGGCCATGAAAGTTGCCTTCACATGCAATGATTTTTGCCTGATCATTCTTTATACCTTTTTTCAGATATCCCCATTTGCGGCATAGCTTCAAGGCTGTCTCATCAGCTTCGGCGCCTGAGTTCATGGGAAGAACCTTGTCATATTTAAAGTACTTTGTGATATATTCTTCATACTCACCAAGAACAGTATTATAAAATGCCCTTGAAGTAAGCGTGAGTTTCTGAGCCTGGTCAGTAAGGGCTTTGATAATTTCAGGATGGCAATGACCCTGGTTCACAGCCGAATAAGCCGACAGGAAATCAAAATACCTTTTACCGTTAACATCCCAGACAAATGGACCTTCACCTCTCTCAAGAACCACCGGAAGCGGATGGTAGTTGTGTGCACCATACTTTTCTTCACGGTTAATATAATCCTGTGCATTCATATTATTGATTATTAATTAGTTATGATTTGAGTGATATAAGGCACAATTTTACAAAGTCTTTTTATCATTTCAAAATCTTTAACCACAAAGAGCACAAAGGCAAATCACAAAGAGCACAAAGGAATTATCAGCATTGTTCACTTGAGCCCTTCGTGTCCTTCGTGTGAACTTTGTGTCCTTTGTGGTTAAGTTGTATTGTTAATCGTCCAGAAGATCCGGTCTCAGTCGCTGTGTACGTTCAACTGACTGTTCATGCCTCCATTTTTCGATTTCTGCAGCATGGCCTGAGAGCAGTACATCAGGCACTTTCCATCCTTTGAATTCGGATGGCCTGGTATAAACAGGCGGAGCAAGAAGATCATCCTGGAAAGAATCGGAGAGGGCTGACTGCTCATCACCAAGGGCACCAGGAAGCAGTCTTACTATTGCATCTGTAATGGCTGCTGCAGGCAGCTCTCCTCCTGAAAGGACAAAATCACCCATGGAAATCTCCATGGTAACCAGGTGTTCCCTGATTCTCTGGTCAACTCCTTTATAGTGGCCTGCCAGAATAATGATATTGTTCAGGAGGGAAAGCCTGTTTGCGATTTTCTGGGTGAATTTTTCCCCATCAGGAGAAGTATATATTATCTCATCATAATTCCTTTCATTTTTAAGCTTCTCAATTGCTTTGAAAACAGGTTCGATCATCATCACCATTCCAGCATCCCCCCCGAAAGCATAGTCATCAACGGATTTATATTTGTCAGTCGTAAATTCGTGCAGGTTTATCACATTGATCTCTGCCAGCCCCTTATCCCTGGCACGTTTAACAATCGAGTAGCCGAGAGGACTCTCAAGGAGTTCCGGTACTGCCGTTAGAATGTCTATTCGCATATGATCCATTTTTACAAAGGTAATAAAAAGGCGCAAAGGCTCAATGACGCAAGTGCTCAAAGGTTAAAAGGCATAATGGCTCAACGGTACAGAGGCTCAATGGTAAAAAGACTCAGGAGTGTTAAGTTTTGACAGATATTAATATCATATTTCTCTTCTTTTTTACCTTTTGTCTTTTATCTTTTTACTTTTGTCTTTTATCTTTCACTTATGGATTGTCGTCCCAATTGTGGCGCCTGCTGCATAGCAATTTCGATTTCTTCACCGATCCCCGGGATGCCAGAAGGCAAAGCAGCAGGAGTGAGATGTATTCATTTGCTCGATGATTTCAAGTGTGCGCTTTTCGGCAATCCATCAAGGCCTAAGGTATGTTCCGATTACCTGGCTGAACCTGATTTTTGCGGAAATGATAGGGAGGAGGCAATTAAAATTATGGAATCATTGTCTTAACGCTTCGCGGTCCGTCACTGCGTTCCGTCTTTAGGTCTTGACGCTTCGCTGTCTATTTCATAGACAGGGCGAAGCCCGTAAAGACATTGAGCAGAGCGAACAAGACTTAAAGACAGCCCGAAGGGCATTAAGACATTATTTCCCCGAAGTATAAACCACCTTTCCTCCTAAAATAGTATAATCAACCTTTGTCTTCATAATCTCATTTTCAGGAATGGTCAGCAGATTCTTATCGACTATCACGATATCAGCCAGATAACCTTTCCTGATCATTCCTTTCCTGTCGTCCATGAACTGCGCAAAGGCAGATCCGTATGTATAGTATTTTATTGCCTCCTCCATAGTAAGCTTTTGTTCCGGAAACCATCCGTTTCCAGGTTCTCCGAGCCTGTCCTTCCTTGTAACTGCTGCATAAAGTCCCTCCATTGGGTTCAGCGGCTCGACCTGGTAATCAGTTCCAAAGGCAAGAATTGATCCTGCATTAATCAGGCTTCTCCAGACATATGCTTCACTGCAGCGCCCGATCCCTACCCGCTTCTCATAGAACCTCTTGTCAGTTATGCAATGTGTGGGCTGCATTGACGGGATCACTCCCAGTTTTGCAAATCTCGGAATATCGGATTTCCGTAGAGTCTGTGCATGCTCAATCCTATCCCGGCTGTCGTGTCTGCCATTGATCTTTTCTGCTTTTTCAAATGCGTTGAGGGCCCAGTTATTTGCTTTGTCACCTATAGCATGAATACCAATCTGAAAGCCTGCCTTATCTGCTGCAAGCACCATTTTTTCGAGTTCCTCATAAGGCCACATCGCAAGACCTGATGATGTCGGGACATCTCTGAATGGTTCAAACATAAGGGCTGTACCTGATCCCATCGATCCATCAGCGAAAGCCTTCAGGTATCCGAACCTGATCCAATTTCCTTTTTTAGGATATTTAGCTTCAATTTCCTTGTATTTTAACAGAACAGCTGAATCTCCAGTAAGAGGTTCGCCAATATCGATCCTGCTTGTTAGCTGGCCCTCTTTCTGAAGTCGCTCATAGGCACTGAAATCCGCAGCTCCTGCATTCTGAAGGCTGGTTACGCCAAACTCACGTGCCTCCTTCATTGCCAGGAGATAACCCTGCCATTCCCTTGCAGTCTGCTCGGCAGGACTTCTCTCGGCTTTCACCTCTCCGGTCTTTATCAGGTCCATGGCTGCATCCTTAAGAATTCCGGTAGGTTCACCGGTTTCAGCATCTTTTTGTATTTCCCCTCCGAAGGGATTTGGAGTATCCTTAGTTATTCCTGAGTTTTTCAAAACATAGCTATTAACAAGTACTGAGTGTCCATCGGCCCGTTCCAGCAAAACCGGATTATCGGGGGAAACTTTGTCGACCAGTTCTTTCGATGGCCATTTCCTGTCAATGAACATCTCATGTTCCCAGTGGCCGCCCCTGATTGCTACTCCCGGCTTTGTCCTTGATATCTGCTCCCTGACTTTTTCTGTAATCACTTCAGGATTTGTGGTATAGCGAAGCTCAATGAAGTCAGGGTCGAGGGGACCAAAATGAATATGAGCATCATTAAAACCAGGGATCACTAATCTTCCTGCTGCATCGATCACTTCCGTCTTTCCTTTTTCGATCCAGCCTTTAATCTTGTCTGAAGTGCCGATAGCAACGATGAACTCACCTTTGACAGCTATTGCTTCAGCTATTGGATTGGCTTTATCGATGGTAAGTACTTTTCCATTGAGTATTACGAGATCGGCTTTTTCATGTTTGTTGCAGGAAGCTGACATAATTATAAGTGTTATTGATATTAACGACAGTACTGTTTTCATGGGTCAGTTTTTAAGATTTGAAATATATGAAAATATTGGGAGATTCCTCGCTAACGCCCGGAATGACAGTGTGTCTTGGGTATTGAGAAGCAAGGAAGCGCAATGAGGAATCTCCCTATCTGTCTATATATCCAAATGATGTATTATCTCTGTGCGCCTCTGTGTCTTCTCTATGCCGCTCTGTTTAAGTTCTTCTTTACATTTTTGCTATAATTTAACTTCTTATTAAGAATTTTATGGGTTTCTTATGATGCCCCGTATTTCAAAAGAGATAACTTCGCAAAAAACAAAGCCATGAAGTTAGCATTGATAGGCTATGGAAGGATGGGCCATGCCATTGAGGAGACTGCCCTTAAGAGGGGCCACTCTGTCTCACTTATTATTGATATTGAGAACCCTGGCGATCTGAATGCAAAAAACCTTAAGGAAATTGATGTAGCAATAGAGTTTTCGTTTCCTGAGGCAGCATTCAGAAATATTTCCACCTGCCTTGAAAGCAAAGTCCCGGTTGTTTCGGGCACTACCGGTTGGCTTAAGGATTATGAGAAGGCAGCTAAAATATGCATGGATAACGGATCCACATTTATTCACTCATCAAATTATAGCATCGGAGTAAATATTCTTTTCATGCTTAACAGCGAGCTTGCAAAACAAATGAACAAGTACCGCGACTATTCTGTATCCATTGAAGAGATCCATCATACCAAAAAGCTTGATGCTCCGAGCGGAACGGCAATTTCACTTGCCGATGGCATTAGAGATCAGCATCAGGGATACAAGGGATGGTGCTTTGAGAATGATAAGTCTGAAAATATGATCCCTGTCCGTTCAATCCGTGAGGGATCAGTTCCTGGTATACATACAGTAATATGGGATTCTGAGATTGACACCATAAGCCTGAGACATGAGGCTAAAAACAGGAAAGGATTGGCGCTTGGCGCTGTCATTGCTGCAGAGTTCATTCATAACAGAAAAGGAGTGTTTAAAATGAGTGATGTACTCGGATTCTGATTTTATTTTATACTTTTAACGCTTCAAAAAATCAATATGTTATGAATAAATATTTTCAGAAGAAATACATAAAATTTGCAATTGTAGCTCTGATCTACATCCTGGTTGTTATCTGGATCGGGAATTATTTCCTTCTTCTTGGCCTGGGAATAATCTTTGATCTATATATCTCGAAAAAAGTCAACTGGACTTTTTGGAAAAGGAGGGATGGTAACAATGGCACTTTTATAGAATGGCTTGATGCACTTATTTTTGCAGTGATAGCAGTGACACTGATAAATATTTTTCTTTTTCAGAATTACCGGATACCGACACCTTCAATGGAGAAATCTCTTCTTGTCGGCGACCACCTGTTTGTCAGCAAACTTGCATACGGCCCCAGGATGCCGAATACACCCATTGCATTTCCCTTCACGCAACATACCTTGCCGATTCTTAAGACCAGATCGTGGTCAAATCTTATTCTCTGGAAATATAAACGGCTTGCGGGCGGCGGAAAAGTAAAGAATAACGATCCTATTGTATTTAACTTTCCGGCCGGTGATACCGTGGTAGTAGAGGATCAGACTACAAGCTATTATGATATAGTGAGAAGAGATGCCGCGGAAATGCAGGCCCGGGAAAGCTATGGCAGCTCAAACCCTAAGCCCGTCAGTTATTACATGCCAGCGGCAAGGAAGGATATTCGAAGCAGGTTCACTATAATTTATCGTCCTGTTGACAGGCGTGATAACTATGTGAAAAGATGCATCGGCATTCCGGGAGATACCATATATATTAAAGAAGGAAACCTTTATGTAAACGGCAAGCTTGTTCCGGAAAATAAAACTCAGCAGACATCCTATGTTGTAAATACAAACGGGAACCTAATAAACCCAAGAACCTTCGAGAGACTCAATATTTCGAGATCCGACCAGGTTATGAGTTCAGGTTCGGCTTATCTTCTATTCCTGACAAAGCAGACGGCCGAAACGTTATCAAAGCTTCCATTCGTGACAAACATAGCGCAATTCCATTCTGCGAAGGGAGAGTATGCGCCACACATATTTCCATATAATCCTGTACTAAAATGGAATGAAGATAATTTCGGTCCGCTCTGGATTCCGGTAAAAGGAGCTACTATTAAAATAGATACATCTAATATTTGCCTTTACGAAAGGATAATTGATGTTTATGAGGGCAACGATTTCAGGATTGACGGGAACACTATATATATTAATGGCAAGGCTTCAGATAGCTATACTTTCAAGATGAATTATTATTTCATGATGGGTGATAACCGTCACAATTCAGCCGATTCCAGGTACTGGGGATTTGTACCGGAAGATCATATTGTCGGCAAGCCTAAGTTTATCTGGCTCTCGATCGATAAGGAAGCAACAGGATTGAAGAAGCTCAGGCTGGGAAGAATGTTTATGAAGGTAAGATAGAAATTATTTTCTTAAACATATACTCACCTCCAACCCTCCCGATTCGGTGGGAGGGAAAAGAAGGGGATAAGTACGTGCAGTTAATGGGAAATATATTATAGTATAAAATAAAAAAAGCTGACTCAATTGTAGTCAGCTTTTTTAATATATGGTCCGGTATTATTCTTTAACCTTATCCACTATTGCCTTAAAGGCTTCAGGATGGTTCATTGCCAGGTCGGCAAGTGATTTCCTGTTTAATGTGATCCCTTTCTTGTCGAGCTTACCGATGAATTCGGAATAGCTCATATCATACTGATGCACTCCTGCATTTATCCTCTGGATCCACAAAGACCTGAACTGGATTTTATTCTTTTTCCTGTCACGGTATGCATAACCCAGCCCTTTATCGAGGGTGTTTTTTGCAACTGTGAATACGTTTCTTCTTGAAAGGAAATTTCCTTTTGTCTGTTTAAGAACCTTTTTTCTCCTGGCTCTTGATGCGACTGCATTTACTGATCTTGGCATAACTCATTTTTTTGAAAGCCAGCGTTCCACTTACGGACACTTATATGCTGGACAATCGGTTAGTACTATTTTTAATTTAATTAAGCAATAAACAATTATTTGCTTGCCAGCATAAGCTTGACGTTTTTTACGTCGGCTTTGTTAACCTGTCCAAAATATGCAAGATTCCTCTTGCGCTTTGTAGCTTTCTTTGTCAGGATGTGGCTCTTAAATGCATGTTTACGCTTGATTTTTCCGGTTCCGGTGAGAGAGAATCTCTTCTTTGCCCCCGGATTTGTTTTCATTTTTGGCATTTCTCTAAATAAATATATTAAAACTACTTCTTCTTTTTCGATGAGAAGGAGATTATCATTCTTTTGCCTTCAAGCCTGGGAAGCTGTTCGACTTTCCCATACTCTTCAAGGTCGTTCGCGAACCGCAGGAGAAGCACTTCACCCTGTTCCTTGAACAAAATTGATCTCCCTTTAAAGAACACGTAAGCTCTGACTTTGGCACCTTCATCGAGGAACCTTATCGCATGCTTGAGCTTGAAGTTATAATCGTGCTCATCAGTGTTCGGCCCGAATCTGATTTCCTTCACCACAATCTTTGCTGCCTTGGCCTTGATCTCTTTCTGCTTCTTTTTCTGCTGGTAAAGAAACTTCTGATAGTCAACGATCTTGCAGACAGGGGGCTCCGCGTTCGGAGAAATCTCAACTAGATCGAGCTCCAGTTTATCTGCCAGCTTAAGGGCATCCTGGATACTCATGACTTCTGCTTCTATCTCATCACCTACAACCCTGACCATCTTTGCAGTGATCCTGTTGTTTATTTTGTGAGCCGGCTGGGTAATCCTGCCGGGGCTTCGTCTTATTGGTCCGGTTATGACTTTTTCCTCCTAATTTTTGTTAATACTGATATTCTATATGTTGCTTAAATAGCAATTTCATTTTTAATTTCAGAGTTGATGAATTTAATAAATTCATCAACTTTCATACTCCCTTTATCGCCTTCACCCTGCTTGCGGACGGAAATTGTTCCGCTTTCAACCTCTTTTTCTCCGATTATCAGGAGGTAGGGGATACGCTTTAATTCATTATCCCTGATCTTCTTACCTATCTTTTCACTCCTGTCGTCAATAAGAGTGCAAATATCGGAATTATTTAGAATTTTCAAAACATTTCCGGCATATTCGTTGAATTTATCGCTGATGGGCAAAATGACTGCCTTCTCGGGAGCCAGCCATAATGGAAATTTGCCTGCCGTATTTTCGATAAGAACTGCAACAAACCTTTCCATAGATCCGAAGATTGTTCTATGGATCATAACAGGCCTGTGCTTCTGGTTATCGCTGCCATTGTATGTCAGATCAAACCGTTCGGGAAGGTTATAATCGACCTGAATTGTCCCGAGTTGCCATTTGCGACCGATGGCATCCTTTACCATGAAGTCAAGCTTTGGGCCATAGAAGGCGGCTTCTCCCAGTACAATCGTGGTAACAAGATTTTTTTCCGCTGCGGCCTCGATGATATCCTTTTCAGCTTTTTCCCAGTTCTCGTCAGATCCGATATATTTCTGCTTGTTTTCAGGATCCCTCAGGGATATCTGGGCTGAGAAATCATTGAAATTCATAATCCTGAAAACATAAAGTATCAGGTCGATTATGCTTTTGAATTCTTCGCGCAGCTGGTCGGGTCTGCAGAAAATATGAGCATCATCCTGTGTAAAGCTCCTTACTCTTGTAAGTCCGTGAAGCTCACCGCTCTGTTCATACCTGTATACAGTTCCGAACTCTGCCATTCTCAGGGGAAGGTCCTTGTAAGAATGGGGTGTTGCATTATATATTTCGCAGTGATGCGGACAGTTCATTGGCTTGAGCATGAACTGTTCACCCTCCTGGGGCGTTGAGATAGGCTGAAATGAGTCAGCGCCGTATTTTTCAAAATGACCCGATGTTTTATAAAGATTTACATTCCCGATATGCGGAGTAGCGACAATCTTGTAGCCTCTATTCCGGAGCACAGATGTGAGGAAATTAATAAGGTTCTGTCTTAGATCAGCGCCTTTTGGAAGCCACAAGGGAAGTCCCATCCCAACCTTCTGAGAAAATGTAAAAAGCTCAAGCTCTTTGCCGATACGGCGATGATCCCTTCTTTTAGCCTCTTCAAGGAAAACAAGGTATTCGTCCAGCATCTTTTGTTTCGGGAAAGTGATGCCATAGATCCTTGTAAGCATTTTACGGTTCTCATTTCCTCTCCAGTAAGCCCCGGCAACGCTGGTAAGCTTAATGGCTTTGATCGGTTCAGTAGATGGTAGGTGAGGACCACGGCAAAGATCCGTGAAATTACCTTGGGTGTAAAGTGAAATAGTGCCGTCGACCAGATCAGCTATAAGTTCAGTTTTATATTCATCGCCTTTTTTGATGAAGAGGTACATAGCCTCTTTCTTAGATACATCTCTTCTGCTGAACACCTGGTTCTGTGCAGCTAACTCCTTCATCTTGTTTTCAATTACAGGAAGATCGGCTTCGGTAATAACTTTTCCTTCGCCAGGGTCGACATCATAGTAGAAGCCGTTCTCAATTGCGGGACCGATCCCGAATTTGATTCCGGGATAGAGATCCTCAAGGGCTTCAGCCAGGAGATGGGCCGAGGAATGCCAGAAAGCATGCTTTGCCTCT
>Ga0224523_1001029_pt1 | contig 12590 bp, 12 predicted proteins | sample CFST50metaG_FD_182732 | JGI IMG/M metagenome (GOLD analysis project Ga0224523, IMG submission 182732) | Peat soil microbial communities from Stordalen Mire, Sweden - C.F.S.T50 | ecosystem: Environmental > Terrestrial > Soil > Wetlands > Peat | place: Sweden: Norrbotten County, Stordalen Mire...
GCCCTTTGGGCATAGTTGACTGGTTACCCCGGGCATATATCGGCTACCGGTGACCGGTTTTCGGCTGCCGGAAGAATGAGTCACTAACCCCGGGCATATATCGGCTACCGGCTACCGGAAGAATGAGTCACTAACCCCGGACTTCAGTCCGGGGTAGATACGAAAAAACCGAATCGGGCTTTAGCCCTCACCATTAATGCAGTCTTCCATCCGGGGGATTTCTGTGAATGGATCATTTCTTGTTTATAAGTAAACTTGACTTGTATTATTGTTGTCTCGTAGCTTTGTAATAATAAAGCTCATTAATCGGGCATATTCTTTAAGATGTTTTATTGCCTGATATTTTTTCGGTTTTCCGTAAAGCCATCAGAGTCCTTGTTGCTTTTTTAATCGCGGAAATGAACAAAATGTTAAACAATTCTTCAATCTGGTTGTTAATTTAAGCATGAATACATTACGAAAGTTAATTATTGCCTCAACTTTGCTGCTGTCATCATTAAGACTTATGGCCCCCAGCACTGAATTGCTGACGATCACAAGGCCGGATCCCATAGAACCATATACAGGGCTCATTCATGCAATAGGGATGGTCGAAACCAAAGGTGATACACTGGCATATAATCCGGTTGAGCAGGCTGTCGGGGTTTTTCAGATACGCCCCGTCCGGCTTAAGGATTACAACAAGAGAACAGGAAGCAGATACATAATGAAGGATCTTTATAACTATAAAATTTCCGAGAAAATATTCCTGTATTATGCTTCAAAAGCAAGTCCCAACGATTTTGAAAGAATTGCCAGGAACTGGAATGGCTCAGGTATCAAAACATACTATTACTGGGCACAGGTTCAGAAGCAGCTTTAATTTCAACCGCCATTATTGACCGTAGGGCTGATCAGAAAGATCGGATTAGCTTTCCGTAAACATTACACCTGTGAGTATCCAGAGGAAATTGGAATTAAGTTGTTTATCTCGACCATGAGACATCAACATCATACCCGTTAATATTATCTGTTACCTGGGTTAAGCCCGAACCATCTGATTTAATAACAAAAATATGACAACCATATTCCTCAATTGGCGCTGTAAAAAGGATTTTTGTACCATCAGGCGACCAGCATAATGATACATTCCGGTTTCGCATCTGACTATTAGCCCAGAGAACCGGCATTTTATAGGTTTCAATTTTCACGAGTTGCGATAGATTAGTGCCGTCGGGATTCATTGTTTTTACAGCAACTGAATTAAATCCCAATAAATCAAGAGAATCGTGTTCAATCGAAAGGAAGGCGATTTTTTGCCCGTCGGGTGAGAAAACAGGTGACTCAAACGCTTCATGTGATGTATTTGGCAGTAAGGAAGTGACTCCGGTTTTCCCAACATAAGGTTCAATGCTCAGGATGCCATTTAACTTATTCCCATAACTTACACAAACGATTTTTTGTTCCTGGGAGATTGAACAACATCCGGAAGGAATAATAAACCATTCAGGATCATCACCATAACTGAACTCTGTCAATACTACGCTGTCACTTGCATTTTCAACAGGTGACTGCATATGTAAAATCCCTGATCCATAATCACCTTCATAAAACACAATCTTTGAACCATCAGGAGTCCATGATGGATAATGGGGCCACCATTGTGTATGCGAAATGGGATGGCAATTTGATCCGTCAATATTCATTAAGCTTACAGTAACGGCTGTTTCGTATGTATACATAGTACATGCAATCCGGGTACCGTCAGGGGAAATGTCTGGATTTGCCGGCCAGGGAAAACCATTCAGCCTGAAGCCGCTTGTCTTTTTATTATCGGCATCGATTAAATAAAGTCCTGAAATATTCAGCAAACTAATCCGGTTAAAAACAATTTTCCCGCTGCCCAGAGCTTCATAAGGTATAACATCAGTGATTTGCGGAAGCGGAATGACCTTGTAGGGATCTTCCTTAATTATTTTGTCATCATTTTTTTTGCACGAGGTCGTAAGCAATAACAGGAATCCCGTTAAAGCGAACAGCCAAATCGGAATTTTGAATATATTATCGGTGGTTTTCAATACGTTAAGATAATCAAATTCATTGTTTATTGTGAATCCGGCTCATCTTATTCTTACTTCTGCGACTTGTGGCAGAGTCAAAAACCAACCATGCTAATTCCACTGGCTATAGCCTTGCGGAATCAGCGGACTGCCATAATATGCTGATGTGAAATCCTCACTCCGGCTACATTATTTTCCTAAGACAAAGTTCTTTTGCTTAGCGTACTGAGTAAAAAATTCATAGACCTGATTTTTTTGCTCTTTTGATATGTAATAAAACAAAAGCTTCACAGCTTTCTTATCTTTCCGGTATATTTTAATTCCGTCTTTTGCCAGAAGAATTCTTTCAATTTCAGTTTCCGCGATTGTAACCGTTCTGATCCAGTTCTGCCAGATGATCTTTAAACACCCCTCACATATCTCGATCTGTGATTTGGTTGAACCCATAAGAGGAGTAAAAAACAAAATCCCCAGAATGAAGAATAATATCGCTCTTGTCCAATCTTTTTGTCCCAGTGAGTTTTTTTCGAATATCAAAAAACCGATGGCAATTATAATCCAAAAGCAGCCAATTACTCTTCTGGTTATTGCCTGTCCCTTGTGTTCGATAATCAGGTTGTCCATAGCTGAATGATTTTAATTCAATAATAGTTCGTTAATCCTAATGATTAAAGTTATATAAAGAGAAATTTAAAGTCAAGTTTATTATAGCAAATGGATCCTGATAATAAAGAATTTGTATGTGAAATTATGAATTCGGATGTACAACTTTCATTTCTTTTTGAGGGCTAAAGACCATAATATGTAGTTGCCCGTGTACCCCATACACCGGCCTTCGCTGAGTTAAATAAAAACCTATTGTTTTACATCCGGAGTATCCGTAAAGAACCTCATCTCACCTTCTGCAATAACTGAATTGTTTTGAAGTACCCTTCCGGTAATGATTGTATAACCCAGCAATTCATTTTCAACTTTTATCTCAGATTGTATTTCCGTATTTATTGCCGGTAAAGAATGAATTACCAGGTTTTTAATTACGCTGATAAATCCGGGTTTTACTTCTTTTTGTGCCAGCAACTGAAGATAACCTTCATAAGCTGCAGCTGTTTGTGTAATGAATTCTATCAGACCCGCTTCCTGAAGGTGACCTTCATGACAAAACATATTTGATTCCTTAATAAAAAGACGCCCTCCGGCTGACTTCTCACCCAAATGAGTCAGCCGATCGATCATTACCATAGGCGGACGGTGGGATATCAGATCAGGAATTTCGCATTCCTCAGGTTTCATCGCAAATATCGGTGTTTTGCCTTTCCGGGATGTCACAAAAACTACTTCTTTTGAATATGATCATATATGTAATCATATAAATTCCCCATAGTTTTCAGGGAGGTCACTTCCTCTCCTTTCAGGTTTATGCCGAATTCTTTTTTAATAATTACGGCTATGTCGACAAAATCGAGGCTTTCAAGACCAAGATCATCTTTCAGACGAGCACCCGGGGAGATATTTTTCTCTTCAATCTCAAATTCCTGTATTAACAAACTGTTAATCTTTTTAATGATGTCTTCTCTCTCCATATGAATAGGTATGATTCCGAAGTTAGTGAAACTTTCTGATAATCAAACAAGAGTTTGTGCCGCCAAATCCGAAAGAATTTGAAAGGAAAATATCAATTTCTTTTGGAATTGTTTTCGCAATAATATTCAGTTTGGCAGTGAATTCGTCAGGTTCCTCGAAGTTAATATTTGGTGCAACAAACGAATTTTGCATCATAATCACAGAATATACTATCTCACTTGCACCAGCCATCCACAATTCATGCCCGGTCATCGATTTGGTAGATGAAATAGCCGGTCTGTACTGGCTGAAGATATGATCAAGCGCTTTTGCCTCAATCTGATCACCGACAGGGGTTGAGGTTGCATGTGCGTTAATATAATCTATTTTGCCGGGACCAAGTTCAGCATCTTTCAATGCCATCGAAATTGCCCTGATCTGCCCGTTAACGTCAGGAACTGAAATATGAATCCCATCGGAAGAGAAACCATAACCGACAACTTCGGCAAGTATGGGAGCTCCTCTTCGGATTGCATGCTCCATGTCTTCAAGTATAACGGTTGCGGCACCCCCGCTCGGGACCAAACCATCCCTTTTTTTGTCAAAAGGCTTTGAAGCTTTTTCGGGTGCTGATTCAAGTTTTGAAAAAGCCCCTAATGCATCGAAGCTGCCTACAGAGTAGAGGTTTACTTCCTGAGATCCTCCGCAGACAATAGTTTTCTGATACCCGTGCCTGATCATAAAAAAACCTGTTCCTATTGCGTGGGATCCGCTGGCGCATGCTCCGCTGATGGTAAAATTAATGCCTCTCAGGTGGAAGATCACTGACAGATTCATTGTGACTGTTGAGTTCATGGACTGGAAAACGGATCCCGAACTGATCATACCCGTATCTCTTGTTTTACGGATAATATCGACGGCTTCAATAACCGGTACTGCAGAACTGTCATTTCCAAAGATGATGCCTACATCATTCTGTTCAATGTATTCCGGAGTGATGGCAGCTATTTTCAAAGCTTCTGCTGTAGACATATATGCAAATTCTGCTTGCTGCGGCATACAGACACGCGCCCGGCGATCGAGAATACCCTTGAGCTGAGGATTGTCAACTTTGCCGGTCAGCCCGGATTGAAATCCAAAGTTTTTTCTTTCAGAATCCAGAACTATGCCGGATTTACCATTATAGAGAGAGTTTTTTACTTCCTCAAGGTTTTTCCCGATTGAAGAATAAATACCAATTCCGGTAATTACTACTCTGTTCATAAAAGAACAAGAAACTATAATTTATGTACACAATCCTCCATTGACAGAAATTACCTCACCTGTAATGTAGGATGATTTTTCAGATGCCAGAAAACAAACAACCTCAGCTACTTCCTCAGGCAATCCAAACCGGTTAAGCGGAATCATGCTATTAAATTCAGTCTCATTTAAATCCTTAGTCATGTCGGTTCTTATTAATCCGGGAGCAACAGCATTTACAGTGATATTTCTCTTGCCTATTTCTTGTGCCAGCGCTTTGGTTGCACCTATAATAGCAGCTTTTGCAGCGGAATAATTCACCTGGCCGGGGAAGCCTCTCAGTCCTGACAAAGAGGTCATGTTAATAATCCGCCCATATTTTCTGGCAAGCATATTTTTTAAAACCGCTCTTGTCACATAAAAAAATCCATCAAGATTAGTATCTAACACATCATGCCAATGGCTATTTTCCATCCACGTCAAAAGGATGTCTTTCCTTATTCCCGCATTGTTGACAAGAACCTCTATAAACTCGTCCTTGTGTTCGTCATTCCAGCTATTTATTGCACCATCAACCTGATCGGAATCAGATACATCAAACTTTAAGAGGTCTCCGTTCCCTCCGGCTTGTTTTATCATTGCAAGAGTCTGAAGAGCTTCCTTTTCGTTAGATTTAAAATTTACCAGAACATGAAAATCCAATGAAACGAGCTTAATGCAAACAGCTCTTCCAATGCCCCTGGAACCGCCTGTGACTAATGCGTATCTCATTACGAATAAGGCTATAAATCAGTTAATTAATTCAAAGCAATGATGAAATTATTACAAATATAACCTTTAGTTTATTTTTATTTCTAAATATATTGTAAATCGTCAGCCTGAAGTTTACCGGGAAAGGCATAAATTTAATATGTGATTCTGAAGAAATTGTATAACCGGCAAATCACACAAAAATGGAAGAAAACAACTTTCAGAACTCAATGAAAACAAATGAGATATTCCTTAATAGTCTTTATACTATTAAACGAATGCTTCGGGAAGGTGACAGCAATAAACTATCGGCTATGATCCGGCTTAATCCTTCTCACGAAATATTCAAGGGTCATTTCCCCGGGAATCCAATATTGCCGGGTGTTTGTGTTGTTCAGATTCTGAAGGAGATTCTGATGTATCAATCAGATAATAAGCTGATTCTTAATTATGCCAGTTCGATCAAATATTTATCATATATAAATCCGGTGGTGAATAGCATAATAAATATTGATGTGGAACTCAAGGAAGCCGGGGATGGCAATATTTTTTGCAATGCAATCTTATATTTTGAATCAGTTGTTTTTTGTCGTTTCAAAGGGGAGTTTAAGATCATACGAAGATAAAATCATGTAAAATGGCAAATCCCATTACAGAGCCGGAGTAAATTCTATTGTAAACAGCAGAAGAATCAATAATGATCAGGATGGCAACATTCAGGTCTGTAAAGTATGCCCCTGCGGTATTTGATCATTAGTTTCAGAAGGTTTTATTCTGTTTTTTGGCTTCGGATGCCATATGCTTTTTATTAACCCGACCGCAAGTACAATGAGGAGAACACCTCCTCCAATACCTACAAGAAAGGATAATCCTACCATTCCGTTGCAGTAAATTTCGCATGATGCTACTGCCAGTAAAAAGCCCAATCCCAAAGCTGCCAGGACAATCAGAAATGAAAGAAGATCTTTCATTCCCCGGTTCATTTCTTTTTTCCGGGGCGCCGGCTGTTCATTCTGTAACTGTTTATTGTTCTGATAATATACCAGTTGTTTCGGTGCCTGACTATTATCATTCATCATATTCACATTTTGCTGTTCATGGCTTTTAAAACTGACCATATTGGTTAAGGAAGCTCTCATTACGGGATCATTTCCGGCATAGACCATAAGCATGAGGCCGGATAATGCAAGTGCCAGGTCAAAAGTTTTCTGCCTTATATATGAGTGTTTAAAAAGTCTGATTGAGGTGTTTTTTACTGGATATAATACAGATGAAGTTAAAAATGCTCCCAATAACACATCCTTTGAGAGAGTTGAAAAATGTATTCCGTTATAAGCAAGCTTTTCTCCAAGCACTACCCCCGCGGCCCCAAGTGCAATCTGAATCCCTGCAGACATGAATCTTGTTTTCCACGGATTCGTTGCTGCCCAGAAAGAAATATTTGAGGCAAGTTTTGGCGTTGCTCTGATCGCTCCCAATGGGATCAATCCAGCTAATATTGCCATCATTAAGATAAAGGTTTCGTTTTTTTGAAAAGGTGTTTTCTGTGATTGTTCTGATTTTACCGGATTCAGTATTGATACGCTGGCTTCATCAGTGGGCTCATTTGGCATGATGTCATCTTGATTTAAAACAACAGAAGAGTAACCGGATTCATTATTCACTTTGTTTATTGGAAACAATATATCTTCCTGTGAAGGACTAATGATGATATCCTTTGGCTCATTAAATATTCTTATCTGATCCGGAAGTTTTTTTAATTCATAATGATAAAGGTTGATCTCTGAGCTTTTCAGTATCTGCCGGAAAAACATTAGTTCGTTTATACCGGAATGTGTCAGTTTATTGAAATTTCCGGTTTCTCCTAAACTATATATAAGCTTTTCCGGATGCTTATCCTTTCCCTTGATATTTTTAGATGCATAACCATCATGGTTGTTATTCAGGATCTCATGGTATACATATCTGGTATATTTGCTGTTACTTGATTTTATTGCCCGGATTGGTTTGCTCCTGCCATAATCATACCTTGTTTTTGGCGTTTTACAGGCAAGGTCTACTTGCCGGGCGATCTGAATCCTGTCTGTTGCACATGATGAAATCAGTATGGCAGACAAAAGGATAGTTGATACTCTTATTCTCCTGCTCATAACAAATAGTTTAAAGCATGTGTATTTAGTTCATTATGCAAGTTACATAAGCAGAAATCCAAAAACAATTATTTTTTACCGGCAATTAAATAGAGCAGGACTTGTTATATGTAATTACTGTTCGTCCATGACTTTTTCAGTTGCCGTCGATCCCGGATCCGTATATATTGCCTTACTTAATTAACAAAAGAACCACTGAAAACTAACCGGGCTGATTCCATTTCCCGGATCCCCGGTGAGGAACCCCGGATGGATAGGTTATTAATATTTAAGTTTGGAGAAATTTACAGGAGAAAATTTATTAATTTTAAATAAAAATTATATCCTGCCCTGAAGAGTTTGTGCATTTGTATAGATTTCATAATAACATATTTATATGAGCAACAAGATTCCCGGATCGATGGAAGGTTCTTACCTGGTAAAAATCGCTGCATTAATAATCATTTCTGCAGGAGTGATTTATGCAAAATCAATCATCACTCCCATTTTACTCGCACTTTTCATTAGTATTATTTGTGCGCAACCCATTACATGGCTTGAAAAAAGGAGAATCCCAAGATGGCTTGCATTAATCATCGTAATATTCGGATTGATTGTGCTTTTTTCCGGATTTACTTACCTGATCGGAGGAACAGTATCATCCTTTTCAGGAAATCTTTCTCAATATGAATCTACTCTTACATCGATCAACAGCTCATTTATCCAGTTTTTAAATGAGAATGGTTTAAAGGTCCCCAAAAATCAGTTTCTTACTCTTGTCCAGCCGGCCAAGATCCTTGAATATACTGCAAGCGCTTTGAATACAGTGTTCAATATGGTGGGTACGACCTTCCTGATCTTCCTTATCATTTTATTTATTCTTCTGGAATTCGGTAGTTTTTCTGTAAAAGCCAGAGCAATTCAGATTGAATCGGATAAATCCATTTCTTATTATTCTACGATTTTACGGAATATCCGTCACTACCTTGGGATAAAAACCCTGTTATGCTTATCAGTAGGAATTCTTGTCTATTTATCATTATTGATAATTGGGGTCGATTATCCTCTGCTATGGGCATTGATTGCAGCTCTGATGAATTATATCCCGAATATCGGATCAATCATCGCCACTATTCCGACTGTCCTCTTTGCCCTTATAGAGCTTGGATTAGGGGGTGCGCTCTGGACCCTGGCCGCGACTATGGTTATCCACAATGTTCTTGGAAATATAGTTGAACCCAGGATCATGGGAAAAGGTTTAGGCCTGTCGACACTCGTTGTATTCCTGTCTCTTCTGTTCTGGGGATTTACACTGGGAATGGTGGGCATGGTCCTGTCGGCTCCCTTAACTATGACCATAAAGATCATCCTGGAACAGAAGGAGGAAACACGATGGCTGGCAATACTTCTGGGAACGCCTGCTGATGCTAAGATCTATCTTGAGCAAAAAGGGCTGACTGAAAAACAGCTGCGTCAGGAATCGGATTTGAAGGATAAGTGAAAATGTAAATAGCTGTCCGGGTTGTTCTCTTAAGGAATAATCATTTATATCAGGCTAAGGGCTCCAGCCCTTATCACCGGTAAGGCCTCCCCCGGAGCTGATCCGAGGGTTCAGGCAAGTCATTATTTATGGTTAATTAGTCTTTTACACAACGAACACTGAACCCAAAATACTTTGAATATGAACTATATTCATTATATTCAAAAACTGCATCTTGGGGTAAAATGATCAAACCTGCATTCAAGGCATTACTTTTATCGACAGTCAAGGGATCAAGATAAATGACCTTCTCAGTTGATGACCACCAAAAGCCTCTTTCATTAAGATAATAAAATATTAAATAAGGAGGTTGGTAATAACTTATATCAGAACGGTATCCACCCAGGACAGGTTGGAATCCAATTTTACCAGTTACCATTTTTTGCTCAGCTTCAGAAGGTCCTCCCAGGTAATCTCCTAAAGTCACCCATTCATCATTGGAGGGCACATGCCAGCCTGAAGGGCAAAGATTCCGATTATCAACAACTGTATACCAATTGTATAAAGCGCCATAATCAGTCCTGTAAGTTGCTTCATCATTTCTATACCAGCAGTATGCACCTGTCGTTAAAGATGCCCACCCTGAGCTGTCTGTAACATTTTCTATTGCACTCCCATCCCGGTAATGGATTACTTTCAGGTTTTCAGCCATCCACCATTGGGCACCAATCTTTACTGTTTTATATATATTGCCATCATAATCGGTGACAGAACCATACTCAATTGTAGTCTCTTTCTTCTTGCAAGAGTGAAATAAAAAGATTAATAGGATTGCTCCTAAAACTCTGAATAGAATCTTCATGGTTGGCATATTAATAATAAAAATCTCAATATAAGTATTATGTCAAAGTTACACCTTGTTTAAGCCGAAGTCAATTTTATTATTTGTAAGTCGCTGGATCAATTCGGGGACTTTTGGATATTTCAGAAATTCATTTGAAATTTGATCTGAGGCATTTCCTTCTATTAGCTTTTAGCACAAAAGCAGCGGGACATATTCAATCCATTAATTCCTCCCTTAACCGGCATTATCTGCAAATCAATTATTTATAATGTACTGCTGTCATCTCTTTTTGAGGGCTGAAGCCCGTTAGTATTTATTGGCGAAACTCCCCGGACTAAAGTCCGGGGTTAGTGGGCATGATATAAGCATGTGTTTAGGATGTACTTCTTTCATTTTGTTTTGAGGGCTAAAGCCCGTTGTTAATAGGTACTGTTGCCCCTGACTAAAGTCCGGGGTTAGTGGGTGCTGGATTATCATGAATTTGTTACGTGTGCATTCATTTTTTGAGGGCTGAAGCCCGTTAGTATTTATTGGCGAAACTCCCCGAACTCCGGCCTTCACTACCGACTTCGCTAAAGCTACGTCGGTCAAAGAAAGCTATGGCCGACAAGAGAAGTCCGGGGTTAGTATATTTCTCTTAGTGTGTATCATTAACCCCGGGCTTCAGCCCGGGGTTGAACAAGCCAGGACAAAAATGGGCTTTAGCCCTCACTTTCTTGGAGGTCACACTCAGAAATAAACTCGTTATATTCCTCTTCCCATTACTTTTTCCGATGATGCTCTTCCCGGGTCCTTATATATATTTTACTTTAATTGGATTGATGCAAATAAAAAGGTCTTAAAATATCTGTTTTAAGATAAAGCGAACTTTCTATATAAGCCTGACTGTAGGTGGTCATAATATCATTTAAAGAAAGCCCCCGGAGCTGATTTCCGAGACAGGTCTCGCTTCATGTCTTCGGGTAAAGACTATTCTCTTGTCGGAGGTGTGTAAACTTGTATATTGAAGAGGGGCGTGGTCTATCTCTATTAATTTGTTTGAAGAATAATAAGAATGACTATTTTTTCAAAGTAATTTTGATGATTCCGTTAGCGCCTCTGGATCCGTAGGATGAGGCATCAACACCGTCTATATACTCAATTGTTTTAACATTAATGGGCGTTATAAATGAGATATCAGACATTATCATATCATCAACGACATAAAGAACCTGTGCAGAACCATATAAAGACAAAGCCTTGGTGGTCAGAACCGATGTACCGTCAACCTTGACATTAAATATCACATTTTTAATTAGATCATAAATATCCGTGTACTTGGAATAATCTTTTTCTCTTTGTAAAGGTTTTAAACTAATTGCTTTTTGGAGTACATCTTTGGCAATATGACCATTCTTAACTGCATCGTTAAAACCAGTTTCACTATTATTAAAGATAAGGTCAATAGTATATCTATTTTGTTTATTTGTCCTGATCTTCTTTGTAAAAAACCCTGATGCAGTAACTGTCAGAACATCTTTCTCCCGACATCTTAAAGCAAAGAAACCATGAGAATCAGTAAGAGTAATCTCTTTTGATTTTAAAGCAGTCACTTTTACATTGTTCAGCGGAATATTTCTGAAGGTTGTAACAGTACCTGAAATATGCTTAATTTCCTGTGCTGCTCCTGACCCATGTATAATCATTATCAGAACTGAAATGATAATGGCGAGTTTTAATTTCATAATCGGGGTTTTAGGATATATCAAAGTTATAACTTTTTCAAGCCATAGTTAATTTTATGTGCTGATTAGGAGGATATTTCCGCAATTTGATATTGCGGAAATTCCTTCTATTAGCTTTTAGCGCAAAAGCAACGGGACATATTCAATTCATTATTTTCTCCCTTAACCGGTATTATCTGCAAATCAATTATTTATGAGGTGCTGCTGTGATTTCTTTTTGAGAGCTGAAGCCCATTAGTATTTATTGGCGAAACTCCCCGGACTAAAGTCCGGGGTTAGTGGGAACGATATAAGCATGTGTTTGGGATGTACTTCTTTCATTTTGTTTTGAGGGCTGAAGCCCGTTAGTATTTATTGGCGAAACTCCCCGAACTCCGGCCTTCACTACCGACTTCGCTGAAGCTACGTCGGTCAAAGAAAGCTATGTCCGACGAGGGAAGTCCGGGGTTAGTGTATCTCTCATAGTGTGTATCATTAACCCCGGGCTTCAGCCCGGGGTTAAACAAGCAAGGACATAAATGGGCTTTAGCCCTCACTTTTTTGTAGGTCATACTCAGAAATAAACTCGTTATATTCCTCCTCCCACGACTTCTTCCGATGATGCTCTTCCTGGGTCCGGATATATTCCCTTATATTTTTAAGATGAAAACTACTGACAGACACCCCGTAATAATCTTCAGCCCATTCGAATTTATAGCCTGTCAGCTTGTTTTTGTTGATCCAGAAAGAAGACTCACCTTTTATCAGCATGATAACTTTTGATAGTGACTGATCAGGATCGAGCGACAAAAGGCAGTGCAGGTGTTCTCTATGGCCGTTTAT
>Ga0224523_1001030_pt1 | contig 12586 bp, 8 predicted proteins | sample CFST50metaG_FD_182732 | JGI IMG/M metagenome (GOLD analysis project Ga0224523, IMG submission 182732) | Peat soil microbial communities from Stordalen Mire, Sweden - C.F.S.T50 | ecosystem: Environmental > Terrestrial > Soil > Wetlands > Peat | place: Sweden: Norrbotten County, Stordalen Mire...
GTTATTCTGACTGCCACTTGTGTGAATCCAAGTTAATTAATACCTGTAGTGATAATATTGAAGATGTCATTGATGAGATTATTCAAAAAACAGCAGTAAATCTGCAAAAAAGAAAGCTTTCATCATTATATATTAATAATTTAAGCTATAAAGCAAGAGTTTTTCTTACAGAGACTTTAGATAATGTAACACAACATGCCTACGAAGAAGATAACAACTATAAATATGCTATGGTGTATGTCCGATATAGATATGGTGCCCAAAATATCTTCCTTAATTCTTCCCAAAAGCAGATATTAAGGGCATCAATAGAGAAAGAAGAGAAGAATCATCCATCAGTTGTTTTTTCGCAAGATTGTTTTGATGAGAAGCCGGGATTTCTAGAAATTTTTGTTGTTGATGTTGGGATAGGAATTTCAGAGGCAGTAGGTTTAAAAAAGTTAGGCATCACATGGCCTTCCCGGAAAGCTTTTTATAACGTAATAACTGAGGATAGAAACAGGTCTGGAAAAACTCTTGTAGGTGGATTGAAGCTTATTGGAAAAATATTAGACAGGAATCGCATCTTGTCAAAAGATCGGGAAGAGTGGCTCGGATGTAATCTTCCTTTAACTGAAACTAGTAACTATTATGAAGTTATTTTACCTGGAATTAAAGAAAAATATCATATAAGAGGCTGTTATTGGTTGGCAAGAATTTCTTGGGACAGTGTATTTAATATAGATTCTAGTATCTGGAAGAAGGCTACTAGTGAAAATATTGAGAATTTGCAGGTTGTATATAGAAATGAGCGTAGCAGTAAAATACTTGATGATTACGTTTTTATAGACGAAAGATTTAATCCATTTTTTTATGACTGGAATAAGAGAAATAATCATTATAAAGAAAAACTAAAAGTACCCAAAAGCATAACCATATATTTTTCGCCAGAAAACACCCAAAAACACCTTATTCACGAGAATATACTACAATTAATTATTAAAAATCTTTCTTCTGAAACAAATCTAATCATAGTTGATATTAATATACGTGAGACAGAGACATACATTTCGGCTCTTCATAAAGCTGATTTAGCAATTTCTAAAGATAAAGCGTATGAGCAGAAAATATTTTTCCTTCCTCGTATATTTTTAGTTACAAAAAACCTTGACTGCTGTGTTCTTACTCTTGAAAAAGACAGAAAACAATACGTTATAAATGATAATGCTACAATCCAATTTCTAAATGGGGAAGAAGATGCTAAAGAAATTTCTTTGGCTAAAATTTTGAGGGCAATGATAACAAAAGACTCATTTACCATTTGGCAGGATGTTTTTTCACTAAAGAAGTTACACACTTTCATTAATTCCCGCATCCTATGGGATACTGAATCTAATAAGTACATTTCAGGGTATTTAGATTTCAACCAATTATGTACAGTCCCCATCTTTACACAATTATTTGAAATAGGTGTTTTTAGGTTTATAGGAACATTCTCAGATATTAATAAAGTTGAAATTCAAGCGATTGATCCATTAGTTAAGAATACTGTCAATAATATAAAAAGTAAAATACCATACGACCAAGATAGCAATAGTATACAGACTGTTAAAATAGGCAGTGTTTTAGTTCTTGGCTATACGCAAAATGAGAGAGACAATGTTGATAACTCATGGATCACCGTCCACTGCTTTTTACATCCTGATTCTGATCCAAACAAACAATCTATATATAGATTGTTTGTTTGGCCACAAAAAGGATGGATAAAGAAATTCTATACTCCACCTGTAGATGATTTTTATCAAAGGCTTGGAAGAACTCATGCTATTACACCTAATGGCTGGAAATTTTATAAAATACCTCGTTATGATGAAAAGGAAAATTCATTATACTTCAGAGACCCCCCACATTCTTATAAGGATTGGCAATTCGAAAATATTGGCTTGCGGATTGGTAATTATGAATATGATGGATATTATGAGTTATTTAAGTTGGATATTAAATATGTCATTGATGCGGCATTTACATATTATACAGATTTAGCGGTGTTTTTATTTGTGAATTTTTTCCTTGCTTTAGGGGGGCATAGGGAAGACCAGATACAAGATCCAATAATGCGAACTAAATGTCAGAAAATCCTTAATCAGATACTTTCTGATAAAGAAGCGAGGAAGTTTTATGAGAAGGTAGTGCTTATAGTTTATCCGAGTCATTATTATACAAATATTGTCATTGATAAATTATCTTATTTATTAGATAAAAAATTCTTTGAGAGCAAAGAAAATCCTCTTTTTATAGACAAAATAATCCCTCTTAATTTTATTCGTCCAAGTAATTCTAACTCAAGCGGGTTAATATCTCCTTTGACTTTTGATGAAATTACACAATTAGTAGAAAAAACTAAAGGAGAAAAAAATATAATTCTTTTTGATGACTCAATTGTTAATGGGAGAACGAGAAAAGAAATAAAACATTTGTTATTGAATCAGTTTCATGATATAAATGAGGTCCGAACATTGTCTATCATTGACAGATTTAGGCTTCCATATGATATTCCTAACCCATTGAAACATAAATCATATTGGCGTTTAGATGTACCTCGATTAGGGATCAATAAATATAACCCTATTACAGCCGCTATAGCTAAAGCCATAGATGAATCAAAAAACTTTACCCCAACAGCAAAAGAAATAGTCCGGAGGTGGGAAAAAGGCTGGAGAAAAAGGAATGCTTTTCGCGACGACCCCTTTCATGGGGTAGTTGCCGAAAAAATTACTCTTGAAAAACCATATAAGAAATTTGGGCTTAAATATGATATATCACGTAAAACGTATATTCAAGCTGGAAATGATGGCAGCGTGGGGAATAAGAAAAATTATATAAAAATTGAAAACTCAATAGGAGCATCTATATATGCAATTGAAACGTATTGTTTAACTGGCAGGGATGATATTGCATATAGTTTTGTAATAAAAGGCCCAGAAGAAGTCCCTAATAAAGCAAAAATTCATATAATATGTTCATTTTTACTTTTATTTGGACCTGAACTAAGGCTTACCATCAAGAAATTAATGATAGAAAAGTTAATAGATATCATTAATAATGATACTTCAATTACTGAAAGTGATAATGAAAATGCATTAGCAAGTCTTACGATCATAGATCAAGCTAAAGAAACAATAAAAACTGTTTTTGAGGCAGCTTGTTTACAACATAAAATATTTCACGAAGACTTAATAGTTGCATTTGCTGTAGCTCTTCCAAATGAGATAGTTCAGGAACAAAAGTTTTTAAAAAGGATTTTTCTTGATAATACTTTTGATAAAGATTGGAATGATAGGAACACTTTACACCAAGAATTATTTGAAGAAGGTAGCGCACATGAAAATACCTTTAGAAGATTTATAGAACAAAGAAACGGTGCCTGTTCACAAAAAGATTTAATTTTTTGCTTAGAACAATTTTATAACATCTGTGAAAATCTTAATCCATACTTATTTGAAGAATTGCTTCCCCAAAATGAGGTTTTACAAAATATTAACAACTGCATGCAATTATTAAAAGAGCAAAATAATGAGAGTAAAGAAAATCCTCAGTTGAGAAAAATACTTTCATCCTTGGATAATTTACTTCTTGGGGTTCATTCTAACATTTTCTACCAGCTATCAGATAGATTTCCAAAAAAAATAACAATAACAAAAGATAATTTTTTCATAAATAAGGTTCTTAATAGTCTAAATTGGGACAAGGTGGCGAAAGAAAAAAACGTTTGTATGGGAGAGTATATTAACCCATTGGTGTTCCATACGAATAATCTAACAAATATTATTGGTATATTAAATTCAATAAATTCATCATACTGGGTGCCATTTGAAAAAAACATTATGTCGCATTTTAAGAATATCATTTCAAATGTAATGAATGGCTCATATCAATTAATTAAGTCCCCTTTTGGAAATTCAATCAGACAGGAGGCACATCTTTGGTATAATACAGAACTTGATTTAGAAAAGCTTAGTTTTACACTAACTTTTGCAAATCAAGTAAAAGATGGTGATATAAATAAGCATGTCAGGCGAGCAAATAACTCAAGAAAAAAAGAAAAATATTATAGTGAAAGACTCCAGTGCAAGACAGAATATTATGCGAATCCCATACATGAGAAAATTTTATTTTGTAAAGTTACTTTACCAATATTAAAATAAGCAATAACATGGCAAGATACAAAATACTTGTAGTAGATGACGAAGAAACTCGTAATCCTATATATGAATCCTTATTTAGAGTATCAGACCCTAGTTCAAATTATTTTGAATTAGAATTTGCAAATAATTCATATGCTGAGTTTTTAGAAAAAAATTCAGCAACGACTTATCACTGTTATATTGTAGATATTTCATTAAATGGACCGGGGTGGTCTAATTCATCAGACAAAACATTCAATGTATTTAGCTTGGTCTTAGAAGAGATAGGAAACAAAAGACCTATTGTCTTGATAAGTGCAAAATGGGGCAATGTTATTGAATGGCTCAATAATTTTCTTGAATATAATATTGTTAGTGTGATTGATTTTATGGCAGTTGGTGATGGGACCGCATCTGACAATATGGTATATAATAGTATATTAACTATCTTAAAAAAGACATATAAATTCTCTGATTTTGATAAGCCCGCAAGTGAGCAAATTAATATTTTACACATATCAGATTTACAGTTTTGCGAAATCAATGATGATAATCCTGATAGTACAAAGAAAAAAACATTGGTAGACGAGCTTCTTCTCGAAATCCCGAATTATTTATCATGCAACCTAATAAATATTGATTTCATCGCAATAACGGGAGATATTACTGAAAATGCCTTGCCTTCGGAGTTTGAATACGCTGAAAGATGGTTAAAAGATTTTTGTGAAAAAATTTTAGGAAAATATGATAGTGAACGCGTTTTCTTAGTTAATGGGAACCATGATTACAACCTTTCGCTGAATTCTTTAAATCATTTTAAATTTGAATATGGTAGTTCTCCTTTAAAAATGGAGAAATTAGCAAAGCACATAGAGGACTACTCTCAAATATCTTTTTTGCCTTATAAGAGCTTTTTGACAAAAATGACAAACGAGAACCTTGATTCTTTAACGTATTATAATTATAAATTTCAACACCTTGGAATTCGTTTTCTAATATTAAATACTCTTGAAACTTATAACGTGAAAATTAGTTCCAATAGAAATGATATGTTTAATATAAACGATTTGACTTTTCAAAATATCATTGATAGAGAAAGAAAATCAACAGATAATGATTTATTTACTATTATTCTTTCACATGCGAGTCCTAATAATTTAGGCTATTTAAATTTGACTGATAAAAAATATTTTTGGAAAAAAATCGAGAATTCTGTATCCCGATTTAAAAATTCGCTTTTGCTAAGTGGACATCAACATGAAGAGTCCTATTTAACTCCAATACCAGTTAAAAATGGAGGAAAATTGATTCATATTCAGGCTAAGACACTTTTAGCTGTACCAAGTGAAAGTGGAATATCTAGGGGTTTTTCTGTTGTGACCTTAGACAGAAAAGATAAAAAGATTACTAAAATAACAAACCAAATATATTCAATTAACTCTTCAATGGGGATCGATAAATCTACCATACGATTTGAACCGATTGACGATTAATAAATGCTTCATGGTTGTTAGCTGTTAATATTCCAGATATAATATTTGTCATATAATATGTATTGACAATACGCATTTATAGAGTTAGACTTAACTCAAAGAGATAATCTTTCAATCTTTGATTTAGTTGTGCATACAGTGATTTTCTAACCATCTTTCTGGGGGTGTTTAGAAAATCACTGTATTTATTAACTTAAAATCAAACAAAATGGAAAGTCTTGAAATGAAAAATAGCGATATTCCTACCGAGATGATTGCTGTCATCTTAGAATTTTTTAAAAAAAAACAAGAAAGTGAATGTCCTTTTTTGGAAAACTATAGCTATTATTTTGGCAGTAGTGAATCAAATCACCATCTTTATCTAATGGAATTATACAGTTCCTTTTTTCGTACTCTTGTCAATAATGAAGAGGTGAGAAAAATTCTATCAGAGCTAGATAAATATTATCAAGTTGCATATGTCTATTCGTCGGTTTACAGTAAAATTCGTAGCTCAGAAGACAAATATTGGCTGGGACCTAATGACTCGGATAGAGGAATAACTTGTACATTTCAGAATCTATGGAGTAATGATTGGATTTTTTCACGCGGATACTTTCTTAGTCGTCAAGAATTTATTGAAGATCCACTAATCAAAGCTATACATGACAAACGAGAAGAAATGTTTAGAAATGGTGTTAATCCTGATAAGTTACCACCAAAAGAATCTTGGAAAGAATTGCTATATATTATAGGTCAAGCAAAAGACCAGATAGCAAAAAGACTTCAAGAATGCTTACTTATCTGAATAATTTAATCGCTCAAACCTGCAGGAGAATCTCTCAGGTTTGAGCGATTTTCTTTTATATATTAAGTTACACTTTTTTATTCTTTTCTTCTAACAACGTAATTAATCGGTTAATAGTCTTATCCTTCTCCTCAATTTGTTTTTCAAGCATATCAATAACTCTATTAAGTTGTCTATCATTTCTATAAACTTGATTCGTTTCTCCGGCTATCAATGATTTCTTTTTATCATCACTCGGATTAATTTGAGTCGATATCAGTTTTTCTCCTTTTCCGGTAATTATCCAGTGAGGATTAATTTGAGGGAATAAATCCAATACCACAGCCAGAAATTCTAAATAGGGAGTATCTTCCTTCTGCCTGAGCCAGAAACTAAGTGTTGACTTCTTTTCTTCATGATCCCAATTCAATTGATTTAAAACATCTACCTGTTTAAATCTATATTCATATAATAAACTCTTAATTCTCTGACCTACTGAGGTATTCATATACTTTAATTTTTACTCATTATAAATAGTAGAATACTTAATACAATATGTATTATACACTTGACATTGTATTATATATTACACTACCTTAGTGATTCCATTACACTAATGTAACACCATTTTGACACTTTTAAATATCGAAGATGGAGCGAGTAGGTAAAGAAGATTTAAAAAAGATAACGGATTTATTAAAAAAAGCTGATATAGAAGCCATTGCAACTGAAACAGGATTTAGCATTTCATATGTCCGTAAAGTGCTATACGGAACCAAATCCAACATAAAAATCCTTATTTCCGCCTCTGAGAGAGCCATTTTAAAGAAAAAAGAGCAGGAGGATACCGAAAAAAAATTGAAAGATAAAGTCAAGTGTATTACACAAAAGTAATGTGAATTGAACAAAATATACAACTTAGAATGTATTTGAAGATATAAGATGGAATGATAAGAAACAGTGGAGACCAGAAACCACTTTAAAAACGGGGCGAAACCGAAAAGCCTTATGAGTAGGAATTTTTAAATATTTAATTGTTATGAGAAAGGAAACTACATTTTGGAATTACCCCTTAGCTATAATAGGGTTATCCTTATTGTTTTTAATTAGCTGTAAAAAGAGCGATAGCACAAAAGATCCAACGCCAACTGGTACAACTGTAACTGACATTGATGGCAATGTTTACCATACAGTTACCATTGGTACACAGGTTTGGATGGTGGAGAACTTAAAAACAACAAAGTACCGTAATGGTGACCCGATTACAACCAATTTACCTAATAATTCAGATTGGGTCAACATTAATGCCGGAGCTTTTTGTTGGTATTTAAATGATATTGCAAACAAGTCAACATATGGTGCATTGTATAACTGGTATGCAGTAACAGACAGCCGTTACATATGTCCTCTAGGTTGGCATATTCCCACCAATGCCGAATGGACAACCCTATCTACTTATCTTGGGGGTGATAATGTTTCAGGTGGTAAACTTAAAGAAATAAACAAAACACATTGGCTTGCTCCAAATTTAGGGGCTACTAATGAAACAGGTTTTACGGGGCTTCCTGGTGGCTTACGTGGTAGCACTGGATTGTTCGATGATCTCGGTAATCGTTCTTACTGGTGGAGTTCTACTGTAGGTTATGGAGGTGTTCTAATCTGGGTTTGTTCATTGAGCACTACTAATGCCATATTTAGTTTGAATGACAATATTAGTAAAGGTCAAGGATTATCAGTTCGTTGCATAAAAGATTAAAATATTAAATTGACTTATAACAATTTTTCCAATACGTAATTTACAAAAGAAACAATTAGAATGTGGAATCCAGATACCACTTAAAAACGGGGCGTCACCGAAAAGCCTTATGAGTAGGAATAAAAATTTAATGAAATATTTATGAAAAAGACAAGTGTTTTAGTATGCATGATTATGAGCATATTTCTTTCTTCCTGTTGGGTCTCGCACAAAGCGACATTGCCAACAGTAATGCGAGTACCAGCAAAATTTGATTTCAGCCCACCTTCTCGGGCTCTAGCTGGTTCAGCTGGAATAACTATTGCTATTGTTAAACCTACATATGTGGGTGAAAATCCAGAATATTTTGTTCCGCCGTTTAATGAAATGGCTTCAAGTATGGCTAATGACTTTGAGGAATTGTTAACCGCCAAAGGATTTACTGTCAGAGGACCATTCGGATCTAGGGATGAAATGGTTTACAATGATAAAGTAAATTCTAGTTTTGTTTTAGAAATCGGAATAGAACTAAAACCGCAATACAATCGAAAATTTACTACTTCATCAAAAGCTGATATAGGTTCAATATTTAATCCGTATTCGGCTCTAAAATATAATACGACTCATAAGATGACTGGAGAAATTACCTTATCTGGAAACCTGATTGTAAATGCAAAATCATCACAATATGGAGAGTTAATTTGGAAGAAAAATATTGCTTTGGATCCTGCATCATTTACATATTCTGGTTCATTGACATGGTCAAAGGCTGTTCCCACTATGGCCGATGAATTAAAGCAAGATAATGTTGTTTACAATACATTATCAGTAGAGTTAGAGAAATTCTATCTTAAAGCATTAGGCTTAGCTTGGCAACAAATTGATGCGACAGAAATGAAGTCTGTTGCTGAACAAGCTAAAAAAGCAGACAAGAAAGGTCAATAAGGAGAAAATAATGGCTATATACTTAGAGAAAAGTTTATTGTGTGTCGAACAATAAACTTTTCTTTTTTTGAACATATTAATAATTTTGCATAAAGAGACAACTCAATTTTTTCAAGAACCCCATGTATCACGATCAAGGCTTCTATAGTTTATGGCTTCTGCAATGTATTCAGTCCTAATTACTGAACTAGTATCTAAATCGGCAATAGTTCTTGATACTTTTAATATCTTATCATAAGCTCGGGCCGAAAGGTTGAGTTTCTGCATGGCTGTTTTGAGAAGTGATAAGCCGCTATCGTTTATTTTACAAAATTCTCTTACCTGTTTACTACTCATTTGGGCATTACAATGAATTCCATTTTTATCTTTAAATCGTTCTTCCTGAATATGACGGGCATTAATGACACGATTTCGAATTTCTTTACTCTGTTCTCCATTCTGGTTATTGGTAAGTTCACTAAAAGAAACAGGAACAACCTCAACGTGTAAATCAATACGGTCGAGTAATGGCCCGGAAATCTTATTCAAATATTTTTGTACAGACCCAGGAGCACACACACAAATTGTCTCAGGATGATTATAGTATCCACACTGACATGGATTCATAGCAGCAACCAAAACAAAGCTCGCTGGGTACTCCACTGTGCCTTTTGCACGGCTAATTCTGACAATTCTATCTTCCATCGGTTGTCTTAAGACTTCAAGAGCACCTCGTTTAAATTCAGGTAATTCGTCAAGAAACAAAACCCCATTATGAGCCAATGATATTTCCCCAGGCTGGGAATTAACGCCCCCGCCAACTAATGCAATATCTGAAATAGTATGATGGGGTGATCGGAAGGGTCTTACTGAAACTAATGTTTCATACCGCTTCATCTTTCCGGCAACTGAATGTATTTTTGTTGTTTCCAACGCTTCTTGTAAACTTAAAGGAGGTAAAATTGAAGGAAGACGTTTCGCCAACATCGATTTCCCCGAACCAGGAGGTCCTATCAAAATGATATTGTGTCCTCCGGCTGCTGCTATTTCGAGAGCTCTTTTAATATTTCCCTGACCTTTAACTTCACTAAAATCGAATTCATATTCATTTACTGTGTTAAAAAATTCAGCTCTAGTATCAACTTTGGTGGTTTCAAGAACAATCTTTTCATTAAAAAAATCAATAACTTGTTTAATGTTTGAAACCCCATAGATTTCCAAATCGCTAACAATCGCAGCTTCATGTGCATTCTGTTCAGGGAGAATAAAGCCTCTAAAACCCTTCTTTCTGGCTTCAATCGCAATAGGCAAGGCACCACGTATAGGTTGAAGACTTCCATCAAGCGAAAGTTCACCCATAATGATATATTTACCTACCTGTTCAAACCTTATCTGTTCGCTTGCTGCCAGAATACCTATTGCAAGGGTTAAATCATATGATGACCCCTCTTTACGTATATCGGCAGGAGCCATGTTAATAGTAATTTTTTTCTTGGGAATTTTGAAACCATTATTTCGTAATGCCGCTTCAATTCGCTGATGGCTCTCTTTTACTGCATTATCTGGTAGTCCAACCAAATAAAATGCTATGCCAATATCTATATTTACTTCGATCGTAATAGTAATGGCATTTATTCCAACGATGGTACTACCGTATGTTTTTACTAACATGGTCGTTGCATGAATATTTTCTGAAAGATAATCATTTTCTTCATGCTTTTGGTGATAAATTACAATGCCATGATTAATAATATTTTTATCAAATTTAAAAGTACGTTCCTTTTTGACCAAATATAAATTACCTTTTTATTCTTTGGGCTCAAGGATAAATAATAAAGAGACGGGCGAAATAGTAAAAAGACACACTGTCATAACCAATAAAGCTAGTTCTCTGATGAGCTAGATACATAATTCAAAAAAAAGAATGCCAGTTATTGTAACACCCAAAATGAGAACAAATGGCTCCATCCTGATGTGGAATTAGTAGCAAAGCCAATTCAATTATTAAAATATTTATCACAGTATTCAATTTGACCTTTGTATTTCTCCCTAATATGATTGATTACTGTCTCACAGATTAATTTATAATCATCATCTGTAATTGGTGCTTGTTCTGTTCTCCAACCTCCATGAGATAAATCATTGATTAATGTATAAGATTTAGTATCGTCAGGTATATTTTCTTTTATATAATCTGCAATACTATTATCTGAGATACTAATCTTTTCAAATTTTGTTAAAGTTTCAATAATGTGTCTTATTGAATTTGCTGTTGTATGGGAAGGATTAATTCCATTATAGGCTATGTTATAAATATCAATCAAATGACTAATATATGGCACTGTAAAATTATCACTACAGTCTTTTAATTCATTGTTTTTTAAGTGCAATTTTTTACTTACAATGTTATTCGTCGTAATAACCCGCATAAAGTCATTATTATGGGTAAAAATCAATAGCCGTTCTATTTTAATTTTATCAATTATTTTTCCTATGTCCCTAATTACGCCACATAATGTATATACATATGAAAAATCCATACTTGAAATAGGATCATCAATTACAAAAAACAATTTTTCATAGTCCTCTTCTTTATCAATTTTTAAATGAGTATCCCCAATATAATACGCAAATGCTATAATGTTTTTTTCGCCTTCACTTAAAAAATCTTTGGTTTGATTTTTATTTAATAAATTTTCATGAAACATAAGTCTAAACGTTTCTTCATCTAGAGTGTATTTATCAGCAAAAAAGTAATTTAAAACTGATTTAATTGTTGAAGCTACTTTTGCTCGTTTACTAATTTTCTGTTGTTCTCTTTTTCTCTTTATATCATCATTAAGGGATACCCAATCCTTCCTCAGATTATTAACAGTTTTAATATTATTTTTGTGTATTTCTGTCAAGTGATTAAACCCACACTTACATATTTCCCTTCTTATTGTTTTGCTTTCTTCATCAATTTGATTCTTTTTTTGATTTATTTCTTTAACCATTTGGTTATTCTTTTCTAAAATCCCATTAATTAGAGCTTGATTTTTCTCAATGGATGGTACAAGATTATCAGTAATTGTAACTGGGATACTTATGTTTTTAATTTTTTCATTAATGAATGTAATCAGAATTTCAATCCCTTCTTGTATTTCTTTTGTGTCCAGTTCTTGTAATTCAATATCTTTACAAGAAGGAATATATTTGGTTTTGTACGTGTTAAAATCATTGATTATTTTTGAGTTTAAAGATTCAATATTTTTAATTCCAATCAAATATTTTTCCAAAGACTCAAGTCGAGTTTTAAAAGACTTTATTGTTGTGGCTTCTATGTCGTTAATATATTTTGTATAATTATCGATCAAATTTATTGCATCATTTTCGAGTTTTTGTTCACAAAAGGGACAAATTGTTTTTTCAATACTGTTACCTAATAACTCGATACCTTTTTCAATAAAGTTTTGTTTTTCTTTTAGCTTTTTCTTGAATTCATTAGCCAAAGAACTTAAACTAA
>Ga0224523_1001032_pt1 | contig 12564 bp, 13 predicted proteins | sample CFST50metaG_FD_182732 | JGI IMG/M metagenome (GOLD analysis project Ga0224523, IMG submission 182732) | Peat soil microbial communities from Stordalen Mire, Sweden - C.F.S.T50 | ecosystem: Environmental > Terrestrial > Soil > Wetlands > Peat | place: Sweden: Norrbotten County, Stordalen Mire...
GAAGGGGGAAGCGAGCGGGGAGGAGGTGGTGGGTGGGGGCCGAAGGGCGGAGCGAACCCTTTGAGGGTTCCCATTAGAGTCGCATGGTAGGCTCGTGCCCATGAGCGAATCAGCACGCCCGCCCGCATCGGATGCAAACCACCCCAAGGCTGGTGGCCGTGGAGCGCGGTTTTCCGCGACCATGGACCAGGCAGCCGCAGCACTGAACTCCAGCGTGGCGTTCGATCGCCGGCTGTTGCGCGACGACGTGCGCGGCAGCCAGGCCCATGCCCGCATGTTGGCAGCGGTCGGCCTCATCTCGAATGAGGACGCCGAGGCGATCAGGACCGGCCTCGACCGCGTGGCGCAGGAATTCAGCGAGGGCGGCCGCGCCATGGATCCGGCCCTGGAAGACGTTCACATGAATGTCGAAAGCCGGCTGATTGAACTGATCGGCGACCCAGGGCGCCGCCTGCACACCGCGCGCAGTCGCAACGATCAGGTGGCCACGGACATGCGGCTCTTTGCGCTCGCGGCGGCCAGCGAGATGGTGGCGGGCATCGACCGCGCCCGCGTGGTGCTGTGCCGGCGCGCACGCGAGCACGCGTCCACTCTCTTGCCTGGCTACACCCATTTGCAGCGGGCGCAAGTCATCACCCTGGGCCATCACCTGCTGGCCTACGCCGAGATGCTGGGCCGCGATCGGGGCCGCTTCCTCGACGCCGCTTCACGCGCAGCCGAGTGTCCGCTGGGCTCGGGCGCGCTGGCCGCCACGTCGCTGCCCATCAAGCGCGAAATGACCGCGACCGCGCTGGGGTTCCGCGCGCCCACGCACAACAGCCTGGATGCGGTTTCCGACCGCGACTTCTGCGCCGAGCTGGCCTTTGCCTGCGCGCTCTTGGGTGTGCATCTCTCGCGTCTGGGCGAGGAACTGGTGCTGTGGTCGTCGACCGAGTTCGGCTTCGTGCGCCTGGGCGAGGGCTACTGCTCGGGCAGCTCGCTCATGCCACAAAAACGCAACCCGGACATCGCCGAGTTGTTGCGAGCCAAGTCGGCGCGCCTGCTGGGCGACGTGGTTGCGCTTCTGACCGTGTCCAAAGGGCTGCCGCTGGCCTACAACAAGGATCTGCAAGAGAGCCAGGAGCCTTTCTACGACGCCATCGAAACCACGCGCCTGTCCTTGGCGGTCCTGCCTGGTCTGCTCACCGGACTGGAGTTCAACGCCGAGCGCATGAAGGAGACAGCCCGCGATGCCGCCCTGGGCGCCACCGACCTGGCCGAGCACCTGGTGCGCGAAGGCGTCCCCTTCCGCCGCGCGCACGAGATCGTGGGCCATCTGGTCCGCCACGCCGAGCGTCTGGGTGTTGCACTCAACGCCGTGCCCGAAACGGAACTGACTGGCATCGCGCCCGAATTGCATCCCGCCTGCCTGCAGACCTTGAATCCCAATCAGGCCGTCGCAGCCCGCACCGTGATCGGCGGTCCCGCGCCCAGCCAGGTCATGCACGAAGTGGAACGCCTGGCGACGGAACTGCGCGCACTGGGCTTCGAGGTGTAGGGCCGCAGGGCGCACCGGAAGTGGTGGGATCCAACACGTCCTCAACCGCGGCGCCGGCGGCGTCCGAAGTCCACTCGACTGCTGAGGAAACGGGAAGAGAGTACCTCTCTTGTTCTCCTAGCCGGCAGCCGGGTTTTATCCGACAGTGATATTGGCCGCATCGTCGGAAGGGTCCACGGGGAAGTCCGCGAAATCACGTGCGTCGTCCAATTGATCTTGGTCGGCAAGGCATGCGACTATCGTTGGGATATTGAATATTTTTCGGAGGATAATGGTAGTTGGACAGACCGGTTACTCGTCAAACTTGAAGATTAGGGGGAAGACGACATCGATCGGTTGGTCAGTCTGAGGGGGAAACCGCATTATGGCGATCTCCGACGAAAGGCAGCCCAGGAAGCCGAACGGAACACCATTGGTATCATTGACCGAGCAAACATTTGCCACGGAACCGTCGCGGCTGATCGTCCACTGGACCTTCACTGTTACTTCGAGGTTACGGTCGTCCGAAAGGGCGTTCTCGTAGCATCTCTTTAGCCGCGGGACCTGTCCATGGAATACGCTTGCAATTGATTCTGCATTCTCACGTTCAGCGTCCGTGATTGCGGCTTTTGCTGGATCGGGAATGTGCTGGACTGAGGAGGAAATGCAACGGGGCATACCTACCTTCTCGAAACGTTGTGGCGCAGGCTGAACCACTGACTGGAAACGTTGTGGAGCAGGCTGAACCACCGATCGGGAGGTGGAACAGGCAACGCTCGCGCAGACAGATAGAACTGCCAAGAGTACTCGGCCCATGCCTCATTGTGTCGTGCGACGAGGCCGTCCATAGAGCCGTTGCAACAGACGGTGGCGCCGCACGGACATCGTGTAGAATCGAAGCGTCGGCTCAGCGGCGCCCCCGCTGCTTATCGGCAAGGCGTTAGCCCGGCCAACGCAGAAGAATCCAGCGATACGGTATCTCCTGTGATACCATCAAGTGGTGCGTGTGGTTCTTGATACTTCTGTGCTCGTTGCGGCCTGGCGGTCAAGCCTTGGCGCATCATTCGAGATCGTCCGCCTTCTTCGTGGCGGGCGGTTCGAGATCGCCGTGTCCGTTCCGTTGGTCGTGGAGTATGAGTCCGCGTTGTTACGTCACCTCTCCCCGACGCGACGGGCGGCCGACGTTGCCTCATTCGTTGATTACCTGTGCCTCGTTGGGCACAAGCAGGAAATTTTCTTCCTGTGGCGTCCGCTGCTCCGGGATCCGAACGACGACATGGTGGTCGAGCTTGCAGTCGCGAGTCAGGCCGACGCGATTGTCACGCACAACCTGAGAGATTTCTCTGCCGCTGCCAGCCTTGGCATTCGAGTTCTTGCGCCCGGTCCCTTTCTGCTTCACCTTTCACGGAGATAGGTTCATGTCCACGCTCAGTCTCAGGCTTCCCGTATCGCTTCACCGCAAACTGTCCGATCTTGCCGAGAGCGAGGGGGTGTCGTTGAACCAGTTGATCAGCTCGGCTGCCGCCGAGAAGGCGGCCGCGTTGATGACTCAAGAATACCTGCTCGGTCGAGCGAGCCGCGCGTCGCGAGACAAGTTCGACGGCGTACTGGCGAGGATTCCGAAGGGTCCCCCGATTGCCGGTGATGAGATTCCCCCGGCGTACTTGAAGCGCATACACAAGAAGGGCGGGCTAACCCGGCGTTGAACCCGACGGGCCTTCGGCCCGCGGGTTAACGCCAGGCCGTCGGACAGACAGCCGTGACTTTTCGATGAAGACCACATTTCTGATTCTCGCTGCTGGAGTGATTCTCTTCGTCATCGTGAGAACCGGTTTTCGCGCCTCTACATCCCGACACCGTGGATGGCGCGTGGGACATGTCGGGCGGGACGGGATGTACTATGAAGAACTTGTCGACGGGAAGTGGCAGCGAATTCCAATCGACGGCGAGATGCTGGTGGGCCCCGCCCACCACATAATCTACTTTGCGTCCGAGGAAGCGCGGCAGGAGTATCCCGCCTGGGCGCGCGACCGTCGCCCAGAGATTGTTGCCCGCATCAAGACGGAAACGCTTCTTCTTGCATGGGGACCTCCAGGATTTAGGATCGGGTCGGGACATGCAGAGCCGCGCCCAGCGAAGGCAATATGGAGAGCCGGTGGAGCGGCTTTCCTGAGTATTCGTTACGGGCAAAGGCACACCCGCGAGCTCGAAGCCAGGTTCGTGAACATCACGTGTTCGCCGTTGCAGATTCGTAGCTCGCGGGTGCATGTCCCGCTTCGATCATCACCGGTTTGCCGGAGATGTTCAAAGTGGTACGGTCAACCCATACCGCGAGGCCATCGATCACTTGGTCGAAGGAACTGTGCTCGATGTCAGCGAGTTACCCACGAACCGCATAATCCTGCATTTCAACGCAGCACCTTCCTTCACCGGAGACGGAATGGCGGTGTTTGACTAGGCGCACCGCATAACATGCCGATGAAGCGGACGGGCTACGCCCGCCGCTTATCGGCAAAGCGTTCGGCAGACGCCGCGCTGGACGATGTTGTGAACATCGTTCATACTCACGTCATGACGAAGCGCTTGCAGGCCATCGGAAACAGTGCAGGGATTATCATCGATCGGCCCATTTTGGACCTGCTCGGGATCACGCAGGAGACCGACCTGGACCTCAAGACTGACGGAAAGCGCCTCATCATCACGCCGCTTGAGAGCGAGCGCTCGGGACGCGGACGACTAGCGAAGGTGCAAGCGCGCGCGTTGCGCCGCCATGCTGAGACATTCCGCAAGCTCGCGAAATGAACGACGAGCCTGTTTTCTTAGCGGTCGACGTTGACGGACTTGAACGAATCCGAGTTTGGCAAGTAGGCCGATGCGACGAAGCGTTGCCTTGGCTGCCTTTGCGCTGTATGGTGAGTGTATGGCGCGTCTTACTTCGACCACGGTTCGACTAGAAGAGGATGATGTCCGGGCTTTGAAGAAGGCTCGTGCTGCAGGGCATACGGCTTCCGAGCTTGTCCGAAAGGGGTTGCGCGTTGTGGCCTCACGGTACTACTCGGGCCGCCGGCCCCCCACGACCGGTCTATTCGAGTCGACCGACAGCAAACTCGGCGACGAGTCTCTACTTTTCAAGGATCTCAAGGATTGAAATCGGCGCTTGTCGCAGATACCGGTGGACTCCTCCGCGCACTCGCCTGCGACCGAGAGGGCGCGCCAAGCTTTCCGGAGTACCAGGAGGCGCTAACGTCAGCGAGTTCGGTGATCGTTCCCGGGCTCGTTCTCGCCGAGGTTGACTACTTTCTCAGAGACAACCGTGCAGCCATGAGAAGGCTGGTCGCAGATATCTTCGATCCAGGAACACGATACGAGTATGAACTACCGCTTCCGGCCGACATCGCCAGATCCCTAGAACTGGATGCAAGATTCGCAGGGCTCGACCTCGGCTTGGTTGATGGCACCGTTGCCGCAGTTGCCGAACGACGGCGCGTTTACCGAGTCTTGACGACCGATCGCCGCGACCTTGGTGCCATACGAATTGGCCCTCGCCTTTCTCAGGCCCTTGAATTGGTTCCATGAAGGCTTGAACCCGACGGCCCTTCGGCCCGCGGGTCAACGGCAAATCGTGATGCCGATTCACTCGGCGATGATTTCGTTGAGCCCCTCGATCACTTGCGCCATTTCTTCCTCCGAAGCGCGAGCCAGTTTCTTCCCGATTCTCGCCACCGAGAGCGTGCGCACTTGACTGATCTTGATCCACGAACGTTTTGCGAGCCCCGGTGCCTTGCATTCCAAGGTCAATGGAAAACCGGCGCGAGGTTCTTGGCTGGTCATGGCCATAGCGATCACCGTGCCGGATCGCTCGTTGAACACATCGTGGCTCAGGATCAAGACGGGACGCGTGCCCGCTTGCTCATGACCGCGGACGGGGTTCAGTTCCGCCCAGCGGATGTCGCCTCTCAGTATTTGGGCCATGCCGCCGCATCCATTGCGAGACCTTCATCGGCCTCTGCCTGTTCCTGTTTTACATCCAGCTTTGCCGCCTCACGCGCCAGCCTGGTATGTTTGAGTCGATTGATCTTGTCGGCCAGAGCTGCCTCGACGGCTTGGCTTCGATTTGGGAATCGGTCCGCGGCGATGAGGGCATCCAGATCTCCGAGAATCCGAGCGTCGATTGTCACGGCCACTTTTGCCTTTGCCATGGTATGACAATATATCATACTCCATCCCTGGTGCACGAACAGCAGAACAAGCTGTTGCAGCGCTTGCTGCGGCGCACGGGTCTCCGTGCTAGCGTGGTAGCCGATCATGACCCCCCAAAGCCGTCCGCCCAGCAATCCTTCGGAAAAGGACATCCAGTTCGGCATGGACGTGGAGTCCATCCGCAGGACCTTCATCCGAAATCTCTTCTGCCATCGGGGCAAGTTCCCTGAAGTCGCCCTGCCCAACGACAACTACCTGGCGCTGGCCTACACGGTTCGGGATCGCATCATGCAGAAGTGGATCTGCTCGGCCCGGACCTATTTCGAACAGGCCTCGCGCACGGTGGCGTACTTGTCGGCCGAGTTCCTCATCGGTCCGCAACTGGGTCAGAATCTGCTTAGCCTGGGCATCTCCGGAGCCACGCGACAGGCCATGGACGAGCTGGGGCTCTCGCTCGACGCTTTGCTGGAACAGGAAGAAGAACCGGGCCTGGGCAACGGCGGCCTGGGGCGCCTGGCCGCCTGCTACCTGGATTCGCTGGCCTCGCTGGAAATCCCGGCCATCGGCTACGGCATCCGCTACGAGTTCGGCATCTTCGACCAGGAGATCCACGACGGCTGGCAGGTCGAGGTGCTCGATCGCTGGCTGCGCCTGGGCTACCCGTGGGAGATTTCGCACCCTGAGATCGCTTTCCTGGTCAAGCTGGGCGGCCATACCGAGGGGTACACGGATGTGACCGGCCGCTACCGCGTGCGCTGGATGCCTGACCGAGTGGTCAAGGGCATTCCCAACGACACGCCGGTTTTGGGCTACAGGGTCAACACGGCCAACATGCTGCGCTTGTGGCAAGCCGAGGCGTTCACCTCGCTGGATTTGCAGGCCTTCAACGTGGGCGACTACACGCGCGCCTGCGAGGAGCAGGTCCACACCGAGAACATCACCAAGGTCCTTTACCCCAACGACGAGACCGAAGCTGGCAAGGGCCTGCGCCTGCAGCAGGAGTACTTCTTCGTGTCCTGCTCGCTGCAGGACATGATGCGCATCTACCTGCAGAAGCAGAAGACGCTGGACCATTTTCACGAAAAGTACGCGGTCCAGCTCAATGACACGCATCCGGCCCTGGCCATCGCCGAACTGATGCGCCTGCTGGTGGACGAGCACAGTCTGGAATGGGAACAGGCGTGGGACATCACCACGCGGACCATGGGCTACACCAACCACACGCTTCTGCCCGAAGCGCTGGAAACCTGGCCCATGCCGCTGTTTCGGCGGCTGCTTCCGCGACACCTGGAAATCATTTTCGAGATCAACCGACGCTTTCTTTCCACGGTCGAGGCGCACTTCCCCGACGACCCGGGGCGGGTGGAACGCATGTCGCTGATTGACGAGCACGGCGACAAACGCGTGCGCATGGCCAATCTGGCCTGCGCGGGCAGCCATGCGGTCAATGGCGTGGCGCGGATCCACTCGGATCTGCTCAAGCAAACCGTGCTGCGCGACTTCTACGATCTGTGGCCCGAAAAGTTCACCAACGTCACCAACGGAGTGACACCGCGCCGGTTCTTGTTGTTGGCCAATCCGGGGCTGGCGACGCTGATCACCGATGCCATCGGCGACAAATGGCTGGAAGACCTCAATGGCCTGCGCGAGCTTGAGGCTCGGTGTGACGACGGCGATTTCTGCGAACGGTGGCGCCAGGTCAAGCGGGCCAACAAGCAAGCCCTGGCGGCCTACGCGCAGCACGCGCACGGCATCGAGCTGCTGCCCGACACCATGTTCGACGTGCAGGTCAAGCGCATCCACGAGTACAAACGCCAGCACCTCAACGTGCTACACGCGGTGGCGCTGTACCGTCATCTCAAGCGCGGTGGTGATGCCCAGGCGCGAACCATCATCTTCGGCGGCAAGGCGGCGCCCGGCTACTACACCGCCAAGTTGATCATCAAGCTGATTCACGGTGTTGCCGAAGTGGTGAACGCCGACAGGGAAACCAACGATCGTCTGCGCATCGCCTTTCTGCCTGATCTCAATGTGAAGAGCGGCCAGCGCATCTATCCGGCGGCCGATTTGTCAGAGCAGATCTCCACCGCGGGCATGGAAGCCTCGGGCACAGGCAACATGAAATTCGCCATGAACGGGGCGCTGACCATCGGCACGTTGGACGGGGCCAATGTGGAAATCCGAGAGGAAGTGGGGGCGGAGAATTTCTTCCTCTTCGGCTTGACCGTGGCCGAGGTCCAGCAGCGCCTGGCCCAAGGCTATCGGCCGTGGGAAATCTATCAGGAGAATGTTGAACTGCGCGAGGCGCTGGGTCTCATCGCCGCGGGCGATTTTTCGCGTGGCGATCCCGCGCTGTTTGCCCCCATCGTGCGCTCTCTGCTGGAAAAGGATCCGTTCCTGCTGTGCGCGGACTTTCAGTCGTACCTGGATTGTCAGGCGCGCGTGGGTGAGTTGTACCAACAGAAGCAAGCGTGGACGCACATGTCCATCCTCAACACCGCCCGCATGGGCAAGTTCTCGTCGGACCGAGCCATTCGCGAGTACTGCGAGCACATCTGGAAGGTGGAGCCGGTCAAAGTCTCACTGCGGTAGCTACCGCATCCCCACGAAGAGCAACGGAATCGCCACCGGTATGTCCTGCCCGACGCCGCTAGGAAAGGGGCGCGAGGCGACAGCGCGGATGCAATTCGCCAACTGCGCATCCTGGGCCACCGCGACCTCGACATCGCGCACGCTTCCGTCGGCCACCAAGATCCATTTCACATCAGCGCGGGTTGCCGTCACGCCCCGCCGCCGGGCCGGCTCATAGCACATGCGGAACAGAATCTTGCGCTGGGATATCTCCTTTACGATACTCTCGTCCAGCGTCGACGGGGCCGCCGCGACCGCAGGCGCGGCCGGGGGCGCCGATTCGGGCGGCTTGTCCGGCTTCAAGATCCTGACCCGGTGCTCGGACGCCGCAGCCACGCGGTCAGCCGGTTCGATGGGCGCCACACCGTGAAGATGGGCCACGTCCGCGACCTCTCCGCGCGTCGCTGCCAGGCCGGCCAGGCGCGGGGCGACCGCTGTCCGCTGTCTGCGCCGCCCATGTCGCTTGCCCAAGCGGTCCCTGGAAGTCCTGGGCGCTGTGCTTCCTTCCAGTGACGGCGACGTCGGTGCGTCCCCTGCCCCGCTGCCTGCCTCTTCCCCGACCGCTGCCTGGGTTGTCAGCACCAGCCCCAGGCCTGCCAGCCAGGCAATCAGAAGCGGGGACTGCGCACCCGCAAGGCGCGGTCGAGACTTCTCGCTCACGCCGTCACCTTTCGCAGGCACCGAACGTCATGCGAGCGATCGCGCCATCCACCCATGGGTCTGCGAGATCTCCGACAGTCCAGATCGACACCTCGGCAGCTAACCGAACCGCGGCGCCAGCATCGGCGGCTGGCGTGACAGCCGAGATGAGAAAGGCCAGGCTCACCCCTTGATAATAGGCCGACAAGGCTTCCGCCGCTTGTTAAGGCTATGCCTAGCGCCAACAGGCTCTGGTCCGTGTATCATGCGGGGCCATGCGACCATTCCATTTCTGCCTTTCCCTCACCCTGACGCTAACCTTCGGCTGCCACAACCGGTCCCCGGGGGACGGTACCGCGGTTCTGGCACGGGTGGGCGATAGTGTCATTACCGCCCGTGATTTGGAAGCGCAGGTCACCTTCTTCGGCCACTCCAAGTACCTCATGGAGCACTACTCAAAACCCGAAAAGAAGAAGGAGGTGCTCAACGGCCTGATCCAAGCCGAGGCGCTCTATCAGGAGGCCCGCCGGCTGGGCTACGACCGCGACCCGGCTGTGAAGCGTGATGTGGTGAATCGCATGCTGATGAAAGAGGTCGATTCGCGGGTGAACACACAGGATATCAGCGACACCGACGTGGAACAGTACTACCTGGCCCATCCCAAGGAGTTCTCGCGGCTCGAGCAGGTGAGGTTCACACAGATCGTGGTGAAAGACCGGAACAAGGCCGTGAAAGTCGCCGCAGAAGCCAAGGCTCTGCCCAAAGGAAATATGTCTGCCCTGCGGGCACTGGTGGCCAAGGACTCCGAAGACGAAGCCGCGCGCGCGCGCGGCGGCGACTCGGGTCTCATCGAGCGCAACGCCTCCAGCTTGCCCAAGGCCGTGGAGGACGCCGCTTTCGCGCTGGCCCAGGTCAATGACGTGTCCGATCCCATTCAGACGGAGAGCGGCTACACCATCGTTGTCCTCCACCAAAAGCAGCCGGGCTTTTCCAGATCGCTGGCCGAGGCCAAGTCGGATATTCAGTCGCGCCTGACCTACGAAGGCCGCCAACAAAAACGCAACGCCCTCATCGCAGACGTCCGAAAAAGGGCGAATATCGAGATTGATGAGGCGCAGCTGGCAAAGCTAACGCTGCCCCTGCCAAGTTCCGGCCCATCGACCGCCGCCCCGGACAAGCGCAGCCCAGGCCCAAGTCCGGGCGCGCCTCCGCCAGCTCCCGCGACGCCCGGACACTAATGCGGTATCCTTCCGGCCAAGATGACAGCGCAAGACTTGGATCGCGCCGCGTGGTTTAAGGGTGCAAGCGTCGAGTGCAGCATCGACTCGTCGCCACCCGATCGGCCTTTTCGCCTGGTCTTGCTCGGGGCTCCGGGTGTCGGCAAGGGCACCCAGGCCGAACTCATAAGCCAGCGCCTGCGGCCCTGTCACCTGTCGACAGGAGATGTGTTTCGCGCCGCCAAGTCGCTGCCCGCCAGCGAGCGCACGCCGGCCATCACCCAGGCCCTGGCGTGCATGCAGCGGGGCGAGTTGGTGCCCGACGACACGGTCATCAATATCGTGCGTGAGCGCAGCCGGTGCATGACCTGCCCGGCCGGCTTTCTCCTCGACGGCTTTCCGCGCACCGTGCGCCAGGCCGAGGCCCTGGACGTTCTGCTGACTCAGCTGGGGGTGAAACTGGACGCTGTCTTGAGCTACGATATGCCTCTCGAACAGGTGATCGCGCGGCTGTCGGGCCGACGCACCTGCGCAGGCTGCAAGGCGGTGTTTCACGTCACCGGCCGCCCCCCCAAAGTCCCGGACGTGTGCGACAACTGTGGCGGTCAGCTCGTCCTGCGGGAGGATGATCGCCCGGAATCGATCCGGGTGCGCATGCAGGCCTACCAAACCAGCACCGCGCCCCTGACGGACTACTACCAGAAGGCGGGCCTGCTGGTGTCCCTGTCGGCCGCGGGCGCGCCGGAAGAGATCTACCAACGCACGGCTGCCGCGCTGTCGTCCTTGCGCCGATAGGAATAGTCCCAGGATGGCAGGACAATTTCCATGGCCACCATTGCCGACCTGACCGAACACCTGGGCAAGCGCGACGGCTCGCTGGGAGCGGTGCTCGAGATCTTCCCGGACATGATTTTCGTCGTCGACCAGGAGGAACGCGTCCTGCACGCCAACGCCCTGGCTGCGCGCGCCTTGGGCGGAACGTCCGACGAGTTCATCGGGCGCAAGCTGAACACCCTGTTTCCTCCCCCTCTGGCCGAGAGGCACAGTCGCTTCATCCAGCAGGTCTTTCGCACGGGCGAGATTGTCGTGACCGAGACGCATCAGGAACTGCACAAGACGCCGGTGTGGATCGACTCGCGCCTGGTTCCGCTCAAGGCCGCGGGCGGCGAGGTGCGGGCCGTGGTCGGCATCATTCGCGACGTGAGCGTTCGCGTGCGCGCCCAGGAGGCCTTGGCCGAACGCGAGGCCTACCTGAGAGCCGTGCTGGACAACTTCCCCTTCCTGGTGTGGCTGAAGGACGTCGAAGGCCGCTTCCTGGCTGTCAACGAGGCCTTCGCGCGCGCGTGCGGCCGGGCGCGCTCAGGCGATGTGGTGGGCCTGACCGACTTCGATGTATGGCCGATAGAACTGGCGCAGCGCTATGTCGACGACGACCGCAGCGTGATGGCGACCCGCAAACAAAAGGACGTGGAGGAGCCCATCTTCATTCAGAGCGCCTCCCGTTGGTTCGAGACCTTCAAGACGCCGGTTCTCGACAAGCGGGACAACGTGCTCGGCACCACCGGCTTCTCGCGCGACATCACCGAGCGCCAGCGCCTCGACGAGCAACTGCGGGCCCAGCGCGAACAGCTTCGCGCCCTGGCCGCCCACGTAGAATCCGTGCGCGAAGAAGAGCGGGTGCGTATTGCGCGAGAGATCCACGACGAGCTGGGCCAGGCTCTCACTTGCATGAGCATGGACCTTGCGTTTCTGGAGAAGCAGCTCCCCAAAGACAATGCGCAGGCCGCCGCGCGGGTGTCGGCGCTGGTGACCCTGGTCAAGGAGACTGTCAAGACGGTACGCCGCATCTCCGCGGAACTGCGCCCCAGCATCCTGGATGATTTGGGTCTGGGCGCCGCGATGGAATGGCTCGCACACGACTTCGCAACCCGCACCGGCATCGAATGCGCGGTGTCAGTGCCCAGCAACGTCATGGTTGCGGCGGAACGAGGCACGGTCGTGTTCCGCATGTGTCAGGAAGCTTTGACCAACGTGGCCCGCCACGCTGGGGCCACCCACGTCAGCATCGATCTGATGATCGACGAGGACGCCTGCCTGACTCTGGAGGTACGCGACAATGGTCGCGGCATTACCGAGGAGGAGATCCGCCGTCCCGATTCGCTGGGCCTGCTCGGCATGCGCGAACGCGCGGCGCTTCTCGGCGGCGTGGTCGAAGTGAAGGGCACGCCCGGGCAGGGAACCTCGGTCACGGTCCGGGTGCCGCTTGAGGGCTCGCCGGGAGACAAGCGCTAGGTACGGCTTGTCGGGAAATTCCCGGCGCAGATCGGCCCGCGTGAGCGGTAGCGGTAGCGGGAGCGGGAG
>Ga0224523_1001033_pt1 | contig 12537 bp, 7 predicted proteins | sample CFST50metaG_FD_182732 | JGI IMG/M metagenome (GOLD analysis project Ga0224523, IMG submission 182732) | Peat soil microbial communities from Stordalen Mire, Sweden - C.F.S.T50 | ecosystem: Environmental > Terrestrial > Soil > Wetlands > Peat | place: Sweden: Norrbotten County, Stordalen Mire...
CTTCGGGGACTTCGGGACCGGCACCTTCCCCACCACACCCGCTCGCTACGCTCGCGCCCTCACGCTCGGACTCGCCAAACCCTCCCGCGATGGTGCGCCACGCGCAGCGCTGGCAGAGCCGGCGGGCTACTCACGCGAACTGGAACCGCTGGCCGAGACCACGCAGGGCAACGCCCTGTTCATCAAGGAGTTGGCCCGCTACGTTCTGGCTCACGACCTGAAGACGTCGCGGCTGCAATTGGCAGATCTCCTGCGGGATCGCGTGGAACGAGCGGGAGCAACGGCGCGCATCGTGCTGGATCTGGTCGCCACGGTGGGCGCACCGGTGCCCGAGGTCGTCGTGCAGGTGGCCAGCGACCTCGACCCCGAGATCTTCGGGCGCACCGTCGCCGAACTGTTGCGCGAACGTCTGGTGCATGCCAGTGGGGCTCTGGGGCGGGAACGAATCGAGCTGTGCCACGAGCAACTGCGTGTGTGGTTGTGGGACGGGCTCGACCAGCCCAGGCGGCGCGTCCTGGCCGAGCGTCTGGCCACCGCCTTCGGATCGGATGGCGATCCGGCGCAAGTGGCAGCCTTGTGGTTGGAGGCAGGGTACAACAGCAAGGCGGCCAGTCATCTCGTGGCAACCGGTGAGCGCGCGATGAAGGCCCTCGCCTTCGATCGCGCGGCCGAGCATTTCCAGATGGCGCTGAAAGTGGGCAGCTGGGACGCAAAACAGAAAGGGGCCTTACTGGCCCAGTTGGCGGACGCGCTGGCATACGCCGGCCGCGGTGCTGCGGCTGCGGAACAGTACCTGGCTGCGGCCACCCAGGGAGCAGACGCAGCCCTGTCGTTGGAACTGTACCGCAAGGCCAGCGGCGAGCTGCTCCGCAGCGGTCATTTTGATCGAGGAATGGAGGTGGCGCGCACAGCCCTGGCAGCGGCCGGCATGAACATGCCCACGCACAATTTGCTGTCCCTGGCGTGGGTGCGCACCCGTCTGCGCTGGCGTGGGTTGCGCTGTGAATCGGGAGCGGGAAAGACGCTCAGTGCGAAAGAGGCGGCGCGCATCGACCTTTGCTGGTCGCTCTCCTCGGGGATAGGGCTCATCGATCCCATCAAGGGGGCATATTTTCAGGCACTCAGCCTGCTGTTGGCGTTGCAGGCGCAAGACCTTCCTCGCGTGGGTCGGGGATTCGCTGGTGAAGCCGCGTTCTGCGTGGGTCGTGGCCACGCGGGGGTGGCTCGCGCCAGTAGATTCTTGGCCGAGGCGGAGAGCATTGCGGACAAACTGGGCGATCCCTACGCCCGCGGCGTGACCCTGCTGATGGACGGACTGATCGGCCACCTGATTGGCGAGTTTGGGCGCAGCCGCGAGCGCCTCGAAGCGGCCGAAAAGGTCCTGACCCAGCAGTGTGCCGGCGCGGTCTGGGAACTCGATACGGCCCGCCAGTTTCTCATGGAGGATCTGTACTACCTGGGCGATCTCGTCTCATTCCAGCGACTCATATCGACCGGGCTGCGCCAGGCAACCGACCGTGGGTCGCTGTACGCCGCGACCAATTTCCGCACGGGCCTGGCCAACTTCGTTTGGCTGATGCGGGACGATCCCGCGCGGTCGCGTCGCGAGACCGACGAGGCCATCCAGCGATGGTCGCGGCGAGGCTTCCACGTGCAGCACTGGTACAACCTGATCGCCATGGTTCAGACCGAGCTGTACCTGGGCCAGGGCGCCAAGGCGTATGACCTGATCCGAGATCGTTGGCCCGAATTGCGCCGCTCGGGCGTGTTCCACATCCAGCACACGCGCATCGCGGCCTTGCACCTGCGCGCCCGCGCTGCGCTGGCCGCCGCGCAACAGTCGAGCAACAGGGAGCGGGCGCGATACCTCACGGCTGCCCGTCAGCTCATCGCGACCCTGCGGCGCCAGCCAGATGCGTGGGCTGGTGCCTTGGCGCTTCTGGCCGGCAGCGGCCTGGCCGCGTTGGAAGGTGATGACGAAGCGACCAAGGAAACCCTGGTCGCGGCGGTGAGGGCCTTGCAGCAAAACAACTTGTGGCTGCTGGCCCATGCCGCCCACATCGCAGGTCGGACGTACCTCGCAGATGGTCCCGCTGATCCGACTCTCGATGACGCCAAGACATGGATGGCCGAAAAGGGCATCGTCAACCCAACCGCCATCAGCCGGGTCTTAGCCCCTGGACTGGAGTAGGAGTCATGGAAAACACCACGCCCGCCACGCGGCCCCCTGCGATCGACGGCCGATTCGTGAACCTGGACGGCACCACACCAGACAAGAACGGCTTGGCGGTCGCGCGCTGGCTGGTTTGCAATCGATTGGCGGATGAGCTGCGGCAGGGATCCGCGGCCTTCCTAGATTTGTTTCGGCGCGAAAAATCCTGGCGGCCCCCGTTCCGGCCGGACCAAGCGGCTGCCCTCGACCCCAGCCAGCCCCACCTGACCTGGATAGGACATTCCACATTTCTGCTGCGCATAGGGGGCCACTGGGTACTGACCGACCCGGTCTTCGGCCACCCAGCCGCGACCGTGTGGCGTCACGTCCCGCCGGGGCTTCCGCCCGACCAGCTTCCTCAGATCGATCTGGTGACTCTGTCGCACGATCACTACGACCACCTCGACATTCCCAGCCTGGCTGCGCTGAAGGGCGAGCCACAGATCGTCGCACCTTTGCAGATGGGCCGCTATCTGCAGCGTTCCTTAATCGAGCTTGACTGGTGGCAAAGTATCGAGCGACCCGGGCTTCGCATCACCTTGACTCCCGCCCACCACTGGGGGATGCGCGGACTCACCACCAGGAACCGCACACTGTGGGGCGGTTTCATTCTCGAGGGTGACGGCCTCACCATCTACTTCGCTGGCGACAGTGCCCTGCAGCCACCGGTGTTCAAAGCCATCCACGAGAGATTCCCGCGTATCGACATCGCCATCCTTCCCATCGGCGCCTATGCGCCCCGCTGGTTCATGCAAGCCCAACATATGGATCCCGAAGAGGCCGTCAAAGCGTATCAGATGCTGGGCGCGCGTCGCTTCGTGGCCATGCATTGGGGCACCTTCTTCCTCAGCAGCGAACCGACCCGCGAGCCGCGCGACAGGCTGAAGGCTTGCTGGGCAGAAAACGGTTTCCGGGGAGACGACCTGTGGATTATGGATGTGGGCGAAACGCGGTTGCTGTCAGCAGAGAAAGCGTGAAGAGTGACCTGTAGGGCCCAGGCCGTCGGCACGGCCTGCAAGCCGGCCCCCGTTGTGCGCAGAGTCTGCGCCATTGGACCGTCCGCAACGGATTCTTTCGCCGTTCAAGGAAGGACAATCCAGCGGGCTTGACCACCGCCCGGGCGCGACATCGATATTCGGGACATTGGATGAGGGGGCACGGACTCTAACTCTCGTGGCCCGAAGATTGACGGCGTCGTTGGCGGCCAGAGGAATGCGGACGCAGCGGAAGGAAGAACGGTGATGAGCAAGAGGCGAAATAGGCGGCATCGCAAGTCTGCCCACAGTCAACCGAGCATGGGGCAGGACTTGCCTTTGGAGGCGCGCCAGGATCAGCCTGGCAGTTCGGAGGCATGGTCCCAGGAAATGTCCGACCACGACACCGAAGAGATACAAGAGGTGACCGACGATCAGATAGAGGAGATGGTGGTGGAGTAAACCGAGGGCGCCCCGCCTGCCAGCGCGATCCAGGGAATGTGCTGGGACGGCCGTCGTGACTTTGACCATGACTCGCCTGGAAGGAACTGCCAACGACGGCTATGCGGACAATCTGTCGCTGGCCTTGATAGGCATCTAGCCAGCAAAGTATTGGATCGCGCTCCGCAAGATCCTGGGTAGACTGGTACTGCCGGTCAGAAATTCTGCAAGGCAGGTACGGCCGAGCCCATGCTTCTGTGCAGCCCCATGCAATGACGTCGTTGCCGATTTTAGCGCCAACCTACACACGCGAGTATCGCATTTCTGCGAAGACCGCATTGGAGACGGCTCTGTCGAGTGTGCCGGCCTACCAAACCTGGCGCCGCCATGATCGCCCGTCGGCTGACATCTTCGCGCGCTACCAGGCGATGCCGGTGCTGACCAAGGTCGATCTGCGCGAACACCAACCTGCGGAATTCGTCCCGCAAGGGCGTGATCTCGCCGCGGCTCTCGCCCGGGGTGAAGTCGAACTGGTGAAGACCAGTGGGTCAACCTCCGACGCCGTCACCAATGTCTGGTGTCAGGAGTGGTGGGACGCGTCCGAGGCCTGCTCGTGGAAGTTGCACACGGCCACGGAATCGGCGCGATTGGGCGCTCACCGTGAGGCGATTCTCGCCAGCCCCCGGTGCGTGGGGTTCGCCAGCGACGTCGGATATCTAAGCATGGAGCAGCGCACACTCTGGAACTATCTCTTTCTGAGCGAAAAAGCCGATCCGGCGGAATGGAGCGCGACATTTTGCGATCGGATGATCGAGGAGCTGGGCCGGTTCGAGCCGGTGGTGTTTGAAGCCAACCCTTCCTTTCTCAGTGTGCTCTGCCGCCACGCAATCAAACATCACCGCGCCGTATATCAGCCCGCAGTCGTGACTTTGACTTATGAGAATCCGTCACTCATTCACTTGCGGCATATTCGGAGTGTTTTCTCGTGCCCGGTGATTAGCTCCTACGGCGCCACCGAGAGTGGGTATGTGTTCATGCAGTGTGAGGCGGGCCGACTCCATCAGAACGTGGAGCACTGTCACGTCGATTTTCAGCCGCTGGCTGCCCGCCACGGCGGGCCCGCGGTCGGACGGATCCTGGTCACCACGTTTCACAACCCCTGGCGGGCGTTGCTCCGATTTGACATGGGGGACTTGGTGCGGCTGGCAGCCGCCCCGTGTCCCTGCGGCCGTCGCCAGGGACTCACCCTCGATGCCATCGAGGGAAGACTTGCGAATGCAACGCTTTCGCTTGCCGGCCGGCTCGTCACCCAGCGCGAGGCCGATGCGGCGATCGCCGAGGTCGATGGCATCGATCAGTACGAGCTGGTACAAACCGGTGTCGATACGGTGGCGGTACGCAGCGTGAGCGATACCCGAGATCCGGCAAGGATCGAGCCCGAATTGCGCGCCTCGCTGCAACGATGCTATGGCGCTGCGATGAAGATCACGCTCGAGCGTGTCCGCGCGCTGTCGCCGGTTCTGGGCGTCAAATATCGACTGACCAGAGCCGACTTCGAGATCGACGTCGATGAGTTTCTCGCGGAGAGTCCATGAGCAGACGGAAGCCAGTGTTCCTGATTGCCGGCGATCCCGGCAACAGGCGCAGCAAGTCCGATCCACTGCTGCGAACGGTGTTTGACAATTGCGGAGTCTCTTCTCCTTCAATTGCATACATCGGCGCGGCGAACCACGACGACCGAGGCTTTCTTGGCTGGGTGAGCGATTCGTTCAAGAAGTCCGGCTCCGGGGAAGTGACGCTCGCGCCGACGGTGCGGCGATTCGAGCGCCGCTCCTTCGAGAAGACTTGCCAGGCGGCGGACGGGGTTTTTGTCAGCGGCGGCGACGTCGAGGAGGGAATGAATGTTGTGGCCAGACGCCGGCTCGCTCCTTTCTTCAACGAACTGTATCGGGGTGGCAAGCTGCTTTTCGGAGTGTCGGCCGGCAGCATCATGCTGGCCCGCGCCTGGGTGCGCTGGAAAGACGAAGAGGACTCAGTTGGGTGCCTTCTTCCGTGCCTGGGAATCGCCGACATCTTGTGCGACGTGCACGGCGAAAAGGAGAACTGGGAGGAACTCAAGGCGCTGCTGAGGCTTTCGTCCGCATCGAGCGTCGGCTACGGCATCCGGGCAGGGGCGGCGATTCGGGTCGATCCCGACGGCACCGTCGAGCCGATGGGGAGGATCGATAGGTTTTCACGAGCCAACCTCGACTGATCATATCGCCCGCACAATTTGCACAGCCTCTGCCGCCCAGGTGGAGTACCATGGCGTCTCACTCAAGGAGGGGTTGTCATGGCACTAGTTGAGCGCATCAAGAACATCTGCCTGAAACCGAGCGCCGAGTGGCCGGTCATTGCGGAGGAAAGCACCTCCACCCGAGATCTGGTGATCGGGTACGTCGTGCCGCTCGCGGCAATCGGTCCCGTCGCCACGTTCATCGGCAATTCCGTCATCGGTCGCTCGGTCCCGTTCATCGGCAGCTATCGCGTGCCGATGGTGAGCGGGCTCAGCATGGCGGTTTTCAGCTACGTCATGGCGATGGTCGGCGTCTTCATTATCTCCTTGATCATCAATGCGCTGGCGCCGACCTTCGGCGGTGAGAAGAACAGCGCGCAGTCTCTCAAGCTGGCGGTCTACTCATTCACACCGGGGTGGATCGCCGGGGTGCTGCACATTCTCACGTCTTTGAGCCTGCTGGCGCTCATCGCCGGGCTGTACGGCCTGTACTTGCTCTACCTCGGTCTGCCGCGCTTGATGAAGTGCCCGCCGGAGAAGGCCGTGGGCTACACCGTGGTCGCCGCCCTATGCGCCATCGTGCTGACGGCCCTGCTTTCGGCAGCAGGAGGCATGGTCGGACGCGCAGGAATGATGGGCTCGGGCGGGCTATCAGGCTTGCCCAATCGGGGCCCGTCCGCTTCAGTGCAGTTCGACAAGGACAGCCCACTCGGGAAGCTGCAGGAGATGGGGAAGGCGCTTGCGGAGAACAACAAGAAGATGGAAATAGCGCAGAAAAGTGGAAATCCCGCGGCGCAGGCGGCAGCGGCCATGCAAGGCCTGGGCGCGATCCTAGGCGGCGGCAAGCACGTCGATCCGGTCGGCATCGACCAGCTCAAGCCGTTCATACCGACGACGTTCGCCGGTCTGGCCAAGACCAGCAGCAACGCCGAGAAGACCGGAGTGGCCGGTTTCATGGTCTCGAAGGCCGAGGCCAGCTACAGCGATCGCGCTCAGAAGAACATTACCCTGGAAATCTCAGACGCCGGCGGCGCCACCGGCCTTCTGGGGCTGGCTGGTTGGGCCAGCGTGCAAGGCGAAAGGGAGGACGAGAACGGATTCGAGCGAACCGGGAAACAGGATGGTCGCCTGGTCCACGAGAAGGGCTCGAAGCACGGTGGCAACAACGAGTTCACGGTCGTCCTCGGTGACCGCTTTGTGGTCAGCGCCAAAGGGCGCGGCATCGATCTTGGCGATATCAAGAGCGCCGTGGCGAGCCTCGATCTGGCCAAGCTTGAAGCCATGAAGGGCGAGGGCGTCCAGAAGTAGCGGGCGAGCGTCGGAACGCCCAAGTGAGCACGGCAGCCTTGCCGACTGGCGAGATTCTCCCGTCAGGTCGTGGCCGACTCCACACTGGCAGGTAACGTCCGTCACCCATAGGTGACACGCGCTCTCCAGGGGCGCGCCATTCAATGGCCATCTTTGGGGAACAGGGCTTGCATTGCTTCCCGGCATGACGGGTGGTTTGTGGGATCTGATCTCGACGCAAGGGATGCGCAGTGGCGCTGATTCGGAACAGGTGACGCACAGCGAGTTGCCCCATGGCGCAGTCTCCCCGTGTGCGCCTGATTCAGAAGCGGCCAACAACAACTCCGAGCCCGCGCCGGTGCTCACCCGGGAGGCTGCCAAGCGGTTCGAGTATGTGAACCAGGTTGGCGCCGGCGGCATGGGGGCGGTTCACTGCGTTCGCGACAAGAACCTGCTGCGAGAGGTGGCTATCAAGGTTCTGGCCCCCGCGCTGGCCGACGACCCCAGGTATGTGCGGCGCTTTCTCGCCGAGGCGCAGATCCAGGCACAACTCGATCATCCCAACATCGCGCCCGTGCACGACCTGACCATGGATCACGAAGGAACCAACACCTTCACCATGCGCCTGGTGCACGGCCGGACCTTGGCTGACTGGATCGCGTCGGCGCGTCTTTCGCCGACGCCGTCGGAGACCATGCGCGAGATGCTGGGAGCCTTTCTCAAGGTCTGCGATGCGGTCGCCTTTGCCCACAGCCGGGGCGTGCTCCATCTGGATATCAAGCCCGAGAACATCATCATGGAGGACTTCGGCACTGTGTATCTGATGGACTGGGGGCTGGCGCGACTGAGCGCGCGCGACCGCGAGAGTGGCGACGCGGTTTCTCTCTCGCCCGAGGCCGCGGGCGGCGTGGTGGCTGGGGTGATGGGCTCCCCATCCTATATGTCGCCCGAGCAGGCCGAGGGTGTGCAGGGCCTGGTCAGCGAGCGCACTGACGTTTTCGGTCTGGGGGCGGTGTTGTTCGCGATCCTGGCGGGTCGGCCGCTCTATCTGGCCGACTCGATGGACGAAGTGCTGGAACAGGCGCGCGCGGGGCAGATGCCTTCCCTGCCCGATGCCCCCCGGGGCGTTCCGCTATCCGCACGCATTTGCCAGATCACGCGCAAGGCCTTGGCCTTCGATCCGCGGGATCGCTACCAGAGCGTGCTCGAACTCAAGCGTGAGGTCGAAGGGTTCTTGCAGGGCGGAATCGCCTTCCCCATCGAAACATTTTCAGCTGGCGAGCGCATCGTGAGCCAGGGCGAGATGGGAGACACCGCCTATGTGGTTGTCCGGGGAGACTGCGTCGCGTACACCACAAAGGATGGAGTGCGAAGTGCTGAGCGTCGACTCGGGATCGGCTCGGTTTTTGGTGAAGAAAGTGTTTTCCAGCCAGGCCCGCGGGGCGCAACCGTGGAGGCCGTGACCGATGTCTCGGTTCGTCTGGTGACGCGCAAGATGCTGGACGAGGGAATGGGCCAGGACTCCTGGTTCGGGGCCTTTGTCGTGGCTCTGGCCAAGCGGCTCGCACCGGCGGCCGCCCAGCCGGAGACTGCTTCACTGCCCAGCAGCGACGTTCGTGAAGAACGCGACCCCAGCCTGTTCAGCGATCCCCTTGGTCCTATAGCAACACTTCTCGAATGTCCGCCAACAGCTCGCGCAGGTGGCTGGTGAAGCGGGCCGCCTGCGCGCCGTCGTTGGCGCGGTGATCGTAGGATAGCGAGAAGGGCAGCATCAGGCGGGGAACGATCTGTCCGTCGCGGCATATCGGCCGCAGCGAGGCGCGCGAGAAGCCCAGGATGCCGACCTCGGGCGCGTTGACGATGGGTGAAAACCCGGTGCCGCCAATGCCGCCCAGGCTGGAGATGGTGAAGCTGGCGCCCTGCACATCGGCGGGCGTGAGTTTTTGCTCGCGCGCACGCTGACTGAGCGTGGTCAGCTCGCCGGCCAGTTCCCAGATGCCTTTGCGGTCCACGTCGCGCACCACAGGCACCACCAGCCCTTCGGGCGTGTCCACCGCAATGCCGAGATGGTAGTAGCGCTTGCACACCAGGTTTTCGCCGGTGGCGTCGAGCGAGGCATTGAAGCTGGGATGTTCTTTCAGGGTCGCCGCCGTCGCCTTCATGAAGAAGGCGAGCAGAGTCAGGCGTACACCCCGTTGCTTGGCCTGCTCGGCCTCGGCCTTGCGAAATGCTTCCAGGTCGGTGATGTCGGCTTCGTCGTACTGGGTGACATGCGGAACCAATCGCCACGAACGCTGCACGCTGGCGGCAGTGGCGCGGCGAATGCGACCCAGGGGTCGCAATTCAATGGGACCGAACTTGGAAAAATCCACCGCGGGCAGTTCGGGCAGATTGTTCCCGCCGGCCGCGGGAATGCGGGCCATCGCGGCCTTGATGTAGTTGCGTAGATCTTCCTCGACAATGCGGCCGTTGCGACCGGTGCCGCGAATCTCGGAAAGCGCCACGCCCAATTCGCGCGCCAGACGCCGAACCGCCGGCGCCGCGTGATGCTGGGACTTCTCTTCGTCCACCACCAGCGGGATGCTCGCGGTGGGCGAGGGGCGCGTGCCGTCACGGGCACTGTCGGTCGTCGGCAGGTCCATGATCACCCCCGACGCCACGGGCAGCGGTCCGCGCAGGACCTCTGGCGCCGTCTTGCCCCGTTCCCCTCGCGGCACGGGCGTCTCAGGCTGCCAGGGACCGGACTGGTCGAGCTTGGGCGAAGCAGAGACCGGCCCGGTATGACCAGAGGGAATCAGCGTCGTCTCGTCAGTGACCACCATGGTGGCCAGCCGCGCCCCGGCCGAAACCTTGTCGCCCACCTTGACCAGCACTTGCTCGACCAAACCGGCATGAGGCGAAGGCACGTCCATGGAAGCCTTGTCACTCTCCAGGATCGCGATGGGATCGTCGCGCTTGATGGACGCTCCCGGGGAGACCAGGACCTCGACCACGGGAACGTCGTGGAAATCGCCGATGTCAGGGACCAGCACGTCAACCGTTTTGCTCACGTTGCTTCTCCTTGCCTGATCACACGCGGGTCGGATCGGCCTTTTCGGGATCAATCTCCAGCTTGCGCAGGGCCGCGCTGACCGCTGCTGCGGGAATGGTGCCTTCGTCGGCCAGTGCCTTGAGTGCCGCCAGCGCGATGAAACGGCGATCGACTTCGAAGAAATGGCGAAGCTGGCTGCGCCGATCGCTGCGACCAAACCCGTCGGTGCCCAACACGACGTAGCGTCTGACATGGGTAGACACGAAGGGTCGGATCTGGTCGGCAAACAGGCGTACATAGTCGGTCGCCGCCACCACCGGGCCTTTGCGATTGGCCAGACAAGTCTCGACGAAGCTCAGCCGGCGCGGCTGCTCGGGATGCAGCAGCGACCAGCGTTCGGCCGCCAGTCCCTCGCGCCGCAATTCGGTGAAGCTGGGGACACTCCACATGTCTGCGCCGACGGCGAAATCGCCCTCCAGCAAGTCAGCCGCTGAGATCACTTCGCGCAAGATGGCGCCTGAGCCCAAGAGCTGTACCCGAGGCCGGTCGGCGGCCACACGACTTTCGCGCAGCAAGTACAGTCCCTTGAGGATTCCGGGCGCCGCGCCCGCGGGCATGGCCGGGTGGCTGTAGTTCTCGTTCATCATGGTGATGTAATAGAAAACGTCCTCCTGCTGCGTGACCATGCGGCGCAGTCCGTCCTGGACGATGACCGCCATTTCGTAAGCGAAGGTGGGATCGTAGGCCACGCAAGTGGGAATGTTGGCGGCCAGCAGGTGGCTGTGGCCGTCCTGGTGCTGCAGGCCCTCGCCCGCCAGGGTGGTGCGGCCAGAGGTACCGCCCATGAGGAAACCGCGCATGCGCATGTCCGCGCCGGCCCAGGCGAAGTCGCCGGTGCGCTGGAACCCGAACATGGAATAGAAGCAATAGAAGGGGATCAGATTGATGCCGTGGTTGGCGTAGGCGGTGCCGGCCGCGATGAACGACGACATGGCCCCGGCCTCGTTGATGCCTTCTTCCAGGATCTGTCCGTCCTTGGCCTCGCGGTACGACATGAGCTGCTCGGCATCGACGGGCTCGTACAGCTGCCCCACCGACGAGTAGATGCCGAGCTGGCGGAACAGACCTTCCATGCCGAAGGTGCGGGCCTCGTCGGGCACGATGGGCACCACGTGGCGGCCGATGACCGGGTCGCGGGTCAAGCCCGCCAGCATGCGCACGAAAGCCATGGTCGTGGAATACTCGCGTTCGCCACTGCCCTTGAGTAGGAAGTCGAAGGCTTCCAGGGACGGCACAGCCAGCGGGGCGGCCGTGGCCCGGCGTGCGGGCAAAAAGCCGCCCAGGGCCTGGCGCCTTTGGCGCAGGTATTGTATCTCGGGACTGTCCTCGGGCGGCCGGTAGAAAGGCGCCTTGCCGATGTCCTCGTCGCTGATGGGAATGTCGAAACGGTCGCGGAAGGCGCGCAAGGCTTCCTCGCCCATCTTTTTCTGCTGGTGGGTGACGTTCTGGCCCTCGCCGGCCTCGCCCATGCCGTAGCCTTTGACCGTTTTGGCCAGCACCACCGTGGGCTGGCCTTGAGTCGACACCGCTGCGGCGTAGGCGGCGAAGACCTTGTGCGGATCATGGCCGCCGCGATTGAGTCGCCAGATGTCCTCGTCAGAGAGGCTGGCCACCATCGCGCGCAGTTCGGGATACTTGCCGAAGAACTTTTCGCGCGTGTAGGCGCCGCGCTTGGCCTTGAAAGCCTGATATTCACCGTCGACACATTCCAGAAAACGCTTGCGCAGAAGACCCTTGCTGTCGAGCTGCAACAAGGGATCCCAGTACGAGCCCCACACCACCTTGAGCACGTTCCAGCCGGCACCGCGAAAGATGGCCTCCAACTCCTGGATGATGTTGCCGTTGCCCCGCACCGGCCCGTCCAGGCGCTGCAGGTTGCAGTTGATCACGAAGATGAGATTGTCGAGCTTCTCGCGCGCGGCCAGCGTGATGCCGCCCAGAGACTCGGCCTCGTCCATTTCGCCGTCGCCCAGGAAGGCCCACACCTTGCGATCTTGCGCATCCTTCAGGCCGCGGTTGTGCAGGTACTTCATCAGGCGCGCCTGGTAGATGGCCATCATGGACGACAGGCCCATGCTCACCGTCGAGAATTGCCAGAAATCGGGCATCAGCCAGGGATGGGGATAGGACGAGAGACCCTGGCCCCCGACCTCCTGGCGGAAGTTGTTGAGTTGGTTCTCGCTCAGGCGGCCTTCGAGAAAAGCGCGCGCGTAGATCCCTGGCGCTGAGTGTCCCTGGATGTAGACCAGGTCGCCGC
>Ga0224523_1001034_pt1 | contig 12535 bp, 9 predicted proteins | sample CFST50metaG_FD_182732 | JGI IMG/M metagenome (GOLD analysis project Ga0224523, IMG submission 182732) | Peat soil microbial communities from Stordalen Mire, Sweden - C.F.S.T50 | ecosystem: Environmental > Terrestrial > Soil > Wetlands > Peat | place: Sweden: Norrbotten County, Stordalen Mire...
ATGCTGTGGATTCGCGCACACCAAGCTTATTATAGATTGCTGTAACTGCAGAAATTTTTTCAGTGCTGTCAAAAGAAGTTGAGGAAAAATAGCGGATAAGTTGTTCCTTTTCCAATCCTTTGGCTTCTTCCATTGCCTTTAAATAGAGGTATGTTTTTTTATTGGTGACAATATCACCGCCAATTTTTTTCCCGAATTTTTCCTGTTCTCCGAAAACATCCAGAAGGTCGTCCTGCAGCTGAAATGCAAGGCCAACATATTCGCCAAATTTATAAATATTCTCAAGGTCTATTTGTGATGCGCCTCCAATTACTGCTCCGGTCCTAAGACTTGCGGCAATCAGCACTGCAGTTTTCAACCTGATCATTTCAATGTATTCAGGAATTGTAACATCATTCCTTGATTCAAAATTCATATCGTACTGCTGTCCTTCGCAAACTTCAATTGCCGCCTGGGTGAATATTTCCAGGACATTGTGAAGCACTTTGGTATCAGACTTTGCAAGGTGTTTATAAGCAATGGCAAACATAGTGTCGCCTGAAAGAATTGCAACATTTGAATTCCATTTTTTAAATACTGTTTCTTTACCTCTCCTGATTGGTGCATTATCCATTATATCATCATGGAGCAATGTAAAGTTGTGAAATGTTTCTATTGCAACGGCCGAATGAATGGCTTTTTCTAAATCGCCCCCGTACAAATCACAAGCAAGAAGCACCATCACAGGCCTAAGTCGTTTTCCTCCTAAATCCAGTGTATACGAAATGGGGAGATATAATTCAATTGGCTGCTTATTCAGCTTCACTTCAGCTAATGCTGATTTTACCTTTACTAACAGTTGATCTGAAGTGTACATAATTGTTACCGGATAATAAAATGAGGATTGTCAAGTATTCTTCTTACACCTTCTTCCAGCGTCATAGGCTCACGGTTAAGAAGCATCATCATCTTCGTTGTGTCAGGATATCGCCTAAGCATATCGCCCTCTTCCAGTGCCGGCAGGTATACAATACGTGACTTTGATTCGGTTATCTGGATAATTTTCTGTGCAAGTTCAAGCATTGTAATTTCCTTTGAACCGCCAATATTTACAACGTCATTCACAATCTGATCAGTGTAAAATGCATTTACACATGCATCAACATTATCATCAATATAACAAAATGTGCGTGTCTGACTTCCGTCGCCATAAATGGTAATATTCTGGTTTCTCAACGCAAGGCTTATAAAACGCGACATTACAAAATCGACACTTTGCTTGGGGCCGTAGGTATTGAAGAATCGATAAATCGTAAAGTCAAGATCAAATTCTTTTTTATATGAACGCAGATAAGCTTCACCGACGTTCTTTACCACAGCATAAGGTATGCGCGAATTCAACGGTGTGGTAAGCTCGTTTTGGGGTAATTCCGTGGGCTCTCCGTAAACTTCAGAAGAGGATGAAAAGAAAACTCTTTTTACACCGGAGTTTTTCGAGAGATTCAGAATATTTTCAATTCCTTTTAAATCGTTCAGCACCTTCACCGGGTTTTGCTGTGTGCGGTGAACACCAACCATTGCAGCATAATGGAAAACATATTCAAAGTGAAATGAGCTCATAACTTCTGCTATGTCGCGGTAATTATTCACATCACATTTAATGAACCTCATATTGTTTTTAGAAGCAACAGGCAGTTTCCTTATATCACCGGTTGAGAGGTCGTCAACGATAACGATAAAGTTCTCATCATCCCGCAGTAATCGTTCTGCAAGTGCACTGCCGACAAACCCGGCCCCTCCAGTTATTAGTATATTTCTCATTCAACTATGGATTTATTCATTAAACGCAAAATATAAATTTTGGTTACTAAATCAAACTCATCAGGTAGTCGCCATAGCCGCTTTTAAGCAGTGGCTTTGCAATTTCAACCAACTGCTCCTTCGAAATAAATCCCATTCTGTAAGCAATCTCTTCTATACAACCGATTTTCAAACCTTGTCGTTCTTCAATAACCTGAACAAACTGGGAAGCCTGAAGCAACGAATTAAACGTGCCAGTGTCAAGCCATGCAGTACCTCGGCTTAATATTCCTACTTTTAACTGGCCCTTGTTTAAATAATATTTATTCACATCGGTTATTTCATATTCGCCTCTTGGGCTTGGCTTAATATTTTTAGCTACCTCCACTACAGAATTATCATAAAAATAAAGGCCAGGCACAGCATAATTTGATTTTGGCTGCTTAGGTTTTTCTTCTATAGAAATTGCTTTATGATTACTATCGAATTCAACTACACCATACCGGTCAGGATCGGAAACATGATACGCAAAAACAACACCGCCTTCAGGATCGCAATTTTCCTGCACCAGCTGCTGCAATCCGCTTCCATAAAAAATATTGTCACCAAGTATCAGCGCCACTTTATCTTTGCCAATAAAATGCTCCCCAATTACAAATGCCTGTGCAAGGCCGTTAGGTACTACCTGTTCTTCGTAATGAAATGAGCAGCCCAATTGTTTTCCATCGCCCAGTAATTTTTTAAAATGCGGAAGATCATGTGGAGTGGAAATTATTAATATATCTTTTATCCCGGCCATCATCAATACTGAGACAGGATAATAAATCATGGGCTTATCATAAATCGGCATCAATTGCTTGCTGATGGCAATAGTTAAGGGGTGAAGCCGTGTACCGGAACCTCCTGCTAAAACAATACCTTTCATGTTGTTGTTTTTTGAATAAATTATTTTTGTTTTTCTGGATGCTCGAGTTCTTCAGAAATTAATTCAATTTCCGCATCATCGCCATTGTCTTCGGTTTCCTCATCATAAATCTCAATGATGGGTTGCTTAAATGATCTTGTGGTTATTATTTTATCGAGGGTAATAATAAGTGAGGGAAGTACAATAATATTAAAAAACAGGGCAATAAAAAGTGTAAGTGAAATCAGCATTCCCAATGCCTGTGTTCCTCCAAACCCTGAAACCATAAATACTCCGAAGCCCAATACAAGCACAATAGAAGTATAAATCATACTGATGCCTGCTTCATCCAATGCATTGGTAACGGATAGTTTAATATCCCCGTTTGTAAATTTTAGCTCGTTCCTGTACTTTGACAGGAACAGTATCGCATTATCGATCGAAATCCCAAGCGCCACACTGAAAACAATAAGTGTTGAAGGTTTTACAGGAATACCTGCATATCCCATAATAGCTGCAGTAACCATTAATGGAATAAGGTTACAGATCATGGCAATTACCACCATTCGGTATGATGTAAATACAACCGCCACAATTAATGAAATCAATAATATTCCAAACAAAACGCTTTCAACAAGGTTGTCAATAAGAAAACTTGTTCCCTTTGTATACACCACGCTGTTTCCAGTAATTGTAACATCATACTTCTTTGGATCAAAAATGGAATCAATTTTGGGGCGTAGCTTTGATTCAATCAGGTTCATCTCCTTGGTGCCTATATCAGCCATCTGAACACTAATCCTGGTATAACGCTTTGTACTGTCAAGAAATGAATGAATCATGTTTTTCTTACCCTTGATCTTTGTTGGAAGATATGAAAGAATAAAATCCTTTTCATTGTTATTGGGCAGTTTGTAGAACGAGGAATCACCACCGTAAAAAGCCTGCTTTGAAAACTTCACAAACTCAGCCAGCGACAAAGGTTTCGAGAATTGAGGAAAACTGTCAAGTTCCTTCTGAAGTTTATCAATCTTGGTGATGGTGGAAAGCTTCATCACACCATTTTTCTTTTTTGTATCAATAGAAATTTCAAAAGGCATCACCCCTTTAAAATTCTTTTCAAAAAATTTCAGGTCAACGTAAATAGGATCATCTGTTTTAATATCATCAACAACTTTTCCTGAAGTCTTCATCCTGCTTATACCATATATGCAGCCAAGAATGAACATCCCGGTAATGATATACACAAGTTTTCTTTTTGTAAAAACAATTGTTTTGATTGAATCAATAATATTTGTCAATCTTTTATTTTCCAGGTGGTCGGTGTGCTTCGACGTGGGTGGTGCCCAATAGCTGAAAATAATTGGAATAAGCGTTATTGACATTATGTACTCTATCATTACATTGATAGATGCGATAACACCGAATTCCCTGAGGATTGCATTGGAAGTAAAAATAAAAGCTGCAAACCCTGTAGCAGTGGTCATGTTGGTCATTAGGGTGGCAAAGCCTATTCTTTTTACCACACGCGATAAAGCCTTTACTTTGTTACCATGCAGTTTATATTCCCAATGATATTTATTAATAAGATAAATACAATTTTCAATTGCGATGATAACCAGTAACGACGGTATAACTCCCGTAAGAATTGAAATCTTATAACCCAACAGCGATATAGTCCCGAGTGTCCAGATGATACTAATCACGACAAGAATAAGTGATGAAAACACCACCTTTGTCGACTTGAAAAAAAGTATCATGATCACTGCAGCAATAATCAATGAAAGAATTATAAACAGGATAAGTTCGTGTTTAACCTTTTGTGTGGTAACTGTCCGAATATAGGGTAATCCCGAATAATGAACTTCCGAATTGGTTTTTTCACGGTAGGTTTCAATCTTGTCTTTGATATCCATGATCAAGCCTTCACGGCTCTTATCATTCAGCTTTGTTTTGTCGAGCGTAATAGCAACCAGGTAAGTGTTTGCACTTTTATTATAAAGCAGTCCATTATAAAAAGGAAGTGAAAATATCAGGTTCTTCACACTGTCAGTCTCTGCCTGGGTTGTCAGTGCCCGCGTAACTAGTGGGTGAAACTCAAACTTTTTAATACTGTCGTTTTTGGAAATATTTACAGTGCGGGCAATGGAAACAACTTCTTCGATACCATCCATTTTCTTGATGTCGGCGCAAAGGTTGTATAAAGCATTGAACTGATCTTTTTCGAAAATCTTTTCATTCCTGATCCCTACGGCAAAAACATTTCCATCCTCACCAAAACGTTCTTTGAAAACATCATATTTGATAGAAGTGGAATCCGATAAGGGGAGCATTTTTGCAAGCTCGTACGACAGCTGAACCGTCACAGCTTTATAGGCCATAAAACCGGTAAGAATAGTAACCGTTATGATTATACCTAATCTGTTCCTTAATATAAGCCTAACAAGTAATGTCCACATCTTCTATAAACAGTCATTTAATCCCGCCTGCAAAATTACAGGATCATCTTTTTAAAAAGGGCTCCAAAATTAAGATAATCATTTGGAAAAGAAAAATGATTAGCCCTATTTTTTAACCACTTGCTTTTGGCCGTTTATCGAATTTTATGGCCAGAATCCTTTTTGGCTTAATCTTTGTTTTAGCTTTGCAGCAATCAAAATCCAATTTTATGAAAAGGACAATTACTCTACTCATTCTGATAGCGTTAACCGTATCCGGATGCGTCTCGTCGAAAAAATTCCTGCAGAAAGGTGAATACGATTTGTCCATCATGAAGTCAGTAAAGAAACTGATGAAAGATCCTGACAAAGCAAAAGAAATCACCGTTTTAACACAGGCATACAAACTTGCAAATCAACAGGATCTTGATAAAATCACCTATCTTAAAAAAACCGGGGAACCTGATATATGGGATAGGATTTTTACTACTTATTTCAACCTGAAAACTCGCCAGGAAAAAGTTAAAACGCTTCCGCAAGCTGTGCTGGATATGATAGGATATGAATATGTTAACTACGACCAGGAAATTATTGAAGCCAAGAAAAAAGCAGCCGCTTATTTTTATGCGCATGCACAAACACTGCTCAAGGAAGGTGATCGCACGAATGCACGAAGTGCTTATTATGAGCTGTTGAAAGTGAAGGAATATTACAGTTCATACAAGGATGTGGATTCAATTACAAAAGTTGCCCTGGCACAAGGCACGGCAAATGTTTTGTTCAAAATTAAAAACCAGACAACCCTTCTTTTACCTGCAGAATTTGAATCAGCGCTTACCAAAATAAGCATGACCGATATGAATAAGATGTGGCTGAACTATGATGTGAACGAAGTAAAGGGTCGCGACTATGCATACGTAATCCTTGTAAACATAAAAGCCATTGAAGTATCGCCCGAAGCACTTAAGGAAGTACGCTACAGCGAATCGAAAGAAATTGCCGACGGCTTTACTTACCTTCTTGACAAAAACGGAAATGTGGTAAAGGATAGTCTTGGCAACGATATTAAAATCCCCAAATACAAAACCATTACCTGCTCTGTTGTTGAAACACAGCAACACAAAACAGCAGTTATTACCGGAACGCTCGATTACCTGAATAATGAAACCGACCAGCTTATGAAATCGGACCCGGTAACTGCACAGGCTTTTTTCGATAATTATTTTGCAACAGCAAGTGGTGATTTAACAGCGCTTAGTGACACAACAAAGAAAAAACTTGGAAACACCTTTATGCCATTCCCTGCCAATCCTGCCATGATCATGCTTGCCGATGATATACTTAAAGGCATGATTAAAGATATAATTTGCAGTAATAAATATTTGTTCGATTAGTGGATTGTTAATTCATAGCTTGAATTACCGGTGCTTTCGAAAATCAGAAAGCACCGGTTTTTTTATTGAACAGAATATTCTGCGAATGTTTTAGTGGAAAATCTACTCCCATTGTTTAGAACGTAATTACGATTGAGTGAAACCTGAAGCCATCTGAGACAAACATGATGTCGTTCATTAGAAAGAGGATTTCGTTAGTCACAAACAAGATGCTGTTCCTTAGAAACCGGATGCTGTTTCTTAAATCCAGGATGCTGTTCCTTAAATCCAGGATGCTGTTCCTTGAATCCAGGATGCTGTTTCTTGAATCCAGGATACTGTTCCTTAAATCCAGGATACTGTTTCTTAAATCCAGGATGCTGTTTCTTAAATCCAGGATGCTGTTCCTTAAATCCAGGATGCTGTTTCTTAAATCCAGGATACTGTTTCTTAAATCCAGGATGCTGTTTCTTAAATCCAGGATGCTGTTCCTTAAATCCAGGATGCTGTTCCTTAAATCCAGGATGCTGTTCCTTGAAACAAGATGCTGTTCCTAGAATAAAAAGCCCCGCAATTGCGGGGCTTTTTCTATATTTACATTACTGAAATGTTATATTATCGATCCGCACATACGCAACCCTTATGTTGCCAATACCAATTTTAGTACTGTCGTGATATTCACTGTTCGCAACAACAGTATTGTAATGAGTTTCAGCAATCTGGTAATAATTGGAGTCGCGGCTCATAGCATTTATTGTATAATGATAAGAGTTTAATACAACCGCATCGTTATTAACCAAGGTATAAAAAACCCGCACTTTTCCTTTAACCCAATACTGGTGCGCAAAAAGAAAAGAGTCCTGCTTAAGACTATCTATCCTGAACTTAGCATTGTAATTGCTGTCGAGCTTTTCCTTTTCGCAGCCAAACATGAATGCGAAGGTGGAAAGACAGATTAAAATAAGGAAATACTTCTTCATAATTTTCGGTTAAGTATTTGATTTAAGAGACCAAATTTACAAAAATTTCGTATCTATTAAAAAAACTATGCAAATTTTATACGGTATTTATTGGTTAAGGTTATCCGGAAATAAAAAAAGAAACTAAAATAAAATGAAATAATTAAAAATCAACTGCTGCCCTAAACCTGAAGGGAAGGCTGATTTTTATAGCACTATCAGATCATTTTTTTTGGGTCGACCCACTGAGTGAACTGTTCGTCGGTAACAAGTCCTGATGCTATTGCAGCCTGCCTTAGCGTCAAGTTTTCCCTGTGCGCTTTCTTTGCAATTTTTGCAGCATTTTCATACCCGATATGCGGATTCAGTGCAGTGACAAGCATAAGCGAATTTTCAAGATTATTTTGTATTGCAACAGTATTCGCTTCAATGCCTACAGCGCAATGTTCATTGAACGAACGGCAGGCATCGCCAATAAGCCTTGCAGCCATCAGCAGGTTGAAAATCATAACAGGCTTAAAAACATTAAGCTGGAAATGTCCCTGCATACCGCCAATATTGATAGCTGCATCATTTCCGATAACCTGTGCTGCTACCATAGTAAGCGCTTCGCATTGAGTAGGGTTTACTTTTCCAGGCATAATGGAAGAACCCGGTTCATTTTCCGGAAGGTTTAACTCTCCAATACCGCAGCGCGGGCCCGATCCGAGCAAACGGATATCGTTTGCAATTTTCATAAGGCTTATGGCAACAGTTTTTAATGCACCCGAAGTCTCAACAATAGCATCATGTGCAGCCAGCGATTCAAATTTATTAGGAGCGGTAATAAAAGGAAGCCTGGTGATTTCTGAAATTTTCTTTGCAACAAGGACAGCATATCCTTTCGGGGCGTTGATTCCCGTACCAACAGCAGTGCCTCCCAGGGCAAGTTCAGAGAGATGTGCCAATGTATGTTCAATGGCTTTGATGCCATGATCGAGCATGGAAACGTATGCAGAGAATTCCTGGCCAAGAGTTAAAGGCGTGGCATCCATTAAGTGTGTACGGCCTATTTTTACTATGTCTTTAAACTCTTTTGATTTTTTTGCAAGTGTGTCGCGAAGAATTTTTATCCCCGGAATTGTATTTTCAGCAATCATTTTATAAGCTGCAATACTCATTGCCGTTGGGAAAGTATCATTTGATGATTGGGATTTGTTAACATCATCATTAGGATGAATGAAGGTTTTTCCTTTGCCAAGTTCACCGCCTTTAAGCACTTCAGCGCGGTTAGCAATTACTTCATTCAGGTTCATGTTGGTTTGAGTTCCTGACCCGGTTTGCCATACTACCAGAGGGAATTCATCAGCAAGTTTACCTTCCATGATTTCATCGCACACTTTCGAAATCAGTTTATATTTTTCTTCAGGAAGAACACTGAGTTCAAGATTGGTAATAGCTGCAGCTTTTTTAAGTACGGCGAAAGCCCAGATAATTTCAGCAGGCATTATTTGTCCGCCAATTTTAAAATTATCTTTCGAACGCTGTGTTTGTGCGCCCCAGTATTTATCAGCGGGAACATTAACAGATCCCATGGTATCTTTCTCTATACGGGTTTTCATTTCTTAAAAAAGTTCCAAGTCTCAAGTTCTAAATCCCAAAATCTAAGGATATAAGGCCTTGGGGCCTGGAATTTGAAGTTTGTGTCTTAATTATTTATTATATTCATCAAAAAAATCATTGCCCTTATCATCAGTAATAATGAAAGCAGGCATATTTTCCACCCTGATTTTTCTTACTGCTTCCATTCCGAGATCTTCAAAATCAACTATCTCAACAGATTTAATGTTTTCAGCAGCAAGCAATGCAGCCGGTCCGCCGATGGATCCCAGGAAGAATCCGCCATATTTCTTGCAGGCATCAATTACCGACCTGTTTCTGTTTCCTTTTGCAACCATTATCAATGATCCGCCAAGACTCTGGAAAAGGTCCACGTAGGAATCCATCCTCCCTGCAGTAGTTGGACCAAAACTTCCGGAAGGCATTCCTTCGGGGGTTTTTGCTGGCCCTGCATAATAAATTGGATGGTTTTTAAAATATTCAGGCATTGGTTTGCCTTCATCAATAAGTTTTTTGATTTGAGCATGTGCTATATCCCGCGCAACTATAAGGGTACCGTTTAGGCTCAGCCTGGTCTTTACCGGATACTTTGTAAGTTCAGCAAGAACATCTTTCATTGGCAGATCAAGATTAATCTCAACAGCTTTTTCAAGTTCCGGTGCTTTTGATGGCATGAAACGGGCCGGATTTTTTTCAAGTTCTTCAAGGAAAACCCCATTTTCATTTATATGCGCTTTTATATTTCTGTCGGCGCTGCAACTTACTCCCAGGCCCACAGGACATGATGCTGCATGACGGGGAAGCCTTATAACCCTTACATCATGAACAAAATATTTTCCACCAAACTGAGCACCCACACCATAATCCCGGCATATCTTCTCAATCTTCTTTTCCCATTCAATATCGCGGAATGCACGTCCACTGGCATTTCCAGTTGTCGGCAGATGATCAAGATAACCCGCGGAGGCTTCCTTGGTAGTTTTAAGTGTGGCTTCAGCGGAAGTGCCGCCAATAACCAGTGCAAGATGATAAGGAGGGCAGGCAGAAGTGCCAAGTTCTTTAATCTTCTCTTTGACAAATTTAATCAAAGACTCTTCATTTAACAGCGATTTGGTTTGCTGGTAAAGAAACGTCTTGTTGGCCGATCCGCCACCTTTGGTGATAAAAAGAAAATCATAGGAATTTCCTTCTTTTGAATAAATATCAATCTGGGCAGGCAGATTAGATCCTGAATTTTTTTCTTCAAACATTGAATATGGCACAACCTGCGAATACCTGAGGTTTTTCTCCTTGTATGTGGTATATATTCCTCTCGAAAGAAACTCTGCATCATTTGCACCTGTCCATACCTGTTCTCCTTTTTTACCTATTACAATTGCAGTTCCTGTATCCTGGCACCAAGGAAGATCTCCTTTGGCTGAGATAACTGTGTTACGTAACATTGTATATGCAACAAACCTGTCATTATCCGTTGCTTCAGGATCATCGAGTATCTTTGCGCATTTTTCAAGATGTGAAGTACGGAGAAAAAATGAGAGATCATAGATTGCTTCTTTTGCAAGAAGCTCCAGAGCTTTCGGATCAATGCTGAGGATCTTTCTTCCGCCGGCATCAATAACTTTTACGTATTCTTTTGTAAGCAGCCTGTAAGTTGCTGAATCCTTCTCAATCTGAAAGGGTTTCTCATAAATAAATTCTGCCATATCGTTGTTCGGTTTATGTAATAAAATTTAAATGATTTTTATTTCGAAGTTAAAAAACTTTCGTGAAATTTTTCAGGAGGCCTGCAAATAACAGCCTTGTTATTTTTCACCACAATTGGTCTCTCAATAAGCACAGGGTTTTCGTGAAGGATATGTAACCATTCCTCATCACTGAATTTTTTCCCTTTAAACTTTTTCTTAAAAATGTCTTCGTTCTGACGAATAATCTGCAATGGTGTCATATTCAACTTAACCAGCAGGACTTTTAGTTCTTTTATTGTAGGAACGTCTTTTAAATATTCTTTCACTTCGCAGGCAGCATCAACTTGCTTTACTTCTTCAAACACCTTACGGCTTATGCGGCATCGGGGATTATGATAAATTTGATACATTTTGTCTTAGTTCTAAAGTCATGCTAATTTACATTTTTTGTGAAATCATTAATAACAAAATGAAAAATATTTTCTGCTCTTCCGGCAGATTGACCTAAGACATCATTACGGAGATAATTTCTATATCTTAAATTAATTACAGATATAGAAATTAAATTTACTATTTCATAAATGATGTTAAAACAAGAGTTGGGTGTTGATTTGGAATTGGATGAATATTATTTTTGTACAATACTCAAAGTTGTTCTCTATGAAAAAATCGCACAAAGGTTTCTGGACATTTTATATTATCTGGTCAATTCTAAATATTGGATTACTGGTAATGGCTGTTTACGATACATTTGGGGAATTCAATAAGAGCACGGAAGAATTCTGGCCATTCACAGTTGGCGGACTCAGAACTTATGATTTTGTTGAATTATTTGTTTACCTAGGTATACCACTGGCAATTTTTTTCCTGACAAAATTGGTGCACTTTCATCACTCACATGATAAGGAAATAAAATAAAAGCAAGAAATTTACCGAAGATTATTTTCTTCCGAATTCCATCAGGTAAGCCTTTATAAAATCATAAAGATCACCATCCATTACTGCCTGCACATTTGAGGTTTCCACCCCAGTGCGGAGATCCTTCACCATTTTATAAGGATGCATCACATAACTGCGAATCTGCGATCCCCATTCTATCTTCTTTTTATTCCCCTCTATTTCAGCAAGTGTTTCTTTCTTTTTACGCAATTCAAGTTCGTATAATTGTGATTTCAGCATCTGCAAAGCTTTTTCACGGTTTTGCTGTTGCGATCGCGTAACCTGGCATTCAATAACAATTCCTGTTGGCGCGTGCCTCAGGCGGACAGCTGTCTCTACTTTATTCACATTCTGTCCGCCAGGTCCTGAGGAGCGGAAGGTATCCCAACTGATATCAGCCGGATTAATTTCAATATTTATATTTTCATCAATAATCGGGTATGCAAACACCGAAGCAAACGATGTATGTCTTTTATTAGCTGAATCAAACGGTGAAAGTCGCACCAGTCGGTGAACTCCGCTTTCTCCTTTCAGGTAACCATAGGCGTAATCGCCTTCAAATTCAATGGAAACAGATTTAATTCCTGCAACATCACCTTCCTGCGTATCAAGCACATTTATTTTACAATTGTTTCGCTCGCCCCAGCGGATATACATGCGCATAAGCATTTCGGCCCAGTCCTGGCTTTCGGTACCACCAGCACCTGAATTAATATTTAAAATTGCACCAAGCCTGTCTTCTTCCCCACTGAGCATATTGCGGAACTCAAGATCCTCAATATGTTTGAGTGCTTGCTGATACTGCTTTTCAAGGTCCTGTTCTGTAGCTTCACCTTCAGTGAAAAAGTCCCACATCACC
>Ga0224523_1001035_pt1 | contig 12529 bp, 13 predicted proteins | sample CFST50metaG_FD_182732 | JGI IMG/M metagenome (GOLD analysis project Ga0224523, IMG submission 182732) | Peat soil microbial communities from Stordalen Mire, Sweden - C.F.S.T50 | ecosystem: Environmental > Terrestrial > Soil > Wetlands > Peat | place: Sweden: Norrbotten County, Stordalen Mire...
GTGCCAATGTTTGCGATTCAGGCACTGGCTGGACTTCCGATTGAGATCTGGGGAGACGGTGAGCAGACAGTGGATATGATTCATGCTGCAGATATCGCAAAGTTCGCGATTGCGGCTACCCGGACATCGGAACTGGTTGGAAAAATATGCGACGTTGGTTCTGGTGTGCCGTTATCGGTAAACGATCTGGCAAAACAAATCATTGAGATCGCGGATTCGCAGTCTGAGATTGTTCATCTGCCGATGCGAGCTGGTGAACCACCGAATAGCAAGATCTGTGCGGATACAACTGCATTGAGCAATTACTTCCCGCTTGAGTTCATTGATTTTGCTCAGGGACTCAGAGAAACCGTAGAATATTATGCACAGCTTCCGGCGTCGGAAGTCAACAAGGCACTTCATCATTTCGCAAACAGAAACAATGCGAATACTCGGAAATCCGGAAAGATTGCTCGATGAACAAGGTATTGGTTATTTCAGCCCATCTCGATGATGAGGTTCTTGGTTGTGGTGGGACAATGGCTCGTCATGCAGGTGATGGTGACGAGCTATCGGTTCTCAATGTATGCGATCGATCGGAGGCACATCGATTTGATGCTGATGTGGTTGCGCGACTGCGTGTCCAGGCAAATCGGATGTGTAAGATCATCGGCATCGGTAATCTCATTCATGGGAAGTTAGCGGATGAGTATCTGGATGTTTCGTTAGCGGACGTGATAAAACCGATCGAAGAAGCGATTGAGAAAGTCAAACCGGACATAATCTACACCCATCACAGGAACGACGTTAATCAAGACCATAGGGCGATTTTCAACGCAACCTTGGTGGCTACACGGTCATTTACCTATCCCTTTATCAAGCAGGTTTATTCGTTTGAGGTGTTGTCTACCACAGAACAGGCACCGGCATCGCTGGGCTGGGGATTTGCACCGAATCACTTCGTGGACATCAAGAACACGATCGATAGAAAGATTCGTGGTATGAAATGCTACAAGACCGAGATCGATGCCTTTCCTTTTCCAAGATCCGAAAAAGGAATAAAAGTATTGGCGAATTTTCGTGGCATGCAGGCTGGATTCGAATATGCGGAAGCGTTTGAAACAATAAGGACAACCAGATGAAGGGTCAGGAACGGATTGATAGATTCTATCGCCAGCGACTTGCCGCGGGAGAGTTATTGTATGGACGCAGAGCCAGTCAGCGGGAACGGTTTGTTAATGCCATCGAACATTTTAATCCGTATGGGAAACATGTGGTCGAGATAGGTTCCGGGACTGGCGACTTTCTGAAATTTCTTTTGAATCGCAACGTGATTGTGCAATCGTATTCGGGATTGGATATACTCGACGACATGACTAAGCGACTCAGTAACCGATTTGCAGATTTTTCGAATATTAGTGCTGAGACAGTTGATTTTCTCGAATGGAAGGGAAAGCGGCCGGATCTGATATTTGCCTTCTCCGTGTTTGACCGAAAGATTGGATCACAGATGGCGACGGAACGATATGCCTTTGATATGCTTGAGAGAATGTATGAGATGTCGAAGGAGGGTGTTTACTGCACGTTTCTGGCATCATGGAAGAATATCGAGAACATCGACGAGGCATTGTTTTCCCCATCTGCGGTATTGGAGTTTGCTCACCGAATTAGTGAACGAGTTGTTCTTGATTGTTCGTTTATGCCTCATGCCTTTGGAGTGGTTCTGCATAAGAAAACTTCCAGATGGCGAAGGCAATATGAAAGAGATTGTAAATGAGAATTGTAATCCTTCCGAATATAGGATTGTCGACACTGCACGCTGATAGCGATTACTATGATTTCATCAAATTCATTCAGGTCGCGACGAAGTTCTATAAGGACATGTATTTCTATTTGGTATTGCCTGAGCGACATGTTGCTGATGCCGACAAGTTGCCGAATACAACTATTATTGGAATCAATGAGGCGCATGATTTCACAACGAATGAGCACTTGACGACACAGGAATTTGCGTTGCAATTCAGTCTCCGCGGTGGAAAGTATCAGTATGATGCGCTGTACACGTCTCGGCATCACGTTGGACTATGGTGGAAGAACGCGATGCTTGACCAGAAACGAGCTTATTGGATTCCGGTTATTTTCCGGCAACCGGTTCTCTATCCTAATCAAAAGACATTCGACGCTTATGAAGCGGTATATGCTATGGCAACGGCTGTTTGCAATACCATTAGTGAGGGAGCGGAATCGTATCAGGAAAACCTGCTAAGGGTGAAACGATATCTGTCACCGGCGATGGTGGAACAGTTTGAGAGACAATCGTTGACATCGACGGTTGGTCTAGAGATTGACTATTTCGACATGTTGCTGAAGAAGAATCATAAATATGAACGGTTCACACTGTTTTGCGGGATGCGATTCAATACCACGAAGCGCGTAGACAAGATCTTCGAAATCTACGATAAGTTTTATGCAAGCGGTCGTCCTATTGACATTGTGATGACGACTCCGAATCCGGAACTGTCATTGGTCAAGAAAGACTTCATGAATAAGTTTTTGAAACGATGTATTCGATTGTTCTACATGAGTTGTGGCCGGCACAAATATTTCGAGGAAGCATCAAAGTGTCATGCGTTTCTGGTGACTTCTGATGGCGAGAACGCACCGAACTTCTTTGTTGAGCAAATCTATCTCGGACTTGTGGCCGTGCTTCCCGACAAACCCTATGTGTGGGAGATGTTGCCGAAGGATTATCCTTTTGTATATCGATCGGCAGACGAAGCGTATTCGTGGTTAGTGTATGTCCAGGAAAATTATGAAGAAGCTCGACAGCGGATGGAACCTTATCGACAATATGTCAAAGACAACTATGAAAAGGATTTCACCTTCAAGAAGAGTGTTGATTATGTTCGGACCTTGATTCAAGGTCAGTGGGCACTGAATGTGACGAAGATTCCGAATAAGGGCATCGATGCGATTGTGAAGGAGGTGTTGCTGGAATTTGATCAACCCTTGTTCTTCGACGCGTTCCTGCAGGTATTGAATAAGCGAATGTTCCAAAAAGTTAAGACTTCACGTCCTGACCAGATACAGAATCGACAGGCAACACCGTTTGACATCAGGATGTCGATTCTTAAAGCCGGATATGAAGATATGTGCGATAACGATCAACCACGATTCAGAAAGATAGTGTAATGGCAAATAAACAACACGAAAAGATTGAGTTGGTTTACATTGACATCAACAAGATCGAGGAACCACCTTGGAATCCGAACGAACAGACCCCGGATGTCTTCAATGAGCTGGTCAAGAACATAAAGGAGAATGGTTTCAAAGAGCCAATGCTTGTGGCTCCGAGAAAGGATGAAGAGGGCTGTTACTTTGCAATCTCAGGTAGTCACAGATTGAAGGCCGGTAGGGTCGCGGATATGATCGAGGTTCCCTGCATCATCGAGGCGAACTGGGATGAAGATATGCAAAAGTTCCAGAACATGCGCTTCAACATCATCAAGGGCAAGCTGGATCCGCTAAAATTCACGAAACTGTTCAACGAATTATCGACGCGCTATGGTGAGGACACGACCAAGGCGATGATGGCGTTTGTTGATAAGGCCGCATTTGATGAGGTGTATAAGATCGTGAAGGATGCCATACCTGACGAGTTGAAGAAGCAGCTTGAGAAGTCCAAGGCAGAAATCAAAACCGTTGACGCATTGGCTGCGGTTCTCAATGAGATGTTCGCCAAATATGGTAACACAATGGATAAGGGCTATATGGTGTTCACCTTCGGTGGTGTCTCGCATTTATGGATTATAATGGATGATGAGATGAAGAAAATGGCAGATGGATTGAAAAAGGTGTCGATGGAAACCGGTAAGAATATCAACGATGTCTTTCGACAAACGGTATTTAACAAGGCAGAGTCAAAGGAGATTTGAAATGTCTCACCGGTGAGACTAAATGGAGGGTATGTATTGAATCAAGAAATGCAGGTATTGACATCGCATAAGAGTTGTGAGTGGTATACACCGGTAAGATATATTGAGTTGGCGAAAGCTGTTCTTCATAGTATCGATCTTGACCCGGCTTCCGGCCCGGTGCCTCAGTCATGGATTAAAGCGAATAGAATCTTCACCGAGGAAGATAATGGATTGAAACAAGAGTGGAAAGCGGATACGATATGGCTGAATCCACCTTATGGCAAAACCTTATCTGGAAAGAGTTGTCAGGATATGTGGTCAAAGAAAATGATTCAAGAATACGAAACCGGTCATTTTAAAAGCGGGATATTGCTTGTGAACTCGACGCACGGCTACAAATGGTATGAAGAGTTGTGGACACGATATCCGGTTTGTATAGCCAGAGAAAGGATTCGCTTCATAAATGAAGAGGGAACTGTAGGTGGTCAGGCGAAGCGAGGGCAGACGTTTGTGTATTTTGGTAAAGATGAGTGGTTATTTGATTGTGTATTTCAAGAATTAGGAAGAATCATAAGACCGTGAGGTAGAAATGATAGTAGGAGATAAGGTAACGTGGAAGAGTCAATCACACGGAATAAGCAAAACCAAAACCGGTGTTGTTGTTGTCGTTATTCCGAAGCGAACGAATCCATTATCGATTGATGAAGTGAAGAAGATGCAGCTTTGTTTCGAATATGGATCTATGCGAGATCACGAGAGCTACTTGGTAAAAGCAGGCTACAGAGTATACTGGCCCAGGGTCAAACACTTGGAACCAGTAAAAGGATGCAAAAAAATGAATGGTGGATAATTTGTTTACAAACGAATGGGATGGTTCCTGCTTGGATTGTTGCCGCTTTATAATACGAGAGCGGATATAATCAAATCCATGTCAATTGCCTGTCAATCACTGTTTTGGATTGGCTATTTTATTCTAAAATCAGATACGGAAGATTGACGAAACAACGAATCAGCAATTGAATGTCAAAGTAGAAACGGTGAATTTAAACTAAAACAGGCAGCGAATTAACGCAAAATGAGCAATATTCCACAAAACACCAACGTTCTTGAAAAACGTGGATACAAATTTATACGTGAATCCAAGAATCTGAGTGCGATTGATGCGCTATTGTTCTCGAATGCTACGACAGCGAAAGCCCAAAAACTTATCACTGAGCGTTTCGGGGAAACATATAGTATCGGCACGTTAAGAACGAGGCGACGTGAACTGGAAGCAAAAGCGGCGGAAATACAGAAGGTTGTTACCGAAAATACCATTGCTAAACAGGATCTGCAGAAGCAAACTGCTTACGTCATCAAGACATTGGGGCAGGAAGCAGTACCGATAATGGATGCGTTGATACCGCCTGATCATCCGCAATACAAAGCCGCTCAGATTTTAAAGGAACTCATCAACTCAATTGTTCGAAGAAGTTCTGAGTTATATGCTGAGATCGATTACCTTGCCGAACACCGGTATCTGTTCAATGTGCAGCGTTTGCGAATGAATAAGATGCAGGAACTGGAATTGACCATGGGTTTGCCGATGCGAGATCAAGCGGACAATATAAGATTGATGCAGGACTTGATTAACGAGGGAATTGATCTTCACGAGAAGATGGGCTTGAAACCAAAATTTGGTGATCCAGCACAGAATATGCAAACGAACTTGGGAATGGACGATAAAGAAACTGAGAACATGAAGCGATCGCGGGAAATGCAGCGGCGAATAGCTGAAATCAGGAAATTGCCATCGGCTGAACAAGAACAGAAGATGGAAGAGTATAAGCGCGAATTGTTCCCAGGCATCGCCGATGCAAAGTATACGGACATCAAACCGGACGACGCAAAGAAAAAGGATACGAATGAATCCAAATAGGTGGGAACATACTGCCTATGCTGATTTTGTTCAATTAGCTACATCAGGAATAACGCTATACGATTCAGATTTTAGGAATGGTGCGGCGGTGTTACAGCCATTGCTTCAACGAGTATCGGGTATGGTATTGAATGATGACAATCGGAAAGAATTGATTGAGCTTCACCTTTTCGATAATATTGGCTACAAGCGACCTATTAAGACTTGGGAACAGGCACTTCGAATCTATCTTGGCTACTACGATAAATCGTTCTTTGGTGAGTATTACATCGGCTTGGCGTATTACGCACATCAAGCGCGATGGCGAGAAAACTTTGACCGGCGTCGACATCTGCAGCTTGCTCCACGGTCGCATGGTAAGTCAAAGATATACAGCTTTGAATTGCCGATACGTGACATCTGCTATGTGGATAATATCAGAATCCTCCACGTAACCAATGTCGAAGCCGAGGCACAGAAATATCTGCTAGCGGTTCGGAGACAGTTCGAAGGCAATGAGCGCATCATTGAGGATTTCGGTGACTTGACGAAAGGCGTTGATGAAGCAACTGGATTAGAATATCCGCTGTCGAATACATGGTCGAAGGAAATGTTTTATGTTCGCCGGTCAAACAGTACGTTGAAAGATCCGACGCTTCAGGCAATCGGTGCCGGTCAAGCTATTACAGGTAGCAGGTTTGATAGAGTCTTGGGTGATGATGTTATCGAAGAAGGCGATTGCGACAACATCAAGAAACGTGAGGAAATGGAAGCGTGGTGGAATGCGGTCATTCTCGAATTGCTCGATGTCGACGGCAAGGCATTGATGATTGGAACCCGCAAGCATGGTGATGATCTTTACGAACGTACACAGAATAAAGCAACGTGGACGTATCAAATCAACAAAGCGATTATCAAGTATCCGAGCAGTTATGAGTTTGTAACGGTTCCCGACGAGAACGGTATTCCAAAACTGGTAGGTATCAAGCATTCAGGTGATGGTGAAGTATTAGCTCCTGATATGTGGTCGATGGAGAAGATGCTTGAGAAGAAACTCGAAAATGCCACAACACCATGGAAGTTCGATCGAGAACAGCAGCAAGAAGTTACCGAGGAAAAGAACAAGATATTCCAACGAGAGTGGATGAACAATGACTACGAGTTTCTGCCTGATGGAAATATATTGAGATTGTGTGATAATAAGATCGTGAATCCTGATCAAATGGTCATTGTAGATGGAACGGACTTAGCAATTAGCAAGAACGATAAAGCCGATTACTTCACAAATGTCACCATTGCAATGGACGAAAGATTCAATACATACATTCTGGATTGTGTGAAGAACAAGTTCACATTTGACGAGCAGAAAGACTCTATTGTCAATCAGCATCGGAAATGGGGTAGTCAATTGGTAGGAGTGGAAGCGGTTCAGTATCAGACTGCATTAGCGCAGCATCTAGCGTTTACGACCGATGTGCCGGTTATCGAGGTTCCAAGGTTCAAAGACAAGATTCAACGAGCATTTGGAGTTCAGCCATACTTTCAGAATAAGAAAGTATTCTTCCGTAAAGGGAAGCACGGACTGATAAAGGAAGAGCTCAATGATTTCCCGGATAGTCCTCACGATGATGTGTTTGATGGATTGGAAACGGCAATGCACTTAGCTATTGAGCGTGTACGAAAGGTGAAGGCAACACGTGAGGCAAAGATGGCAACGTCTACGACTGTGGACCAATTCAGAGATCCGAAAGCTGTTGAAGAACGAATTGGTGCATGGTAATGAATCGTGAAATTATTGTTTGTTTTTCAAAGTGTTCAGTATGTTAAACTAATAATGATAATGTTCAGGAGAATACGATGGATAGTAATAACAACCTTACTGGTTGGAGTATTTTCACCACGATAAAGAATTCTATCGCGGAATATGTAACTGCGTTGTGGAGAAAGAGTGATCCGCCAGAGGTCACGTCTATGGAAATGCCAACGTCTTCTTCTGGCACTCGTTACGATAGTTCTTTCACGGCCATGATGTCAGCGTTTGACATATTCGGCATCGCTTCCGATTATCTCAGTTCCGTGGTTGATTGTAAAAAACTTGCCGAGCAGAATTGCGTATTCGTTGGAATTGTTGACAAAGTTGTTGGTCCCGTTGCTGATGCAGAATCATATGTGAAAATCGACAAAGTTCAAGGTCGCACAAACCATCCGAAACGTGTTCAGATTGAAGATGGATTGAATAAGTTGATTACGCGCATACAGTGGAATGAGAACAAGGAAGAGTATTATCGCAATATGCTTAACGAGGGTGGATTGAGTCTTGAGGTCATTGCAGGGAACGATGGCACAATTGAAAACGCAGAGTATCGTCCGCACTATTCGATCGAACCGCAGCTTGTTAAGGGCAAGATCGTGAACCCTGATGATGCATACCATCAGATTGATATTACGACACGAACGATTGAAGCTCAATTTGCAAAGTGGCAAATCGCAGAGATCAATTGGAAGAACAGTGCATTCCATACACGTGGTATTCCTTACTTCGCATCAAGTCGTAGAATTATGTCAAGCATTGGCGATATGCTCAATGGTGTGGTTTCGAAATGGATGAGAAGTGGTGGAGAGATCGAGGTCTATACGTTAAAGAATGCTACGACGTGGGATGACGTAGAGAAATTCAAACAGAATAACGCATCTGAGTTATCACCGAATGCTCGTAAACTTGTCAGGCAGATATTTACCACAGGCGATATGAATGTGCAACGTCTTCACGGCGACAACATCCAAGACAATACTGCAGCGATTGAGTTCTTGTTGGAATTGATATTCTTGTCGACTGGGGTCTCGAAAGAGATTGCAGGATTCAAGGGTCACGTTGTGTTGAAGGACATGGCGAGTATTTCATTGGATAGTTATTACCGGTTACTGAATCGGTTACAGAATCGTGGTCATGCGGTTCTGAAGCGAATCATTGAGACACAGATGCTGTTGCAGTTTGGCAAGTTCACGGTGTTACCGGAAGAACTTGAGTATGAGATTGTCGGTGGTTACTTCTCATCTGAGATGACAGAGCAAAAAGTGAACACAACCGTAAAGGTGGTGGAACTGCTCGTGAATCAGTTGATGGCCAATGTTGAGAATAAGCAAGATGTTCTCGATCAGATCGTTGGAATCCTGACTTACGACTTGAAGGAATATGGTATCAGCTTCAAGAACAAGTTGCAAATTGCGAAGGTATTGCCAAAGGCAGCAGGCAACGGCCCGAATGTGGGGGGAACGGCATGATCGAATCCGCACAGCTAACGGCTTCAGAGAAAGAAGATGTGATTCGCAATGTCATCGGATTGGTACAGCGATTATATGGAGAAGATTTGCCGGATGACTTTAATGTGCAGATACGGGTTCGGTCAAGATTTGTAAAGAGATTAGATATTCATCCGGTTGTGAAAGAACGCGCGATTGTGGAGCCGAATGTATTTGTGAGGAAGTGAGGGCAGGAATGATCGCAGGGTCTTGATTTTGGATTAAAATATCCTTTTATTTGGTCATTCAATTGTAGTAGTTGCAACCGGGTCTCGGGGATTGTTGTAGCATTACGATTTTTAAGTCCTCCGGATTCGTTGAAACACGAAGAAAGAGGATTTTGTGTTTTTAGGAGTTTTGGTGTTTATTCAATTTTGCATGCTAACGAGAAAATCTATAATTCGTATAAAAATGCATGATATATAGACAATGTCTATGTAGTATATAGGCATTTGCATTAAAACTTATTACAATATTATTTATGAACGACCTTCTTGAAATATTTAACTTTTTTAATATACTATCTACAAAAAACGCTGTTCAGAATACTGTGGCTATTCTTTATCAAACAGAGGTTGTCAGACAAAACGACAATGTAAAGCTTAATGCTCTTGTCGATTTATATGCGAAAGCTCGTGAATGTTTAAACCAAAACAATATTCTTGAGGCACTTTCAGTTCTGTCTCTAGAAAAAAAGTATTATACCAATTTATTTACAAAAACGACTAATGCTGAAATTAAGCTCAAGATGACTGAGGTTGATGAGAAGGCTGAAATATTTATTAATAATCTCTTCAGCAATAGCGAACTTATTGAGAATATGATTATTCAACTTTCTTCGGTACTCGTGGATTTTAACATTAACCTTTCTGATTCACTTCGTTTGTGTATTGATCGTGTAAATTCAATAAAAAAAATACTGAATGATAATGCTGCTTATTCCAAAAAGGACGAAATTTCCAAGTTGAATAAACTCCTATCGGAGATTGATCAATTGGGTCAACAAATTGTGAATGAAGAGAAGCGTTTACGAAATCTTGCTGCCGCTATAGGAGTTTATATAGATCCAAGATTTGGAGACTTCATGGGAAAAAATTCCAATAGATGGAATAATATTGTTCAAGAATCTATTACTCGCACAAATTATAATTCTCAAACTGCGACTGTTAATTTTACCCAAATACAAAATAATTATTCTTCACTTTCGGAGTTAAAGAATAAATACCAAAATATTAGGGATTCTTTATCTCGAAAAATTCGGGACATTGAAGAACGCGCAGATCGCCGAGAATTGTTTTTGGTAGTTGCCATTGTTGCGATTATGTTAATACTCGTTCTTTTCATGGTCCCTAGTTTTAGATAAAATATTCTATATAGTTCCAAAGGATTAGTCACACATTGGTACAGTGTTGGCGACAACATACGAAATGCAAATGCCTCCTGAGTAACAAATCTATGAAGAAGCGAGAACAGGAGGATTGGTCGGAGTCAGTAGAAAGACGAAATCATCGGCATCGTTCACTTGACCAAGCACGGATAAAATCATTAACGTTAGGTCGCCGCACATATAAAAGGAGGTTGGGATGTTCGCAGACATAATGTGGATAGTCGTAACCGTTAGCGCCCTGTTTGTATATTATGATGCAAGTAAAAATAATATTGGATCAATTCCAGGTGAAACAGGATTCACAAATGCCGATGCTGGAATGTGGGCTACATCAACTCTTCTTCTTTGGATAATTGCATTTCCAATTTATTTATTAAATCGCTCTCAATTAATTGAAAAAGCAAATGCAAATCCAAAAGAACCATCTAAAGGGCGTAGCGTTATTATTGCACTATTGAGCGTTTTTGTATTATTTTCATTTATCAATTTAACAATAAACCAAGAAACAGACGATTCATTGAAAACCAATCAGGAATTATCTCATAATGTCGTACCATCACCACCACCTCCGCCCCCAGTGCCAACACCGACACTCCGAGTTGTCTCAACCAATAATGTTCAATTTTGTACAAAGGTTGATGAAAATTTAGAATGTATTAATCCAGGAATTCGTTTTAAGCACGGAAAGATTTATGCTAAACTTGAAACGAATGATCATTTTCAACAAAATCATATTTATTTAACTATTTACCGTGAAAAAGGAATTGCTGAATCGTTGTTTGATGAGGGTTCATATGAGGTAAATCCTGACTGGAATGCGATTTCCGTACCGTTAACATTCTATAATCCTGGAAGATATAGAGTAGTTTTCAGAAAACTTGTTAATGTAAAAATCGCTGAAGGAATTGTAACTATTTATTGACATAAAAATTATTTTAGTTCTCAAATGGAGGATCAATAATAAAGAATAAAGAGGTATGAATGTCTATGTCTGAAAATATTTCTATTTTAGCTTTGCTCATTTCTTTATCCAGTCTATTTGTTTCATTGTACACTACATTCTGAGACCGAGTTAAACTCAAAACAGAGACTATCTTTTATGACAAGGATGGGGATATTCCGGCACGCGTATTTATAAAAATAGCAAATACTGGACGACGAACAGCTATATTGATGTCTATCATCGCATTGATAGATGGTCCTGAATGGCTTTCGAGCTATTTTACAGATGACCACAAGGCTTTAGTTCTTGCTGAAGGAGAATCTCATGAAGTTGAATGGCGAAAAGAAAATCTTCGGAAGGGCCCAACTGATTTTAATTGGTTATTCGTTGATTTATCCGTAGAAGATTCTATAGGTCATCGATATCCAGTTCGTCATGCGAGACGCGATTTAAAGCAGCTTTTAAATTCATAGGCGGACTAACCATTTTAAAAAGGATAGAGTGAGCGCCAAGAGAAGCTTGGCGTTTCTTACAGGGTGCAAGTCCCTGTTGGGTAAGGCAAAACCAGCCACCCATATCGAGTCTTGCAGGAGTGAAAGTAATGACATAACTGAAGCGTAGACAGAGAATCACATAGACCGTAGGCGAAACCGCATTGGCTTAAGCCCGCAACAGCTTCGTAACCTTAATGAAACAGATGACGATGATGTATTCTTATCAGAAGTCAACACAAAGAGACCGAAAAAAAATAAAATGGTGAGGTCTTGTCCCGGAGGGATGGATTCCCAGAGGGTCTGTCGGAGTAGAGAGCGTGGTATGTGTGAAGAGAAACGTCAAAGAACTTGGGATACCCTGTGAGTTCCTTGACCGTCGGATGGTATACGGATAATGAGCCACGAAAGGGGAAACCCGGAAACGGAAGTAGGCCGAAGCCTGAACCGAAGGCAGCAAGGTAAGCCAACGCGAAAAACAAGTAGTGCGCTGATGACCACAGGGAGTCAGATGAGTTCATAGTACTCAGAGAACGGGAGAGCCGTTCACACGTTCCAGTATAAGGGAACAAGGGGAAGGGACTCACAACAACACGAAGCCTGTAAAGGAAACAT
>Ga0224523_1001042_pt1 | contig 12507 bp, 13 predicted proteins | sample CFST50metaG_FD_182732 | JGI IMG/M metagenome (GOLD analysis project Ga0224523, IMG submission 182732) | Peat soil microbial communities from Stordalen Mire, Sweden - C.F.S.T50 | ecosystem: Environmental > Terrestrial > Soil > Wetlands > Peat | place: Sweden: Norrbotten County, Stordalen Mire...
AGTTGTAAAGTATCTTGTCAACATCCAGCGATTTGAATGCTTCAATCAACCGGTAATACATCTTTTCCAACCACCAGGGATTGACGCCATAAGTATTCAAAGTATCTTCCGAGTATTTTGCCACGGCATCACTCCACTTCATAGGTATACTATCGAAAGGATGTTCGCCATAATGATCCACATCAATGAAATGTCTTACAGCTTCTTTTTCATCAGAAAACGACCGTTTATCAGGATCAATGGCGTGTTCAGTCAGATATTCAATGTGACTCTTATAAAAGCCAATCATTTGAGGAGGCATGATAAGCACTGCCATTCGGTTTATTTTCTTGTGTCCGAAAAACCCCCAGGAATAAAGTGCATCGGGAAAAATTACAGCAATTAAAACAGCAATAGCAAGCAGCAGGAAAAGTTTACGCAATATCTTTGATAGCATATTTGTCCGATTTACGAACTACTAAATTACTTTATTTTCAGAATATCCACAAATGCATCATTTTGCAATAGCGGTATCACTGAAGTCGTGTCAGGTGTAAAACAATATTCAAGCACATCATCCAGTCCGAGTCGCTTCAATCGCTTGCGATGAGCTGCCTTTTCAATATAACCCAAAACGTCCTTCTCAGCAATGCTCCACAGATCTATTGCTGCATATGTTGAATCGCAAAAAGTACAAAAACCCATGCCCAGCAGTCTCCGGGCAAGGTCACCGGCCATTAGTGTGTCCTCAAGGTTGAATTTATTCTTCCACCCTGCACAAAAAATAACAACATTCTGATCGCGCTCAGAAAGCCATTTTGCAAGAACAGATATATTTGAAAATGCACCAAGAACAACGGTATCTGAAGTCTTTGCAAGTTTTATTGTTTGTGTTCCGTTGGTGGTGGTGATCACAAGCCTTTTCCCATTCACATTTTCTTCGGTAAAGTTAAAAGGAGAATTACCGAAATCGGCGCCATCAATGACTATCCCGTCACGTTCACCAGCTATTAAATAACCCATGGGCTTGTATGCTTTAGTTTCTTCAATCTCAGCAACAGGAACTATTTCTGTAGCGCCATTTTTAAAAGCGGTGCACATTGCTGTAGTAGCCCTGAGAATGTCAACAATCACCACACTGAAATTCTCTTTGGTAAGAATCTCGGGGAATAATGGTGGTGAAAAACAGGTCTCGATGGTTCTCATTATTGGTAATTGGTAATTAGTAAATAGTAAATAGTAATTGGTAATAGGTCACTGACCAATAGTCAATGATCTATTACCAAATGTGCATCATGAATAATTTGAACTTTGAAAATCTCAGACTATTTGATCTTATAGAACGGGAATTTCACCACTTTTGCTTTTAAGGCTTTATCGCGAACTTTAATAAAGATCTCACTGCCTTCTTTGGCATACTGACATTTTACATAACCCATTCCGATTGGTATATGCAGAGATGGAGCCATGGTTCCGGAAGTAACATGTCCGATGTTTACACCATTTGCATCAACGATCTCATAATCGTGGCGCGGCACACCCTTATCAATAAGTTCAAATCCTATAAGTCTGCTGCCTGTGCCTTCCTTCTTCTGCTTCAGAAGAGCGGCTTTGTTGATGAAGTCTTTGGCATCAGTGAACTTTGTGATCCATCCTAAACCTGCTTCAATAGGTGAGGTGGTATCGTTGATATCATTGCCATAAAGGCAGTAACCCATTTCAAGACGCAGGGTATCGCGGGCAGCAAGACCGATAGGTTTAATACCATATTCCTTACCTGCTTCCATCACAGCATTCCAGATGGTTTCAGCATCTTCATTGGCCATATAAATTTCGCATCCACCTGAGCCGGTATAACCTGTAGTGGCAAATATCACATCTTTCACACCTGCAAAGTCAAGTTTTTTAAAAGTATAATATTCCATATCCGTTATCGTTGTTGGCGTGAGAACCTGCATTGCTTTGAGGGCGTTTGGGCCTTGAACCGCAAGCTGTGAAATTTCATCAGAGGCATTGTATAAGGTTGCTCCCATTTTGTTTTGTTTGTTGCACCATGCCCAGTCTTTGTCAATGTTGGAGGCATTCACAACCAACAGATAGGTTTCTGCATTCACACGATAAACAAGAAGGTCGTCGACAATACCGCCTTCTTCATTGGGGAAGCAGGAATATTGTACTTTTCCGTCAACAAGAACGGAAGCATCATTGGATGTTACCCACTGTATAAAATCAAGTGCTTTTGGGCCTTTTACCCAGAATTCGCCCATGTGGGACACGTCGAAAACGCCTACTGATTTTCTAACTGCTTCGTGCTCGGCAATGATACCTTCGTACTGAACCGGCATGTTGTATCCTGCAAAAGGGATAATTTTTGCGCCCAGCGCCTCGTGAAATTTTAAAAATGCTGTATTTTTCATTATGATAAGTTTTTGGTTTGTTCAGAAATTTGCTTTTCCAATTGCGAACAAAGTTATAAATTCTTATTGCAATAGCAGGAAAATCGAAAATAAATTTTCTAGCAGGTAAAATATTAGCGATAGAAGGAAGTGCGGAGGTATGAATTATAAATAAAAAAAGGGATAAGAAACCAAATTTGATTTCTTATCCCTTCCTGAATAATATTTTTACATCAGAATGACCTTATACAACGCACATATTTGGTTTGCGATTTGGAAACACTAAACTGGTTTCCATTGTTGAAAAACTGGCACCATGCGTTATTATTATCGGCTTGTGAGGAACTCCAGTACGACATTTCAGCAAAACCTCCCAATATTGTTTTGCTGGCATAGAGCTTTGCCAATTCATCTTTGCTGGGCAAATACCAATCACTATATCCGCCTGAAGTATAATCGGCACATACTTTGGCTGCATAGCTTCCGGCCCCCTGAGCAGCGACAATAGCATTGGTGTTGGCATTGCCGGTACCCAATGCAGTGGAAGTGCTCACAGCAACATATGAGCCATTATAAAACTGAATGCTGGTACTTATATCGTTGGTAGCAGCAATAATGCCATGAGCCACGCTTTTATCGTATCCGGGATCGCCTGACTTAAGAACATAAGCAACTTTACCACCACCATAGCTTTGACCAATGGTATAGGCTGATCCGGCATCAGAACTATCTGAACTCTTCTTACATGCAGTAAACATTGTAATGCCAGCAATCATGAACATTACAATCAATAAATAAATTCTTTTCATGTGTTTAAATATTTGATCAATATCTTAGATAAAACTATAATTTTAAATTAAGGTCAGCAACAAACCTGGCCGGTTTGCGAAAATACATATTTTCTAATCAGAGATACTTTCTGAAAAAAATAATTAGCAACAAAATATAAACAGAAAAAATAAAGAAGCACCTGAAGAGCTAATCAGAACTTAAACCCCACATCAATTCCTCCTTTGGAAGTAATGCCATTGTAACCCGGATCCCAAATGCTGGTGTTGTACATAGAAACATTATCCTTTAAATGCGGTCCGAAAGTACGTTTGACACCACCTCCAAGGTAAGCATCAAGACTTATTTTTTTTGCGATAGTGAAGTTAATACCAAAAAGCACACCTCCTGAAAAAGAATTAAAAAAATATTTATTATTGTAATTGTAAGGCGGGAAATCATAAATGTAATTATTTGACCTCTCGGTGTACCTATATAATACATAAGGAGCAAAATAAATATTCAGTCCTGAATTTTCCTTTTCTTTTGTAAAAACAAAATTCCTGTACTGAACATCTGCTTTATATCCCTGCATTTTATCGCCGTTATTATTTTTGTATATTATGCCGGCACTGATCATCATTGCAGAGTTGGTGCAGAGTTTGCGTTCATAACTTACCTGAAATGTGTTGTCGAAAAAGTTTGTCACACTGAATTTAAAGATGTTCGGATAGGTCTTCTTCACAGTGTTATCCTGGGCGAAAGGCGTCTGCATACAAAGGAAGCAGATAGCGGCAATTACAATTACTTTTTTCATTAATATTTTTTTTAACGTTAATAGTTGATTCCCAAATCTAATCCAAAGCGCGGAGCGATGCCTCTAAAAGTAATGTCGGTTACATTGTTTGAGACGCCATCGGAAGTCCTGATGCCACCTCCAATCCACAAATCGAAATGGAAGCGTTTTGAAAATACGCGGTTAATACCGGTGACAATTCCACCACCACCAGCATTGCGGCCTGTTATATTATCATAATTAAAATTTTTATACATCCCGTATAACCCCACATAATACTTGTTGTATGAAGTTTTATTGGCTTCTATCTTGTTTATCACATAATACTTGTATTGCACTTCAAATCCGAAACCTGATTTGACCTGACTATAAGTTATACTAGGCATAAAAAGCAAAGCATTCGATGAATTGATGGGCGTTTCAAGGCCTACCTGGAATGTTTGGTTAAAGAAAAGAAACGGGCTTACTTTAAAAATATAATGATAGCTGTCAGGTTTCACAGTTGAAGTATCCTGGCCATATACTACACAGCCAAGAAAGAGCAATGAAATAATGAATATTTTTCTCATAAAATTGGTATATACTTGAAATTTATTTAAGGAAATTTTTCATCTGGCAGATTATTATCAGAAATTCACACCTACATCAAATCCGAAGCGCGGTGCAATACCTTTATATCCATCCTGGCTGATATTAGTATCATTATGTTTGGAATCAGATATCCTGAGACCACCACCAATAAAAAGATCAAAATGAAAACGTTTTGCAATAATACTGTTCAACCCTGTTATCAATCCAATTCCAAAAGCGTTAAAATTATCCCTGGTAGTGGTATTAATTTGAGTTCCATAAATATAATCATAAGATGTTTGATAATCTTTAATAACAAAATGCTTAAAATTAAGGAAAGGTCCAAGATACAGGTTGTTTAAAGCTCCATGATTGTCGGCTTGGCGCCCAAGCACATAACTTCGGAATTGTAATTCGCCTGAATAACCTTCTTTATATTTGGTGGTCTTATCAATATAGCTCACAGCGCCGCTTATCTGGAAACTGCCATTCGGCCCCGTATTGTGTTCAAAAGCCATTTGGAACTTGCTAAAAAGGAACTCAATTGGACTGAATTTGATGATATACCTATATCCAGTTGCAGGCTTTGATGCAGGTTTACTAACAATTGTTGAATCCTGCGACTTTCCAAGTAATCCCGACAGGCAAAAACAAATAATGAGTATTTTTTTCATGAGGTTTCCGGATTTTAATGAGTAATAGTTTTGCAAATACCTATCAAAAATAATGCTAAAAATGAAACAAATAAATTATTGTGTAAAAATAGTAAAAATGTTCGTGAATGAAAGTATTGTGCAATATGAATTAAAAAACGGCTGTTTGACATCCTAAATCATTAACAGCCGTTTAATAATTACACTTCCTTGTCTGCTGAAATCGGAACAGACTATGCCAGCGCCCTGGTAACAAGTTCGGCGGCATCCTGCAACTGAATAGCAGAAAATACTTTTAAACCTGATTCATCAATGATCTGTTTACCGGCTTCAGCATTGGTCCCCTGAAGACGGATGATTATCGGTATATTAATTTCTCCGATGTTTTTATACGCATCAACGATACCGGTTGCAACACGGTCGCAGCGAACAATTCCTCCAAAGATATTAACAAGTATGGCTTTCACATTCACATCTTTTAAAATAATACGAAATGCTTCTTCCACTCTTTTTGCACTGGCAGATCCCCCCACATCAAGGAAATTGGCCGGTTCACCACCCGAAAGTTTGATGATATCCATGGTTGCCATTGCAAGCCCTGCACCATTGACCATACAGCCTACATTGCCATCGAGCTTTACATAATTCAGGTCGAATTTTCCTGCTTCAACTTCTGTTGGATCTTCTTCGTTAAGGTCGCGCATTTCTACAATATCGGCATGGCGGAACAATGCATTGTTATCCACAGTTACCTTGGCATCGGCTGCAATGATCCTATTATCGCTGGTTTTCATCAATGGGTTGATCTCAACCAGGGATGCATCAATTCCAATATAAGCATTGTAAAGTGATTTCACAAAAGCGACCATCTCTTTGTTGGCATTGCCCTGCAATCCAAGATTGAACGCAACTTTCCTGCATTGAAATGGCTGTATACCCAAAATTGGATCAATCTCTTCTTTAAATATTAGTTCAGGAGTTTCGGCAGCAACATCTTCAATGCTCATTCCTCCCTGTGGAGAATAAATGATCATGTTTCGTCCGGCTTTCCTGTTAAGCAGAATACTTATGTAAAATTCTTTGGGTTCGGATTCGCCTTTATAGTAAATATTTTGTTCAACAAGAACTTTATGAACTTTTTTACCTGCAGCTGTTGTTTGTGGTGTTACCAATTGCATTCCAATGATATTGCCTGCAAACAATTTTACTTCTTCCAAGCTTTTAGCTATTTTAACGCCACCACCTTTACCACGACCACCTGCATGAATCTGGGCTTTCACCGCCCAAATCTCACAACCTGTTTTTTCCTGAATTATTTTTGCTGCTTCAACAGCTGCATCAGGAGTATCGGCAACAATGCCTTCGGGCACAGCTACCCCATATCTTTTTAAAAGGGATTTGCCCTGGTATTCGTGTAAGTTCATTTTATTTTATAAGTTTTAAAATTGTAAGTGGCAAAATTAAAATAAAATTTTCTTTTGCTATCATATTAGTCGGACTTATTTTCATAATCAGGTAATTTAATTCTGAAAACCCATACAGTTTTATGTAATCTGATTTTTATTATTTTTGCTGCCATGTCATTGTTTCGCTATTTCATATTTATATTCATAATTGGGTTTTCCTGCATTTCTTTTTCGCAGAACACAAATAAGGAAGCCATTGCAACAAGAATAAAAAAAGCTCCTAAGATCGATGGCTTGCTAAACGACAGCATTTGGCAAAAAGCAGAGATCATCGGTGGTTTCAGGCAATACCAGCCCTTCTGGGATTCGCCGGCCTATCAAAAAACCGAGGTGCGCATTCTTTATGATGACAATGCCGTTTATGTCGGAGCAATGATGTGGGATACCGCGCCCGACAGTATTCTCAAACAATTGGGAAGCCGCGATGATGCCGACCTGAATGCCGATGCTTTTGCAATTCAATTTGACACTTATAATAATCAGAACGACGATTATACCTTCCAGGTTTGGGCTTCGGGTGTGCAATATGATTACAGGTTCAAGGATGCCACATTTAACGCTGTTTGGCAAAGCGCCACTAAAATTACAGCGAATGGCTGGAGCCTTGAAATAAAGATCCCCTATTCTGCTCTTCGGTTCCCCACCACTGACATTCAAACCTGGGGCTTGCAAATGGTAAGGTATATCAGGCGAAAGCGTGAAACCGATACATGGACCATGCCCAATACCGGCGCTACCAACTTTATTGCATACTGGGGAAAGCTGAACGGAATTACCAATATTAAAGCTCCGCTACGATTATCATTCACTCCTTATGTGTCGCTGTATACAGAACATTATCCATACAATGTTTCAGGCAAAAGCAATTACTCCGAATCATTCAGTGCAGGGCTTGACCTTAAATACGGCATCAATGAAAGCTTCACGCTCGACATGACACTATTGCCCGACTTCAGCCAGGTACAGTCGGATAACCAGGTGAAGAACCTTACTGCTTTTGAAACTGTTTATGATGAGCAACGCCCATTTTTTAAAGAAGCTGTTGATCTTTTTGAGCTTGGTGGTCTTTTCTATTCCAGGCGCATTGGTCATCAGCCTTTAAATTACAATAATGTTGAAATTACTTCAAACGCAACAATTGAAAGCAATCCCGAGCAGACAAAGCTTTTGAATGCCTTCAAAATTTCGGGGAGAAATAAACATGGCCTTGCTGTAGGCTTTTTCAACGCACTTACTGATAATATGTATGCCAAAATCAAAGATTCGCTGGGCAATAAAAGTAAGATACTTACTGACCCGTTAACGAATTATAATATCATTGTTCTCGACCAGACATTGAAGCACAATTCATCATTTTATCTTATCAATACCAATGTCATCAGGGATAAGCGCTATAACGATGCGAATGTTACAGGATCGGGATTAAACCTTGCTGACAAAACAAATTCATGGATGCTCAGCGCTTCGGGAGCTTTGAGCCAGGTGATAAGTAAAGGGGACAGCATTAAAAATAAGTTCAGCAATTCAACAGGGTATCAGTATTCGGCGGGATTCGCAAAGATAAACGGTCGCTTTCATTTCAAACTTAATCGCACGGGGCTTAACAGCAGTTTTGATGACAACGACATGGGGCTTACCTTATATAATAACTATAACAGCAATGATCTTAGCGCAAGTTATAATGTTTACCAGCCTTTTTGGAAATATATCTCAGTCCAGAACGAACTAAACCTTACTTATTCAACCAATTTCATTACCGGAAAACCCATCGATTCGCATATTCAGTTTCAGCATGTAGGAACAGTCAAACCTCATTTTACGTATTGGTTTTTGGTGGGAGGCTCTTTTGAGAATGTTTATGATTATTATGAACCCCGGGTTCCGGGAAGATATTTTATCAGCCCTCTTTGCAAATATTGGAACATTGGAATCTCTACTGATTACAGGAAGCCTTTCGCAATTGATGTGCAGACTGGCCTGTCTTCAATAAACGACATAAACTATACAGATTGGGCTTTTGTGGTAAGACCAATATTACGGGTGAGCGATAAATTTTCGTTCAATCATAAAATTGAAATCGATGCCAGGTCGAATGATGTGGGTTTTGCAGCCATGGATACTTCGGCCAATATCATTTTTGGCAACAGGAAACTGCTTACAATTACCAATACTTTTACAGGCAAATATATCTTTAAAAATGATCTTTCGCTCTCACTTATCGTCAGGCATTACTGGGCTAAGGGGGAGTATGATAAATATTTTACACTGCAAAACAACGGGTATTTAACCCCAAATCCGGGCTATACGCAAAACAATGATTTTAATTTTAATTCATTCAATATCGATCTCGACTTCGACTGGCAATTTGCGCCAGGAAGCAGTTTAAGTCTTGTTTGGAAAAATGCCATACTTCACCAGGACCAGGTGATCATCAGGAATTTCTTTGACGATTTTAACAAAACTTTCGATTCACCCCAAACAAACAGTCTTTCGCTGAAGGTACTGTATTACCTCGATTGGCGGTACCTCAGAAAAATTAAAGTTTAAAGTTAAGTAAAAAGTTTAAAGTTAAAAGTTGAAGTGCACTTCGAAAACTAATATTGCATAAAATGCCTCTAAGACGCAAAGACACTAAGATTCGCAAAGTTCAGGATGACAACTTTTATTTCTTTGCGCAGCTTTGCGACTTAGCGCCTTCGCGGCAATTAAATGATTTTAGGAGCAGACTCAAGTTTTAAGTTTATTTTTGCCACAGATATTAAGTTATGATAAAAGCTCAAAACATACATAAATCCTACGGAAAGCTTAAAGTTCTGAAAGGAATCGACCTTGAAATAAACAAAGGCGAGATCATCTCAATTGTTGGCGCTTCAGGTGCAGGAAAATCAACATTGCTGCATATTCTTGGCACACTCGACTATGCTGATGAAGGGAAAGTAGTGATCAATGATGTTGAGGTAAATAATCTTACCGACAAGAAACTTTCGGAATTTCGCAATAAAAATATTGGCTTTGTTTTCCAGTTCCATCATCTTTTGCCCGAATTCAGTGCATTTGAAAACGTATGCATTCCGTCATTCATTGGAAAAATACCAAGAAAAGATGCCGAAGCAAATGCAAAAAAACTCCTGGGATTCCTTGGATTATCAGAAAGAATGGACCATAAGCCTTCGCAACTTTCGGGCGGGGAACAACAAAGGGTGGCCGTTGCCCGCGCACTGATAAACAATCCTGCGGTTATACTTGCCGACGAACCTTCGGGCAACCTTGATTCAGCTTCGGCCAAAGAGCTTCACAGTCTTTTCTTTCGATTAAGAGATGAATTCCAACAAACTTTTATCATTGTTACCCATAACGAAGAGCTTGCTGATATGGCCGACAGAAAGCTTATAATAAAAGATGGGGTGATAGTGAAATAGTTTAGTACTTCAGCACATGAATGTTTTTTCCTAAAAACATGCGCTCATATTTTTCGTCCAACTTGTTTTCCCAACCGATGAGATATTTTGTAAAAGGAGAAATTTCCAGCGAATCCAAATCGCGGTAAGTAAATGCCATCACTTCATTTGGAAATTCTTTCATCGCCATTTTTTTCTTTTTCCTGATTGATCGCTTTTTGTCAAATGGAGTAATATATAAATCCCAGGCACCAAAAAAATGCAGAAATTCATGGGCTATAACAGTTGGATTTTTAAAACTTACAACTGCGTATTCAATATCAGTGAAACTCTCAGTATTTAATGTTACAGATATCTCCTCTTTAAAATAATTGTTCAGAAAAAACATCAGCACCACATTATCAGTTTTGTAAATATCCCTCAGACGGGCAATCAGGCGTTCCTTATCGTTAAGCTTGTTCTTTGTAGTAATAATACTGCTGGTATCAGGTGGCAGAGCATCACCGGCAATTTTAGCCACTTTATTGGCCCAATGGCTTAAACGCTGAAGACCAACAGCAATATTTGGAAAAAAAATTGTGCCTGAAAGCGTTTTCCGCGGCAGTTCTGCAGCTATGGGTATCTTCTTTTTATTTTGATGATATTTCACTTTTATATTCAAAGGCATACCGTTTTCGGCTGCTTTGTTTTCAAGCCAATGGCTTGCCATTTGTATTGAATCCAGTGTGGATTTAATGTCATAATCGCTCCAGGGTTGAGTATTTGTACTTTTTGTATCAACAAAAATGGCATATAAAACCACATCACCATATAGTTTTTTACAAACATTATTGTGGGCGGAAGCGACCCTATAAGTGCCTTTGTTGCTAATAAACAGGCGACATGATGCCATTGCACATATCGTAATGGCAAGCAAAAAAATGGTTTGTTTTTTCATGATTCGATTTTCGCCTATAACTGCAATATTTTAATTTTATTACATTTTTAACAAAATATTTTTTTTGAATATTCGTAATTATTTCATTATCATTCAATAACTCAATTTAATCAAAATAATAAAATCCAATAGGTTTATTGTATTTTCCAGGCAAAGGTCTATTAGCGAAACTTCACAGTCTTTTCTTTTCATTGAGAGATGAATTCCAACAAACTTTTATCATTGTTACCCATAACGAAGAGCTTGCTGATATGGCCGACAGAAAGCTTATAATAAAAGATGGGGTGATTTTGAAGTAGAAGAGGTTAGAGAGCCTGTCCCGATGGATTAGATTTGACAACTTTTGGAAAGTTGTCAAATCTCAATGGATTAATGTATCTAAAAAAGGGCGCCACATGAAGTTGCGCCCTTTTTTATATTTACAGGTTTAGTTGCTGGTTTCGGGCATGCGAACGCGTCGGGATACGCGCTCGAACAGGGCTGGCTATATCTGGCGTTATGGCATCACCCCGACCAAAGGCACACTCCCTAAGGCGTTCAGTAAGGACAAAACCACCCTTGAGTGCAATGTTACCATCAGCAACCTGCAAAGCGGCAAAATTTATGGCTTCGCTGTGGCAGGAGTATTAACCGAAAAAAATCCATCAATCAGCGATGGTGAAGAACCAAATAATTTCGGCGATTTCATTTATTTCCAGATTCTATAAACGCTAAGTTATTTCGCCCGCGAAGAATGCCGCGGGCGAAACTTTTTTTATTGCATCCTTCCTGTTCAAGGCAAAATCTGCACTGCTTAACATTTTGGGTTTACTGTTTTTCCTTTCCTCAGGCACAGACATGGTTTTCATTTCAGGCGCTACGGTTTTTATTTGAGATGACATGGTTTTCATTTTTTTGGTGGCGTAAATTACTATGGCGTCCACAGTGATAACAATGGACACCATAGTTATAGCAATGGACGCAGCCGCTAAAGCAATGGGCGCAACAGCTAAAGGTACTGACGCCATAGCTAAAGGTATGGACGCAACAGCTAAAGGTACTGACGCCACAGCTAAAGGTACTGACGCCACAGCTAAAGATACGGACGCCACAGCTAAAGGTATGGATGCCTCAGTTAAAGCAATGGATGCCTCAGCTAAAGCAATGGACGCCTCAGCTAAAGCAATGGACGCCATAACTAAATCCTTTGCAACTTTAGTTAATATCAATCCTTTGCACATTCAATAATTGTATATATTTACCAAAAAAGAGGCAAAAACATGAAAAAACAGGGATTTTTGGGGTGAAAAAATGAGGGGAAGTTTTTAAAATAAATCCTTAAAAACTTTGGTGAGATAAAATAAAATATGAGTAATTTTACAAGGGGGAAAATTATCCGACAACAAACCCTTATAAACGACAACAAACGTTTATTAAACTTTTGCTGTCGGATAATCAAAAATAAGAGATTGAAAATGAATTATTCCAAGGTTAATGAAAAAATATGTAATTTTGGGGGAGTAAAGTAGATATTGCTGCCTAGCAGCAAGCCAATCGTTATAGGG
>Ga0224523_1001044_pt1 | contig 12497 bp, 9 predicted proteins | sample CFST50metaG_FD_182732 | JGI IMG/M metagenome (GOLD analysis project Ga0224523, IMG submission 182732) | Peat soil microbial communities from Stordalen Mire, Sweden - C.F.S.T50 | ecosystem: Environmental > Terrestrial > Soil > Wetlands > Peat | place: Sweden: Norrbotten County, Stordalen Mire...
AAAATAATGAGTCTTTAACTAGTTAATATTTTTCATTCTAACTTGACATATTTTTAATAGAAAATATTTCATTACTCATTTTATCCTTTGGTATAATTGTAATTTGACTTACCAAAATCTCCACCAAAGCTTTTTTGTGCCTGGAGCTTCGATTACTCTCTGAGTAATTACAGTCTGCATTTGCAACATGTAATTATTATATAGATTTTGAAGGTTCTCAACTTCCTTTTCCAATGTTTCATTATGTCTTTCTAACTCTCTTGATCTGGCACGTATCTCTATAAACTCCTTGGGATCCAGTGCTTCTTTCAAGGAAGTATTAAGTCTTTCAATCTCGTTTTTTAATGTATCAATCTCTACTTGCATTTATCTCCTAAGCTCTTCTAGAGCATCTTCGCTTTGTGCACGAGTTAACATCTCAAACCCATGTATTAACTGAATTTGTGGGACTTGTATATCCAGCATGCAACACACTGTCATAATTCAGAAGGGAACCCATACACTTATTTTTCGCTTTTGTTCCTGCATATTGCAGGTATTCTACAAGCAAAGAATAAAAATGTATCCTAAATACAGGTATCATGCAGGTAACTAATTATACATCTTCAAAATTCGGAAACTGATTTTAATCTAATATTTCAACTCTATGAAGAAAATAATAAAATGCATTAGTATTTATAGGTTACAACATATCTATATTGAAAAGGCAATTACTATAAATAAACTTACATAATATATAATGGAATATAGGGAGAGATACAGTATGGTAAAATCAGATTCAAAAGTATTACCTAAAACTGATGATTCTAACGCAGAAAAGACAATTGAACCGATCGTAAAGACAAACTCTTCTGCTAAAGTTATTTAAATACAACATTAATTACTTTTTTCGTTTGATAACCCTTAATTTTTAAAGAATTTTATCGATAAAAGGAGATATTGAAACATGCACGATTTAGCAGGAAATGGTTCAATCATACAGACTGTGATGACTCAGACATGGGAACTTTTGACTGAAAAACAGAAAAAAGAAGTTACAGTAATGAGAATGGATAAAGCAATAAAATTTTTAGAAATGAAAATAAGTGATATGGAGAAGATGAGCGAGATCAAAAAAGAAGTTATAACTAATATTCGAAAGGTCAAGGAAATGCTCAAACAATGAAAATAATCAACCGTTAACTTTCCTACATCAATTATTTTGTTAATCTAATAATTTTAAAATAAAGGAACTTTATTATTAATGATTACTGTTCAGAAAAAAAGGTATTTATCTTTTGACTAGCAGTTCGGTTAAGTTTTGTTTCAATATTTGTAGAGATATCTATTAAAATGAATAAACAGGAGATCAAAGGGAGTTTCAGACAAATGAAAAAGACACTTGGTATTTTGCTAGTAGTTTGCTTTTTAATGTCCGTGACAGTTACAGCAGTAAGTGCAGAATCCGTTGTGGTTAAGAAAAAGACAAATGCCACTACAATCGTGAAGGATGCAAAAGCTAAAATATTCAAGCACCACCACCACAAAAACGCGACTGTAGAGAGCGAAAAAAGCAAACAAATGGGAATGAAAAACGGAAATAACAAAAATATACCTATGAAAACAGAAGCTGACAAAAATATACCTATAAAAACCGGAACCAACAAAGATATGCCTATGAATAACTGAACCTGCAAAGCGATAATATATAATATATAATAGATAACTGAAACAAATGAGTAGGGACCTGTTAACCAGTGAATATAAATATCTGTAATAGATTCAAATTTTAAAGTCAACTCTGCTCTTATTACAATGCATCTAAAAATCTTTAAATTCTAATTGACCCAGTAACACTTTACTTCATCACAAAACAGAATCTAGAGCCAATATTTTTTATTTACAAAGCTTTTTTTAGATTTGCATTTATACATAGTTTTTTGTGCTAAAATCTATGCATTTCCTAAGTTCCATACGAAATAAGAAAAAGTTACTGATCTATGACTTCTGGAGCCTATGGAACTTCTAGAACATCTGGAGCTCATGGAACACTTGGAACTAATTAGCCAAAACATTCATCATAAATAGAAAAATAAAGGAAAAATAGTTATATAGTTCTGGCAGTGTCCCAAAAGTCCTATAAAGTGTAGTTGATTCTGTATATTTTTTTCCCCAAGGGAAAACAGAGATTTCTCAGTCTGTCAGCAGAATGAGTTAAACGGGTAGGGAAAAATAAGCTTAAAAGCATCCGTTTGATTATCTCACTAACTACACAAACAATTAAAAATAATTAACAATATATTTTTGTTTTTTGACTACAAAAAATCTTATGCAGGATTATTTTTTGTTTAGAAACTATTTTTCGTATAATTAATTTAAAATAATTTGCTGAGTTATTATACATTGTAGTTTTAAGTGGTCAGTGGCTTGAATATATAATCTTACAAGTGGGCAGCTGCTTGAATATATGATCTTACATACAATATTTAATGATTGAAATTTTTCTAAACATAGGGGGAAAAGCATGAATAATAAAAAAGAACAGACAATGATTGAAATATGTCCAAGTTGCGGGAAGCCGCTCAAGATAGAACAAACTGGCGAAGAAAAAGATTTTCTTCACTGCGCAGAGATCTGTGCTAATCCGGCAACGATACCAACTAGAACAAGGATGATGGCGGACCAGGCCAAATTACTTTTCGTAGACGGCAATATGCACGAGTATCCTCGAGAAGATTACATCAAAAATAACGGCATTTATCCTCTACCCATCTGAAGAGCAATCGAGAAATGGCGTGAAGAGCAGATAATCAAGAAAGAAAAACCTACTGTTAAAGGATTGAAACATGATTATAAATATACAAGGGGTCACAACATGCCTTCAAGCGAAACCAGATATGGCAAAATGGATTTTTATATAGATGAAGGAGGAAAGATGCATATCAATTTTACAGAAGAAGAAATTCGTGAGCAAGAACAACTAAAGAAAGAAGCAAAAAAATATCCTTATAAGGTCTGAGTATTGGTAATCCACAAATTCATTAGGCAAGATTCATAAATAGATAACGATTCCGCCTGTCGAGTGACTATAACAGGAAGCTGATCTTGAAGAAGCTAACCTTAAAGGAGCTCAACTTGAAAAGGCTCACATCGAAAGAGCTGATTTTGTAGGAGCGCACCTTGAAAAAGCCCATCTTGAAGGGCTAACCTTGAAGGAGCTTACCAATTAACAATCGAACAGCTATCTAAAGTGAAAACGCTTTATAAAGTAGAGCTAGACGAATCTCTTCGCACATTACTCAAAGAGAAACATCCTGCTCTTTTTAAAGTATCTGAATGAATTCTTTTCATGACCATACAATTGATCCAACTCTCATGAATGCACAGTTTTTGTAACAAAATCTATGGATTTTCTCAATTTCAGCCAGAATTGCAGGATATTGTTATCTAAATATTGAAAAAATACGTAATTTTTATTAAAAACTTTGCTTTATTTAATAAGCCGAAAAGTTGCTGTACGTATCTCGCGAAGAATAAAAAATAACTAGACATTAGATAACTATTTAAAATACAAATAAGATTTATTTAATCTATTTAGATCAATTCCCTTTACCTTCCCAAAATGGATTAATTTTAATTCCGTTTTCATACGATGCTGTTGCTTCATCGTATTTATTTAAATTAACCAGATCTACTTCTTTATTGGTCCAAGCTTCAAAATACTGCGGGTCAATTTCAATTGCTTTGTTATATGCTTTTATTGCTTCATCGAACTTGCCTAATTCATCTAGAACAACTCCTCTACCGTTCCAAGCCAAATAATTCTGCGGGTCAATTTCAATTGCTTTGTTATATGCCATTATTGCTTCATTGTACTTGCCTGAGTTAGTTAGCATCCTTCCTTCTTGAACCCAAGCATTTGAAGATTGTACCGCGCCTGCGATATTCACTAGCATTAAAAGCATCATTGAAGCGATTCCTAAAACAGTTATTATTGTATGTTTTCTACTTGCTTTATCACATTTAGCTTCGTTCATTTTCGGTCTCACGATGTTTCTTCAGATATTAATGCTTAAAAATAACTACAAAAACACAAATGAATAATACTTCATTCTATAAAGTAAACTTTTCTACTGAAAAAATATAATTACCTATTAATTGCACTAATTATTAAATTACTTTTAGTTGTTAAATTTTTAAAAATTTTAATAATATTTTAAGGACAACAACATTTTAACGTGGAAAACAGCTATTCTAAGAAAAATGACATGGTTTCTGACACAGACTAAAAAAACTGCAATGTAAGATAGAACATAGCCATCTGAATAAAATAAAGCATAGTTTTTACTTTAAAAACTAGGCATGTTTGAAACAGTAGATAATACGATCGATAGAAATTGCCACTCGATAACATAATTCTATTTTTTATACTATGCCTCCTAATTATATTCAGTATTTGAAATTATCCCAGAACAATGATGTAATTGAAATTTCATCAAATTTTCGTTAAAATTTAGAGGTGCCTGTTTGAAAAAATATATATACATCACATTTTCTTTTTTGCTGGCTTTAGTGGTTTTTGGGATTTATAATGAATCCAACAACGATAAAATTGCTTCCCAACCTCAAGCAAGTTCACCACAGTCGATACTCGTCTCCATATATAAGGATGTTCAATGGGGAGCTAACGTTCAAAAACATTTAACAATACTTACAACTGATTTTAATAATGTATCCAATGCTGCAAATAATTCCAATTATGCAGAACTTGCAGCATGTACACAATACACAATCAACCATACACAGAAAGCAATTGAAGAAAACGATCAATATAAAGTATCTCCTCAGCTCCAGGAAGCGCAGAAAGAATGGAGAATGGCTCTTCAGGACTACAACTCTGCAGGCAAGTTTCTGTTTCAGGTGGCAAATGAAACGAAAAGTGATAATGAAAGATTTGTGAATTTTAAACAGGCTGCTACATTAAGTAATTCTGGGACATCTCATCTAAAGAGAATGTCAGAATCCTTAGGAATAAATTTATCTCTCAACTTAAATTCTACGTTGTAGTAAACTTATCGAATTCAGTTTCCAGAAACTTAAAACAAATAATAAAAAATATCTGGTCATTTGATTCAATCTAATGGGAATATAATTTATTTTGTTCTTGTCTGCCAGCTGAAGAATCTAGATAATCCAAAGTTTTTTCAGTTTTTCTTGTAAGATTATATTTATGGATTCTAATTTAACTTCTTTGCAGATTCCTGTTGGATTACCCTAGTATTTAGGACCATTTACCCCAAATTTGACAAATCCTACTAATTCATATAGACTTTTATTCAATCGAATAACTGAAACTTTCTATGGGCTATTAGACTGGAATAAGCCTCATAATCTCTTTGTTTATAACATTGTTAAAAGTTAATATTTGATACTTTTGTTATTATAATTGAAAAGTATCTGACTTGAAAGTCAATAGTTAGGGTAGTAATGAAGTGTCTGAGATAAATAGATTAAAAGTAAAAGTAAATGAAAGATTTTAGGAAATACTGTATATGTGTAAATTTTATATGGAAACCTAATTTAACCGGCAATGGCCATTATATCTGTAGAATTTAAAAAATTGGGTAATTAAATCAGGTCCAATAAACGTTGTTATTATACTTTTGTTTCAGAAAATTGAAAGTTTAATGTTAATAATTTCTTGGATCAATAGTATAAATTTTATGTATATAAATTTCATCTGGAACTTGGTATTGATGTAAAATTAAATTCTGTATAGAAATATACTATTACAAACCAAAGATTTTCTATATACAAAATCTAGAGATATTATGTTCTTCTTTCCACCATAGCGTCTGTCATTGGCTATAGAGACCTTAAGGATTCTAAGCATATCAAGTTTGCTAATGAGATCTACAATTTTTCTCCAAGTTAATGTATTAATATCTAAATATATACAAACTATTTGATACACATTATAAACATTTATTCTTGTCTATTTTTTATTTGACCTGACAATAATGCGTTGACATCTTCTTTTATTAAGCATGTGTATACCCTAAAGAATAACATTTTACTATTGTCAAAAGGAGACTTAAGGTAGTAGACAGAGACACGTTCATATTTGATATATTTATGTTTTTTCGTCTAGGAATTATTAGGACTTATAATGTTAAACAATAACAGTAAGTATTTATTGCCAAAATCTCATTAATCATTCAGAAGTTTCATATAACTGATTTCATCATCCAACTGCATAAGTCCTATATAGTAAAAATAGTAGATAGAGCACACAACTAAAGAGGAATAGATGCATAAGTACTCCAAGAGCCACTTCATAGATTATGTGATGTTTATTCAAAAATTGAGCTTTTTTTTTCAAGGTAAAAAGGAAATTTTCAAGAATCTCTGGCATAGTTACATAATAATTTCCCTCCATTTATAGCTTAACATTGTCAAACTAGATTCATTCATTTTTTGTAACTATTCAGCCTTAGCAAATTTCGATGGGCTTATTTCCTATAACTGTTGGCCATAGAATATGTTTTTATTTTTCCAGTGGTTAGTAATCAGAAGTATTTATTGTGTTAAAATAGATGTCAACTAATTGATATCTTTTCTGCTAAAAAAAATATAGATATCTCTTCAAAAAAATTGTGTCAAGATTTGCAAACAAGGATATAAGGTCAATAAATGAGATAAAATTTAGATTTGATATATTTGTACTTATCATCCTTAGTTAGGAAGTACAAATTTCATTTGGAATGAAACCGAATCTTTTCTTCAAAAATTATTTAATGATCCTTACAAATTTCATCAAAAATATTTTTCTGTGATTCCTTGATACTCTACTATCTTGTATTTTTCTTGTTACACATTGGGTGAGAGATTTTATACACCTGGTATCAAAGATTGAAGTGGGCCCCTAGGTCGCGACAAATGTAGCAAAATTAATATTTCAAGGTTCAGGAAGGGATATGTTTCAACACTTCTATACATGTGTAATTTACTTTTGGTCAGTTGGATAAAAAAGTAAACACAGTCTTTGGACTGCATGAGTTATGGAAGTCTGATAAAAACACTCCATAATACACTGCAAAAGAGACTACCCAATCTAAACTTTAAAACCTTAAATTTGGGTTTCGGAGAAATTTACTGAAACTGGCAAGATAAGAGTCCAAACCAAAATTAATCAAAAAGCAATTTATTCACAAGGCACTGAAAAGCTATGGTAGAAGTTCTGGTAAATATTCCGCATAAATAATAAAATTCACTCAACATTTCTTTTTAAATCCAATTAAATTTTTACATTGTTCAAATAATTTGGAATATTTTTTGTTCAGTTTATCTGGTTCCGGTTTATCTTTCGATGCTAATTGTTTATTATTCAGTGTACTGCGCTTTATTTGATCGTGTTCTTTACGAGATTTTGGTTTAAAAGTTTTTTTTGACATTACTAAACACCATTAAAAAATGAGTAAATCACTTCTTTTCATATATATCCTTTTTAATTCATAAACGTTACTCACGATGACAGTTTGTCGATAACTATGTTATTATAGCTTTGATCAAAAATATTTTAATTGCTATTAGATCGAAGATAGTTAATAAGTTCTTTTTTAAAGTTTAAACATCACTGGTCATCCAATGTTATCCATCACTTAATTCAAAGTATAGTTTCAAGTGATCCTGTGAAAGCTCGTTGCACCATCATATGAAGATAATTGGCTTAGAGTAACTACAGGAGGTAAATCACCTAATGTTTGTTGAACAAATTGAGTATTTAATCAAACCCGGAAAAAAGTATGATGTTTATGTTGTTTTCACATATTAATTAATTGATTCAATTCCTGAATCCTCAATTGCACGATATCCATTGCATCTTCAAAGAGCTGCTTGTTAATTTCAATCCTGAAGTATTTCTTGAGTTTTTCTTCAGGCTGAATTGTTGACCCAGCTGAGAGATAGGCAATATAGTTTTCGTTAAAAATTTTTTGGTCCTGCTTGTACTGTTTGAAGAGAGCGAGGGTTATTGCCTTTGAAATCGTATAGTTGAAGGTATAATAATTGTCTGTTAGGTAAATGTGGATTATATAGGTCCATTCCGCAGAGTCCTCAGGATAGTATTCGATCGAATCACTCCTGTATTCTTTAGATAAATTTGTCCAGAGAGCATTAAGTTCCGCTCCACTCACTGTTCTTTTTTCAGAGCACAGCTGGTGTGTTCTATATTCAAATTCCGTGATCATAGGTTGTCTGGTGAAGTAGTTCTGATAGTCATCTATATGCTGGGCGAGCACCATAACTGCAGTTTTAGGATCTGAGTTTTCGATTACATGATCAGCAAAGAGTTCTTCGTTAAAAGTAGCTGGAACTTCCATTTCGTAGATTTGACCGAAGCAGTAGAAAAAATCAACAGAGTTACCCATTAAATAGAAATTAAACCCGTGCCCAAGTTCATGGGTTATAACTTTTTGGTCACTAATAAGACCATTGTAGTTTATGAAGATCAATCCAGGCGATTTAATCGCACATAAGTCTGTACAGTAGCCGCCGGGTTGTTTTCCATGTTCTGGATCAGGATATACGTCTATGAAATTACCGGTTACCATCTTTAAAAAGATTTCATTAAAACGTGGATCTATATTTGAATATGATTTTTGGATCGCCTGCAAAGCATCAAAATAAGTATAATTCCTTCCAGGTTGATCTGTCAACTGCAATAGGAGATCATATGGCTTCAGCTTTTCAAACCCGAGTTTTTTACTCCTGAAACTATTATAGTCCTCAAATATACCTTTTCTCGTTTTAAGAACTGCATTCATATCATCAATCTGAAGTTTGGTGAGATAGAGGCCGTGAAGGCGGGACTCATAAGAATCCGGGTAATTCAGTTGCCTGGCAGCAAGATCGTCAAGCTGGATTTTATTGAAATAGAGAGATGCTATAGAATCTGATTTGTTTATCAGGTGGTAAAATCTCTGATCATAACACTTTTTTCTATTCTCACGGTTATGGTCTGTTGAAAGCAGATTGTAATAGGACTGTGAATTAACTGGATATTCCTCTCCGTTTTCAAGAGTTATATTTCCTGCCATCGTGATATTATTAGTGATTTCTAAAAGTGCCTCCGTCTCTAGTTTCATTCGCTTATTTTCGATATCAGCAAGACTCACCGCCTGAGATTCATTCATTGGTCGGTGCTCTGCAAACCTCATGTAGGTAGCTTCAATATATGGTCGATACATCTCAAGCCTGTGCTCTTCAGAAAAAAAATTTGCCCATTCTTCCTTATGGAAAGAAGTCAACTTTACAGTTGCAAATGCGTTTGCTTTTTCATATTCAGTATTCAGGTTTTGAGAGTTCTCACGGAAGGAGGTGAAAAACGGATCATTCACATTTTTACTATGCTGAGTATATGCATAAGTGTAAAGAACTTTAATTGACTTTAAAAATTCCTTTTCAGTTTCTAGATAATCTAGTAAAATTTGTCCCGAAAGATTTTCAAATTTCGGACGGAAAATCTGAGTTATTGTTTCTGATTGTTTTTTTAATGTTTCCAGCTCTTTTAAGGCATCAGCCCGGCTGCTGAACAAATATGAACCATTCCATTTCGTGGTAATTTTATTGGGATTAAGCTTTTCAAATGTATTTTCTTCGTCTCTTATTTTAAAAGGTATTTCTACATCTCCCGAAACGTCCTTTATTGAAAAAACTGCATAAAATAGTAATAATCTGATAGCATCAAGCCATTGAACTGATTTTTGTTTCATAAAATCGCTACTCTCTTTATATGAAGAAACGTAAAACCCCTTAACCTTTAGTCCAGGGGATATAAGCATCAACTTCAACTCTGATTCTTTATATAATATTATACTGCATCTTTACCAATTTTTCTCATCGGGAACGCAAGATACCCCTCGCTCCATGACATATTCTCGCTTCAATTATACTTTTTCAAATATTCGTTTTGAGTTTTCAAGGTATTGGTGTATTTTAGAATATTGAAAGTTGATTTTGAAGTGAAAATCATCTGAAAATTATCTTTGTCATATTCTATGCTTAGTATCTGCACATCATAAATTTTACTTATGTTATAGATTTTTGTTTTTAATAAACAAATGAGCAATAAATTACGAGGTATGTTTCTCCGATGTGTTATACATTGTATAAAATGATAATGAAATTAGTACACTAAATGACTCACTATATCAATTTTTGAATGAAATGTGGTCATGTTTTTTAAGCAGAAGAAGTTTTCGTTCGAATTAATCGATTTAAAGTTTTTTTAAGAAAAATATCTCTCTACATAAATATTGCATAATACGATAAAGTCTCCTTCTGTTAGTTTTACTACATAAAATATATAGTGATAATATTATATCACGATGTAGATGTGAAAAAGGAATGGGACAAGGCCAATTTAGCGTTTTTTAGAATCGAATTACACGTTAACTATGTGTAATAAGAAATTTATCGAATATTTATATAAACTTTTATAGTAATCTGGTGATAAATTTTTACTATAGCTGATTTTGAGAGTACTATTTGCACCCAAATAGCAGTCCTAAAAAGAAATTAGCAGAGAAAAAATTCAATCGAATAAAAAAAGTAAAAAACGAAATTAATTTATTATGACACATGAGCATCTAATACATTTGGTTCTGGTGTCGATGTATGATCTAGTTAACGATGTTCATGGCCCCAGCGACCTCCATGATCGTCGTAGCCGCATGCACTAACTGCTACTGCTGTCGCAGATACAACAAAAGGACTCCCAGCAAAACAATCAGTCCCTTTTCCATACTAGATGCTTGTTTCAACATTTAATTCACTCCGTTTGAATAATTACTAGTTTTTTATTCATTCGCCATTGGCAGAAATAATAATAAATGTAGTTCATGGTGTATGCAATACTTGTTTGTTAAAATTACGTTATTACAAATTTACCAGCCTGCCAACGGACAGTCTACTATAAATTATTAAAAAGATATACTTACTTATAAAATCCAAAACCATTTAAGTTTTTTCCATATTAAATAAGCTTTATTGACCTTTTGATTTCATATAAAAACTTTAAATTACTTTATATGAAGAAACTTGGAATTTCCGAGTTTTTAGCTAAAGAGGTATAAGCGTCAACTTCACCCCCTTATTCCAGATATAATATTTTGCTGCATTAGGAGTAGGGGAAATCTCAGCTACTTCTGTTTCTAGGCTTACTAAAGAACTGGCTGAAACGGTCGAAAAATTCCTCTCAAAATGATAAACAATCCCTTACTTCCTTATTGATGCTGTTTATTCTAAAGTAAGATGTGAGCTTCACTATGAAAATAAGACTTTCTTTGTAGTTACTGGAATAAGGGCTAATGATTGCTGGATGATCTTTGGAATAAGATTTGCAGAAATCGAAGAGCCTTTGTTCTGGAAGATCTTTTCGATGACATAAAAAAAGAGGTTTAAGAGATGTCAAATTATTTGTTTATGATAGACACTAAGGGATTAAGATAGCGGCTCAGGAATCCCTTCTTGGATCAAGCTGGCAAAGGTGTCATGTACATCTACTAAGACAGGTTCTCAAGAAGATACTAAAAAATAAAAAGAAGTCGCCGATAGGTTGAAAAAAGCATTAATGGAGCATCAAAAACGATATTACCTGATTTTAGAAGTAGATATATTAATATCATATTTTAATCCCAAATAAATCAGCTGCTAATTTTCTCAAAAGTATATGAATGCATGTACTGTATTCATATGCCTTTTTATAAATCAAATTTCTGAATTAATTCAAAATGAAACATGACAAAAAAAAAAAGAGGTAATGACTACAACCTAAATTTATGTCATCATTATCCCAAAAATTAGGTTCCTAACTCTTTTTAATGATGCATGCAGAGAACATCTATCAACATGAAGTTGACAACAATAAAAAATTATTCGTGTATTCCGTGAGATAATAAATACGATGCTTTAAAGTTTATTGTTCGTAAATATTTGAACAAAATATCGCAACTAAGCCTTAATTCTACTTAAGCCTTAATTCTACTTTTTTCAGAATAAGTCTGCTGATCAGATTTGTTATTCCAGTATTTTGTAAATTTAGCATTTTCTGATGCAAGTCCAACCTTTGGAGAAAATTCAGTTTGGTTTACAATTCTTTGTGAATAAATTTGTGATCAGTAGATACGAACATTGACTTGTTTTCTTCGGAAAAATATTATAATGTTTTGATATGTATATCACTTTCTTAATTTATATATTAACGATTCATTAACTCTGTACGTCACTATAATAAAATTTTAGAACTAATCCCGTTCTAAAACACAACGTTTACTTCTTGAATATTCAATAGACTTTTATAACTATTGATCAAAGACTGAAACTGGTGATTAGTCTTTCTTGATTATAATTCATAGAGATTATATAACTTATTATTTCCAGTAATTTCGAATAATAACTACTATATTTTTTCATTTTTTTTAAAATACATTTGTTCATTCTGAGGGTAGGTATATCAT